>JGI20166J26741_11327781_pt1:0-12500 | contig 13965 bp, 8 predicted proteins | sample TergutCu122P5_FD_26741 | JGI IMG/M metagenome (IMG submission 26741)
CGGCTTTACTTCCCCTCCGAAGGAAGGCGTGCTGAGGATTTTTTCGCCCTTAAAAATCCGACGGCTTCGGCCGGGTTTGAACCCGTGAACTTGGGTACTACAGGCCAGCACACTACACTATATACAAAGTGGAACTCAAGCCTCCAGCAACACACACAAAGACAGGCAACCATATTGTACCTTTCTTCATCTTCGAAGAACTCTATGAGCTGAATGATGTTAGGATGACCCTGACAATGATGAAAAGTCTCCACTTCTTTAAACACTCGGCTACGACTGTGGCGTGGAATTTTGTCAATAATTTTCACAGCATACTCCAAGTCTGTCCAGATATTAACACAAGTCTGGACAGATGCATATGCCCCTTCTCCAAGCACCTCACCAGTCAACTTATACAGCTCTGAAACAAATAAAGTAAGAGGGAATTAGGGTCAACATTAGATGCAAAATATCCAATATTGAATGTCACATTCAATTATTACAATTCAAACCAACAAATGCACTCAATTTAAATCACAATAACATTACAACACACCAGCTCCTACATGTTTTGGGCCTCAATGGCCCACGATCAAGGAGCGCGCAAGTGCACGAACCCACAGCTTAACATACTCTACATGTAGCTGACCAAAACTCCTCAATGTAATATACATGTAGCATAGACTGAATTGTGCACTGACAATGGTAACTGAGCAACCTACTGTTCTTGGTCTCATGGTACTCCATTATTAGACACTTTCAGGCAAAATTATTTGATCTCATCCACGAACATTTCAAAATCACACTACAAAAACTATAGATGTCCTGCCAATTCCTTGTAAGCTATAACATTTGCAGGAGACTATTTTCATGTGTTCACAGACTCAAATTCAAAGACACTTAAAGGGGTGTGGGGGGTGGGTGGGGTAGGAATCATGTCGTCCAATTAAAGTTCATATACTTTTTCACAACATATTCTCTATGATTTGGTAGACACCAGCGTACTGACAGTAAATTACCAACAGCTATTCTGCAGTGGCTTCTGTCCTTTGGGGATATTATGCCCCATAGGTGGGTTATCTGATCCCAATGTTGCCTTGAAATGTCAGGATCCAATTACCCTCTGAAAGAGCATAATATCCAAGTTGAATGCAACCCTCAGCTACAGTGCTATGAAAACCTTAAACATGTGCGGTTTTTTAATAAATGTATTTACAATAAAACCTGACTAAACAAAACCTGTTGTCCTCTACAAAATCAGGTACCTGCTTTTCCAAGACAGCAACTGGTGTTAGCTTTTGTCAGGAGAATATTTGTCAACACATCCTCAACAAAAAGAACAGGGCTTTTAAATATAATGATGTTGCATGTATTGCCATGGCATTCAATTACAGTAGCACTTCACTGTTTCATAACCCATGTACCTCAATAAATCTAGTACTGCCAGTACATACTGTCAATGGAAATTACAAGTTGCATTACCAGACAGTTAAGGCTACTACAAAGCTGTTAAGATCACACTCCTTAACACTACTGTAGCTGAATATCATGCAAGACCTTGAAAATGGGAGAGACAGAGACAACAATACATAGATGAAAAGAAGGCAAACCAGCCAGCATTTCAACCTTCAGTCTCTTCCTAGTATAGAGACACTTCTGTGAGTATACCAGACCTCTATACCATGCACCTTACATTAATACAATACAGCATGGCCTATGGGTCTCAAAACTATGTGGCTTAAAACTCAAGTCTCTGCCACTGAACTGTACTTATTATTCATGGCTGGTTACTACACAACTTTCATTCAAATCCACAATGACAGAGGATTCTGAAACACCTTTACTTTGCATTAAGAACACAACAGGAAATAAATATCAATAGTGCCAGCCAAAGACAAGGAAGGTCATGGCTGTCTGCAGTCATCATTCCTTGACGTTACTTTCAATCCGCCAATGCTCGATACAGTTCTTTGTCAATTGTTTCAAAATTTGGGTATTTGGAGCCTGTCTCTATTTTATCCACTGCTAGTGCATGTTCTGGAAATATGTTCAACAAAGGTGGGGAGATTAACTTGGACATGAAGGCATGCGTGGAGTGCTGGATGACTAGCAGGGTCAGCACGAGACATGTGGGCACCCTGAGCTGGCTAATAATTTGGCGCCCCCTAAAACTCATATTCTTTCCACTTTTTTGGCCTAGAACAGTGATGGAAGGCCTTTTTGAAGGTGAAAGCCCACTTCACTCTACAGCTGAGAGTCAGTCCTTCCAATTTAATGTAAAGATTTTAGCCAGTCTGCCCTTGCTGGAGGGCCCGAAAATAATTTTTTTTCACCCGGGCCTGCTGTTGGCGGAACAGGGCGTCACATCAAACTTCTGTAAGAACCAATATCTAACTCATTATTTTATTATTTGAAGTTTAATTATGACATTGAACTGAGCTCAATGATATGAATGGTACTGTATATTTAAACTACTAGAAATTGCGATGACTGGCACTGCTCATCTTCCATCAGACTACAGAGAGGCTGCTCCTAATGCACTTTGCAAATGCTGTCAGTAAGCTGTCGTATCGGAATTTGACATTCAGGGGACTGTGGAGCGTGATATATTCTTATAATAAAACCAATGAAATGCACTAATTTCTCAAATTGATTTTTGAACAGAACTGTACATGTTCTGGAGCTAGCGAGATCAGGACAGAACATCCTGATCCCGCTAGCAAGCAGTCAACATAACCTGAATGACATATACCTCATGCTGTGTGTACCGTGCTAGACTGCTGATGATGGACAAAGAAACTGTCCAAAACATGTGGAGTTCTATTCCAAAAATTAACCTGAGAAATTAGTTTTATTGTAAGAAGACTATGTAGATGATCAAAATCATGAATGATAAAACGTGTGGTATGTATAAGACACAGGACCTTCACGGAAAGAGCATTGCAAGTGTAGTCTGGATTCATTTGCCTAAGGAAAGGTCCAGTGGTGGGCTAGAGGACACAGTAATTAACTGTGTTATAGAGAACACTGTACTTATTCTACAGAATTTCTTAACCATTACCTTCTCAAGGACTCTGTTCCATGGATTTATAAAATAATATATTATACAAACTTACTTCTGTGTGGTATATAAAAAAGCACAGCACCCACACAAAATCACTTTCATTTTCTTTGAAACTCATGACTGTTAGTGACAGCATCTTTTCACTATGCTTAACTGGCAGTTCATCTTCTGACACACATAAATGCTGCAAAAATTTGGTCACCACTTCACCACCACCAACACCCCAAACCATACCTTGGAAACATGACGATACAAGGCTAGAGCCTGTCCTCTTCTTCTTTCTGCGCTTGCGCCGTGCTTCCTCCTTTCGTTGCTGCACACTACTGAGGCTTTCATTAGTACCTGCCACCATCTTACCGTCCCCTCGCAGAGCAGACAGAACCTCACCTGCATAACACATCAAACTACTGTAGTAAACAATGACATGATCAATTTTGCAAAGATGTGCTACATACAGCATCATTCTTTTCATTCTTCTAAGGATCATTTCTTAAATGGAGGTTAGTTAACTACTATGACTGCATGGCAATTGTGTTACCACATACCTGTAAGGGCAACCAATATTCAATAACATAAATCCATGTGTGATTAACAGAATGACAAATAATGAAATTTATTTGAATGGGCAGTGAGGTTACTTAAAATACTAAAGAAAAGCTTCAACACTATATCCACATAACTTAAAAATAATTTTAAATGGAACTCTATCATTCCAACATAGCTGAACCAATGCACATTACTCTGAATATTTGAGACAACAGTGACACTTCAAAAACATAATATAGGGTGCGCGGTGCAAAATTCCTTAACAAATGAACAGAATGTGTCTTACTCCAACCACTTAACACTTGGTTTATTACATTTCTGTTCATGATGAAACCTGTGAATGCTGGTGCTTACTTAAAGAGCAGTGCGACCTGTGGGAAGCAGACCCCCTTAAGAAGCAATTCATTAATTTCAATGTAACCTAAAAAGGACACAAGTCTAACAACCATGGACCTACAGTCATTTCCCATATTCCCCACTTTGTTACATACTATGATCAACCAATGAGAAGAATAAGAAGGGTCAGCTGTGTAATCCTGTGGTTATCCTGAGGACAGCACTGTCTGCTTGCACAGCTGCACTTAGGTAACAGTTACCCTACTGTTCCTACATATGCACTATCAGCAGAGACACAAATCATTCATACTTGGTTTTAAAACCTATGTTATAAAAATTATGTCATACATATACCTGTTTGCAACTGTATTTATATACATATACCTATATGTTCCATGCCTCAATCACATAATTTAAATCACATGGTTATAACAGATGGAAAGAATGATTTTAATTAGAATGATACAAATTAACTTCTGAAATGTAGTGATACATAAAGTTTAAGTAGGAGGGAGGTCAGTAGCATCTGGTAGCTTATACACAAGGTCAGTATGGCAGCAAGGGGAAGGACAGGTTACAAGAGACTAGGGTGAGATGGAGTCATGTGTGAAGTAGGATAGGTATGTAGCTGGAGAGTGAGAAAAGTAGAGGTTAGCATAGGATAGAAGATGCTGAATGTATTTACAAAAGGCGTTTTAGTTTGTTAGGCATTTGTCATTGTGAAGTTTAATGGGGTGTCAAAATTTGAGGATTTGACACTTTTTCAAGGTGTAATTCAAGACAGGGCAGAAACCGTGTTAGTTATGGTAGCACACTAAAACTGTCTGGCAGAAGATGCTCATACAGGGTTTACATGTATAACAAGCGATACTGCGTCAGTCATTAAGAACCAATGGGGAGATACAATACAAAATTTTAAAGTTTTTTTACCTATTGTGAGACTGCTAAATTTACATGGGACCGATCTGACTAGTCAGTGAAATTAATAAGAGTTGGTGGATTTTGAACAAGAAAACCAACTTCGCATATTTAAGCAAACGATACACAAGTTTTTTGGTTTTCATTGAGGAAGGTCACACGATTGCATCACGCATTTAGGTCAGGCTTACAAACTAAATTCCCTAACTAGAAATTAATAAGTAATAGTTGTGTGTGTGTGTGTGTGTGTGTGTGTGTGTGTGTGTGGGGGGGGTAACAATGTTAAAACAAGTAAATCAGATTTAAGTGGCTTTATCAAATTTTGGAACGTATAAACGTTTAGTACATCACTAATGTTTATGTGCAGTGAAGACACCAAGTGACATAGTTATCTGTGCTCCACTTTTCGCATGTCATCAGAACATGCAACCAATTAACACCAACTGACTCATAATAAATCACACAAAAGATACTCCAGATTATCAATTAAACATAAATCATTTTAAGTTCTTCCTTACTAATTTCACAACACTAAAACCATGTTAGTCCCTGTAAAGTAGGTCTCAAGCAAAATGACTGAGGGCGATAGGTAAGCCAGATGATTAAAAGTCTAAGCTACTAGCTTTTTTTTTTTACTTTGGAAGTTCATCTGAGGCTTCCTACAATTTTATTTTATTTTTCAGAAATCCAATTTACTATTCATCACAGAATTTCAGTGGTTGATTTCAACTGAAGGGTCATCACATAAAACATTTCATATGGTGTGTGGTAAGACTGCAACTAGGCAGCCACCCCTTTTGGTGCACACCTGTGAGATACTCAAAATGGTGGACTGAACAACTGTGACAACAGGGTGTAAAGTTTCCTAATTATGCTATATTTCATGTCTTTCCAATCTGATGTAAGACCAAATTCCACTTATACGCTTCATGAAGTAAGTATACTGCAATCTGCTCTTATGCTCTGCACACACACAGCTCCTACTCTTAAAACACATCACTGCACCCCGTAAAAAAAATATTAGCCTTTTCTCCAAGACAGCATTTGATATGGCAATGTACAACGAAGACTGAAGCACCAGGGACAGCAACAGACAACACCAGCAGCAAACAGAACATCTTACATACAGCTACCCAGAACTTAATTCCTGCTTCAGTAACTGCCACTTTCATTGCCACACACACAACTGCAACAATTTCAGTTGAATTAAAAAAAAAAAGCTGTGAATTGCTAAGATTGTAGGATCGAAAGCACATGAATGTACACTGGTGAAATGAAAACAGTGTGAAACAAATACAAAGAGGATCTGAGCCCTGTGCCAGAATGATCATATCTTATATGGGTTCCATAAACAGTTTCATAAAGAGCGAAAACCCTTTCATTTATACTGTGGGAAAAACTACAAAAATGTGCATCCAACACAAACTCTTATCATTTCCACAAAATACTGTACACACACACACACACACACACAAATGGAACTTTATAATACTTGAAATGGCAAATATTTATCAACAACCTACTTGTTAACACCAGCTTGCTACACAACTGCCTTTTTATGTCTCTGAATCGAAAATGGTGCCACGCAAAAGAGGTACGAAAATATTTAATTTCAATGTGCAAATTTATTTTAAAAAATCCTCTCATGATCCCCAAATAACATCTAACAATGCTCTACCTACCGTTTACCAAGCCATTCACCCCCACCCCAACCCCATTCACGTTCTGCTATGTTCTTTGTTGCGGTGGGCAACAAACGCCTCCCCAAAGACAATTTTCAGTACTTTAAAAACCACAGAAATATCACAGTACCAAGAAACGTGCGGAATCAAGAATGAACGTGGCTGAATTTCGTATCGCAAACATTCGAGCTTTTTATTACTAGGCGTACCTCATCGGTAAAGTCAGCTACAGCGTTTACATAATATAACGCTGCGTAAACAATGAACTCGTCTAGACCTAATCCATTGTACGAGAATGTTCGCAGGGCCACGATTTACACCTCTGCAATGTCCCCCGCTTGATCATCACGTTCAAACGGGTGAACAGGGCTCCTCTAGGGTTGTAAAAAAAGTGGCAGGGTGAAGCTCACAAACCAACAGCAATTACTGCAGAGTTGAAAGTCGGGGAGGTTTTACCCCCACGCCACCCATCACGCCCAGTGATAATTTAGGCCTAGGCGCAGTGTACCGGCAAGAAAATACCCACTTTCACGGTTTATCTATCATAACTGTGCCCAAATTACCCATTCCGTAACAATCACATAACAAAAGTCACAGTACGAGGCTATGAAACCACTTCAGAACCCAACAAAAGCCAATATTTCCTTCGGCGTAGGTAACAAGGGATTCCAAATGAAAAAAACACTGAAACACTTACAGCACTCTGCCTCAGATCCTTGCACTTCTTCTAAGATTTTCTCAACCATCACTAACGTGTGGGCAACAAAATTTATACAAAACGGGACTGTTCCTTTCAAAATACACAGACTTAAGTTCTTTCAACACACGGCCCCATCCGACCACCAGTCCCATCCACTCCTTCCGATGTTGACGCTCCGACTGCGAACTAGAACGTGTAACAGCAGTAGATATTGGCCGTCGCAAAGAGCTTAGGTAGACAAGATAGCACCACTCGCGACAAGGATAGAGAATTACGGAATCACGCCATTTCAGTTTGTAATCATAGTCGCTAAGTTACAACACATTCTTTACGTTACGACCAGTTTATTCGGATAACAGTTCGAAAACAGGATATGTGAATGTTAAGACGACAGATTTTATCATTACGTTTAAGGCTGTGTAGCACAGAGTAAGAAATGATGTGAGACATCAGGGCGGACGAGTGGTAGCATATGTTAATCGTAGTACAAGACCTGAATATTTTTGGCGACTGAAGTGACGAAGTTCCCGTACTACCAGATCTTGCATGAATGGCCTGAGAAATCACAAAATAAACAAGGGCAAATACAGCCGGTATCTCCACAATGCGAAGCAGTAACGCTACGCACTATAAAGCAACGTTCAGAAATATTAATAAACAGCAGTCTTTCCGTGCCATCAATTGTTTCTGAAAATCAACGTTCAACCCGTAGCTCGCGGGCAACATGTTGCTCGTAGAGACATTTGAAATGAACCTACGTGTTTTAACTACTGCCCTGGCTAAAGCGTGATAAAACGCCGAAGCAATTCCACCCGTTTCGTATCACATTATGGAAGGCAGTTAAACCTATACACAATTGTACGCATATTCGTTAATTCTTCATTTTGTGTATTGAATCTTATGTTGCCCGCAGGCAGACTTGCCGAAGTTGTCCGCGCTGCATAGAAGGTTGAGCGGGCCCGCTTTGGAACGACACACGAAAAAAAAAAGTCGACCTTGATGGTCAAATTCGAAGTAAATGTATTAACTCGGTGCAATTCAAAACTGATATTATTCGAAATAATAAATATTGTTGTTAATGGTTAACACGCATGGTAATGTCTGCTGCAATAAAAGGTGGCGGTTAAATCAAGGGGTTTACTATGGTTCGGAAGGGGGGGGGAGGAACAACCTGAAGAAACAGCATACAACTTCATTGTGGCGAAACGTACTGTAGTAAAACAACTATCTGAAAGAGAAATACGGAAACGTGATATTAATATGTAGCTTCTGAAAACAGGAGCTTTGTGCACTTCATACCCTATTAGAGCGAACCAGGACAAAATTTCACCTGAAGCAAACGTGACCGTGGCAGTGTTAATTAGGCAACAGGCAGAGGTAGGGGAGCTCACGGTTGAAACAAACGTTTTTAACGTCTTAAATCTACCCATTCCTGACTGTGTATCAGTCCACAAACGATCTCGTGGCAACACATCGTAATTGCTGATCGCTTGCAAGGCACAACAGCTCTAAAAGAGACTAGCCATTTAACAAGGACTCTAGTTTTACCAGTCTACTCCCGTCTACCCCCTCCACTGTACTCGGTCTACGCTACAGACAGCTGTTGTTCTGTGTTTATTTCTCCGCTACGGACAGGAAGGGAGAAAGCGTAGCTTTGCCGAAAGAGATCTGGAAACTTCGACGCGACGGGAAGTTTACTTACTCTCTTTCCTAGTAAAGGTCTGGCACCGCTTGTAATAGTCCAGCACTGCAAGCGCGTACGTTACGTACAGACATCACATATACCATAACATATTACGTCCTATTAAGGAAACAGGATATGCGTACGTGGAGAGCGGTCATCTGGCTTGTGAAATGGTCAAATGGCGGCCGCTTGTGTGAACATGGTCATGGACCTTCGGGTTCCATAAAACGCGAGTCTCTTTGTTAGCTGCCTGACTACCACCTTTTCACTCATGACTACTAGAGCTGCTCCCATATCCAGTAGAATACTGTCTGAACGGAGTTACTGTTCGAACTCCGTCATGCTCTCATCAGATTTCCGAAAACTGTGATCAGTATGATGCGGGCGACACGGACGAGTGTTGGTGATTTGCCGTTAGCTTAGTTTATACACAATGTGTCTAAAATGTGTGTTCCTTTCCCGCGAAAAAATCGCGGCCGAAACGCGGTGCTTATGGAGGGGGACTGTCTTGAAGAACCAGCCCATTTGTTAGCTTTCGAGGTAAGGTCGCATACTGTCGTTACATGCATATTCTATACGCCTCTTGTTTCACGTCAAATGAGGCGTTACGACACAGGCCAGGGATGGACCTGTACATAAATTTAGAACAGCACATGCCTGATACGCTCCATCAACTGATTATTGACAATTGCCATTTTTTAAATATCGCTTAATTAATGTAATAGTGGCACAACCCAAATTTGCCATTTGGAGTTAATACTACGACTGAGTTAAAAAATATAACGATTACATCCGACAATACCGGCACAATTATTAGTTGAAACATACCCCACTAGATGCCTTTATTGTCAGATGTAGCTGTCATATATTTGAGCTCATTCGTAGTAATCTCCAAATGGGCAATTTTTTATTGTGTCACTATTGTACTCAGTACGTGACCACAACAAAACCTTTACTGTGTAATTTCAATCACTGAAAGATCCGGGATAATTAAGTGCATTTTAAAATCATGTATTAAAACTACTTTGGCAATCTAATAACACTGAGGCTGTACAAGGCCCACACCGAATTCTTCAAATCTGTAACGTCACCATCAATTCGGACACGTGTTTTATGTGGATATGCGGCACCTCCTTCTAAGGACAGAAAACAGATTCTCTTTGCGAAAAAGTGTTGTGAATATTTCGTCCATAGAAAAGAGCAGATCATGGAGAAAAGTACACACCGTGGAGTTCCCAATTTGTTTCTCTTCACGAGCACTTTGGAAAGAACAAGTCAAAGGTGATATAAGCGAGACGTGTACCAAACTTCGGTTGATGAAAAACATATATACAGTTTTAGTCGGATAACACGTTTAGGGTGACGAAATGGTATAGTGGAAGATAAGAAACAAATTGATGGTCAGCACAAAATAAGACTGTGGTTTAGACTCAATTTGGTTCAGGGTTAGAGAACTCGGTTCGCGCTCCTAACACGGCAATGAACCCCATAGCCCAAAGAAAGGTGGGAAACGAACTGGGAAACTATCGGTCTTCCCAGAAACTTAGTTGACAACGGTGTCTTGAAAGCACACGATTTGTTGCTCTAGTGTGCGTTAATATGAACCTACGTGTAACCTAAACACGGAGTTGCTTATGTCGAAAGCCTCCCTCCCCCCCCTCCCTTTCTTACTGAATGATTTTGACTTCGGTTCCTTCTAAATTCTTTTCTGAATCTCGAAACTGACGGATGAAAATGGACTAGTAAATTACACGAAATTTCTTTTGTTGTCGGTTGAATTCCGCTGCTGCTTCGAAACTGACGGAAATGTGGTCTGTTCAATGGCCAATTTTTATTACACATTCCATGCTTTCTTCTTTATCATCAGCGCTTTCCTTACACCCACACAATTCAAATTTTAAGCACTGCAGCAATTTTGGTAATCCACCGGTAGTTGCTTTATTCAGATATGTCGCAAGGTTCAGTTTATTGTTTTCCCAGACAGTACTTGAGATGTGTTATGGCCCTTCTATTTATCAGTAGTATTATCAACGATGCCTTACGTAGTAGAACAAATAACATTTACTGTATACATCCACTCCGGTACAATCAGGCCATCAAGGACACCGACAGCGCTACATCGCTAAGTGTCTGTGTATTTCTGCTTCAACGTTACGCAGTTGTTCCACGTGTTTCAAAGATCCTCATAGCAAAGACATGGCTATTGACCACATCAAGAGCTCCGTCACAACAACGTCTACGCAGCATTGCCAACTGTAGCACAATGTACTTTGCAACACAACACATACTTTTCGGGACTCGCAACTTCAGTTTCACTGCAGGGTTTTCAGCTAATTACAGACACAAAAACACTTCGTCACGCCTCATCCATCCACCTCCCACATGACTGATCTAATACATGTCATTCCATTGTTGTTAGGTGTTAAAGTTGGCAATCACGCACACGTTGGGATACACAAACACTGACGTGCGCTGCGGACGTGTGTCCCAGCGCACAAACCAGTCCCCCCCCCCCACTTACGGGGCAGTCATGTGAGCTCTCCCACAGTGCATCGCGTGGTTAGGTACCGATTACTTGTCTGACGAAATTATTGAAATAGTTTGCGTATAATAGCAGTAACAGTACCACTTCTGCACAGAGGACGATGAGTAATGCTGACTGCGTTCTACACAAGTGACACGTGTACCTGGTACGAAAGTGCCTCCTCACGTGTTTTATGTGCTGTACCCCTTCATACAGCGAGAATCTTCCAGTAAATACGTTAAATGAAATGTGATCCGAGCGTCGTGTGCATGCGTCGACACGGTGTACTTATTGCTAGCTGTAACTACTTACAAATCCAGTACTACACTTAATGAATTTCGGCGTAAACCAATTTCTTCCGTCTCCTAAACGCTCGGACCTGCACGGCCAACTGAAGGGAAAATCAATATTCGTGTGGAGTACTGAAATACGACAAACTAATGTAAGAAGTCTCTGACAGATCCCGGGTCGGTACAGAGAGTGGGCGAAGGGCTGAGCCGATGAATCGTGGTTTCCGTCCCGGCTGGGGCAAGAGATTTTTCTCTTCTCCAACGTTTAGACCGAATCTGGGGTCCATCCAGCTTTCTATTCAGTGGGTATTTGAAGCTATTATCCCCGTGTCCAAGCGGCCGAGACATAAGCTTACCACGCACCGTCACCCACCGTCGAAGTGAAGAATGCGTGGAGCTAAACCTCTATTTCCCGAACACCTCCATCCGGAGCCAAACGCACAGTGATAACTTGAAGGTGGAACATCCCCGTTGCGGAATCAATCGCAAATGAATGTTGCAATCACTCAACACAACTTTATATTTAGTAAGAATAAGGCTACTCGTTTCGGCTAAAAAGGTTAGCCATCATCAGGCCTAATTACAATACAAGGGGGTAATTAGGCCTGATTATGGATAATCATTTTTAGCCGAAACATGTAACCTTATTCCTGAATACAATGCTGTGTAGACTGCAACATTCATTTGAACAGATAACTATTCATCTACCTCATGTGAATTCGACCACCTAAACCAGAAGCACTCCCCACTGGAATCCAAATACAATATGTTTCCTAA
>JGI20166J26741_11330003_pt1 | contig 13962 bp, 11 predicted proteins | sample TergutCu122P5_FD_26741 | JGI IMG/M metagenome (IMG submission 26741)
ATCCCTCACGGTGGAACAGAAGGAAGTGGTCTGCATCATCGGCCCTTCCGGGGCGGGAAAGTCCACCTATCTTCGCACCCTGAACCGGCTTGAAACCATAAACGAAGGCAAAATCTACATAGAGGACAAGCTTCTTTTTGACTGCCATAACGGAATCAACAGCGTTAAGATGCACCACGACGAACGCAGCAAGGCCCTGCTTGAGGTGGGAATGGTTTTTCAGCGCTTCAACCTTTTCCCCCACAAGACGGCTCTTGAAAATGTAATGCTTGCGCCGATCAATGTACGCAAACTCAGCGCCGAAGAAGCCCGGAAGAAGGCGGAACTTATTCTTGAGCGGGTCGGCCTGGGGGATAAATTTCATACCTTTCCTTCCCAGCTTTCAGGTGGCCAGCAGCAGCGGGTTGCCATAGCCCGGGCGCTGGCCATGGAGCCGAAGATCATGCTCTTTGACGAACCCACCAGCGCCCTTGATCCTGAGCTGGTTGGCGAGGTACTGACGGTGATGAAGCAGCTCGCCAAAGACGGTATGACCATGCTGGTGGTGACCCACGAAATGGGGTTTGCCCGGGACGTTGCCGACCGGGTGGTTTTTATGTGCGAAGGCGCTATACTTGAAACAGCAACACCTGAAGAAATCTTCAGCAATCCCCGGAACGACAGGACCCGTCAGTTTCTTCAGAGTGTTTTGTAAAATCTCAGGCGGGTCTTTGGGTTGGAGCGCAAGGCAGGAGCTGAATTGAAAAAGTTGTTAATGGGGAACGAGGCCATAGCCCTGGGAGCCATACGGGCCGGAGTTTCTGTTGTTTCAGGCTACCCCGGAACCCCCTCCACGGAAATACTTGAGACCGTTGCCAGAGAGGTTGCCCTTCCGGGAAGCCCGGCGGCGGAGATCTATGTGGAATGGTCGGTGAACGAAAAGTCCGCCCTGGAAGTGGCGGCAGGCGCGGCAGTTTCCGGTGCCCGGGCCCTGGTTACCATGAAGCAGGTGGGGCTCAATGTAGCTTCGGATCCCCTGATGAGCCTTAACTACCTGGGAGTTTCCGGCGCGCTTGTAGTGGTTGTGGCGGACGACCCCGGCCCCATTTCTTCCCAGACCGAACAGGACTCCAGGCATTTTGCCCGTTATGCGAAACTTGCGGCTTTCGATCCCGCAAATCCGGAAGAAGCCTTCCTGATGACAGCCGACGCTTTTGATTTTTCCGAAAAATACGGCCGCCCGGTGATACTCAGGCCGACCACCAGGGTCTGCCACAGTTACGCATCCGTAGACCTGGATACCCTGCCCGTGCGGCCCCGGAAAGCAGCCGGCGGTTTTGACAAGGCCGGGGGCCGCTGGGTTATTTTTCCGCCCCTGGCCCTGAAAAACCACGAAATTATCGAATCGGATTTGATAAAAATGGGGAATGACTTTTCATCCTACAGGGGGAATTCCCTCGTGGTTACGCCTAATGTTCTGAAACCGCAAAACGATGACAGCCTGCCCGGGGGTAACGGCCTTCTGGGCATTGCAGCAGGAGGGGTAAGCTACACCTACGCCATGGAAACCCTCAGTCCTCTGCCGCCGGGGCTTAAAATTCTAAAAATCGGGACTTTTCCGTTCCCGGCGGAATTGGCATTGAGTTTTCTTGAGGGCCTTGACGAGGTTCTGGTCCTGGAAGAACTGGACCCGGTAATTGAAGACGAGCTTTTAAAGATCTGCGGCAGCCGGCATCTGCGGGCGGATATACGGGGAAAGCGTTCCGGGGATATGCCCAGGGCAGGAGAGTATACTCCCGCGCTGGCCGCGGAAAAGATAGAAGCTTTTCTGAAACGCCGGGTATGGGTTCATCTTTCGGATCTCGAAAAGGAAAAAATTGCCCATTCTGCGCCGGTGCCGCCCCCCGTGTCTGCATCGCTGGCATCGGCCCGTCCCGAAACCCTGGCCGCCGCCGCAAACGCCGCGGATGTCCATGTCCAGATCCTGCCTGAACCGCCGCCCCTGCCCCTGCGGCCTCCGGTGTTATGCGCAGGCTGTCCCCACCGGGGAAGCTTCTTTGCGGTTAAGGAAGCGGTCCGCAAATACGGCAAAGGCCGCAAGGCAACGTATTCCGGGGACATTGGCTGCTATACCCTGGGAAACGCCCAGCCCCTGGAAATGACAGACACCTGCCTCTGCATGGGCGCGGGGATCACCATGGCCCAGGGCATCGGGCGGGTGGAAAAAGACACGCTCTGCTTTGCCTTTATCGGCGACTCTACTTTTTTTCATACGGGCATCAGCGGGCTGGTAAACGCCGTGTACAATCGTTCGGATATTGTGGTGGTTGTCCTGGATAACAGTACAACCGCAATGACCGGGAACCAGCCCCATCCGGGCCTGGGCATTGACGCCCTGGGCAGGGAGGCCGGAAAGATCAGCATTCCCGCGCTGGCCGCCGCCCTCGGGATACAGGAGATTGCAAGGGCGAATCCCTTTGATCTTGAAAAGGCGGAAGCTGCGGTCAGGCAGGTTATGGACAAACCCGGGGTAAGGCTCGTAATTTTTGAAGGCCCCTGTATTTTTAACAGGGATTTTCAAAAAAAAGCCAAGAACCGCTGCGTAATAGATCCAGGAAAATGTACCGGCTGCATGAACTGCATCAAAAAGCTCGGCTGTCCCGCTATCTCGATTGCAACAAAAGGGGGGAGTGCGGACGGGCCCGGAGCCCCGGCAGCGCCTGAAAAAGTCCGGGCGGTGATAGATCCCGGGCTCTGCACGGGCTGCGGAATTTGCAGGAACCTTTGTCCCTCAGGCGCCATAGACCATGAAAGTCCGGCGGTCCCCGAAGCCGGTGTTCCCAAAGGAGGCCCCCGATGATCTTCAGTTGTCTTATAACGGGAGTAGGCGGCCAGGGGACGGTCCTCATGTCCCGGCTCATTGGGGCGGCGGCTCTTTCAAGGGGGCTTGATGTACGGGGCTCGGAAACCATCGGCATGGCCCAGCGGGGGGGAAGCGTGGTAAGCCACATCCGGCTGGGGCAGAATATCCAGTCGCCCCTTATCCCGAAGGGAAAGGCTGACCTGATCATTGCCTTTGAACCCGCCGAAGCTGTGCGGGTATACACGTTCCTCTCGCCAACCGGCAGGATACTGGTTCTGGACCGGGGGATCATGCCCGTGGCAGGAATGCTGGGCAAAAAAAAGTACGAGCCCGCTGAAATGCTGGCCTTTCTGAAAGCCTTTGCAAGCCATCCGTCGGAAGAGCGCCTGGCCCAAAAAGGGGACGGCGACTGGCTCACGGTGATTGACAGCGTTGAGCTCATCAAAAAATGCGGAAGCACCAGGGTACTGAACACGGCCCTCCTCGGCGCCGCAGCGGGGAAAAAATACTTCCCCTTTCCTGCGGAAGATCTGCTTGCTGCTATTAAAGAACGGATTCCCCCGGAATACCTGGAGGCAAACATACGGGCCTTCGACGCAGGCAGGGCGCTGGGATGAATCTTAAAATGGCGCCCACCGGGCATTAGGAGCACATTATGGAAATGACCAGCGAGATTCTTCAAAAAATTCAAAAGTCCATGAACCATGCCATGAAGAGCGAATTCTACAAGGAACGCTTGCGGGGCATAAAGAGTAGGGACATTAAAAACCGGGCGGATTTTGAAAAGCTCCCCTTTACGGAAAAGGAAGATCTCAGGCAGGCCTACCCTCTGGGGCTCAGCGCCGTGGACGATGAAAAAATAGTGCGCATTCATTCCTCGTCGGGCACCACCGGAATCCCGGTGATAATCCCCTACACCCAAAAGGACGTGAACGACTGGGCCAGGATGTTTGCCCGGTGCTACGAAACCGCCGGGGTTACAAAAAAAGACCGGGTCCACATTACCCCCGGTTACGGTCTCTGGACCGCCGGCATAGGGTTTCAGCTCGGGGCCGAACTCCTGGGCGCCATGGCCATCCCCATGGGGCCCGGGAACACCGACAAGCAGATAAAAATGATGGAAGACCTTAAATCCACGGTGTTATGCGCCACCTCGTCCTATGCGCTCCTTCTCGCGGAAGAAATAGAGCGCCGGGGGCTAAAAAACAAAATCTGCCTGAAAAAGAGCCTTATAGGATCCGAACGCTGGGGCGACAAAATGCGAAAACGCATAGCCAGCGAGCTTGGGGTGGAACTCTACGACATTTACGGCCTTACCGAAATCTACGGCCCGGGCATCGGGATAAGCTGCAGGGAACAATGCGGCATACACATGTGGACGGATTATCTTTTCTACGAGATCATCGATCCCAAAACAGAAACACCCGTAAAGGCCGGCGAAACCGGCGAATTGGTAATCACCACCCTCTGCAAGGAAGGGGCGCCCCTCATCCGTTACCGCACCCGGGATCTTTCCAGAGAAATACCCGGCGCATGCCGCTGCGGCCTGGACTTCCCCCGGATCGATACCATCATCGGCCGCTCCGACGACATGGTCAAGGTGAAGGGTTCCATACTCTACCCCAGCAGGGTCGATGAACTTTTGGCAGCCATTCCCGATGTTTCAAGCGAATACCAAATTCAGATAGATCACCTTAACGGGCGGGATATTGTCAATCTCCTTTTTGAAACCGGCCTTGCCGGCAAGGAAGAGCGGAAAAACCTTGAAAAGATCGTCGAGGATGCCTTTAAGGAAAAAATCGGCATAACCCCGAAGCCCCTTGCGGTTGGCATAGGCGAACTTCCCAGAAGCGAGAAAAAGTCCACCAGGATTTTTGACAACCGCTACTAGGAGTTTATTTACCGCAGCAGTGCTTGAACTTTTTCCCGGAACCACACGGACAGGGATCGTTCCGGCCCACCTTGGGCCCGGTGCGGATCACCGTTTTGGGCACGACGTTCCCTTCTTCGTAGAGCCAGCGGCCGTCATGCTTTTTGAACAGGGCCTTTTCATGGTGAATGTCCCTGAGGCCGTCCATTTCGTATAACGCCTCGAATTCGACGGTTCCTTCGGTGTCGGCGGTTCCGCCTTTTTCTGCGGACAGTATTTTAAGGCCCAGCCATTTGGATCGTTCGCTCCAGTTTTTGGTCTGCTTGATGTCGATCCGGTCTTTTTCGTTGTCAGCACAGGTATCGACTATGTAGTCGATGGCATGCTCCACGTATGCAGCATAACGGCTGCGCATGAGGGCTTCGGCGGTGGGAGCATTTGCCGCTCCGGTGATATAGGGCTCGCAGCATTCCGCGTAGGCAAGGCCGGAACCGCAGGGACAATTTTTCACAGGCACTCCTTTAGGGCTTCAAGTTCGGCGGGAATGGTCCGGGCAGTAACCGTCCGCTCCATGGCCTTTTGCAGCGAAGGCGGAACCGGGACGGGCCCGGTAAGGGGCTCCACGGTTTCGGCGAATTTGGCCGGGTGGGCTGTGGAAAGTATTCCATAAACATTTTCCCCGGGAAGCTTCCCTGCCTGCAAAAGTTTATCCAGTCCCCGCCACCCCACGGCAGTGTGGGGATCCAGGTAGTACCCATGGCGGGAGAACACCTCAGAAATGGTCCTGCGGGTTTCATCATCGGTAACCCATGCACCAAGGATAAGGCGCTGCATCTCCTCCCAGGAAAAATGGGCGGCCATGCGCTCAAAGTTGCTGGGGGCTCCAACGTCCATGGCATTGGAAAGGGTTGCCCGGGAAAGCCGGACCTCGTACGTCCCGCTTTCAAGGTAATCGGGCACCGTTTTGTTGATGTTGGTGGCAGCGATAAACTGCGCAACAGGGGCGCCCATGAGGTATGCGTAAAGCCCGGCCGTGAGGTTCCCGAAGTTACCCGACGGCACGCAGAGGATCACCTCTTTGCCTTTACCCGCCCCGGCTGATGGGGCAGTATTCTCCTGCACAAACCCGGAGCGCCTGGGCGTGGCTTCCCCGTCGGGATCGATACGGCCGGCGTATGCCCGGCCTGCCCCGGCGGCGTAGTACGCTGCCTGCGGGATAAGCCGGGAAATGTTAATTGAATTCGCCGATGAAAGGACAAGCCGCTTTTTAAGATCCTTGTCGCCAAAGGCCTGCTTTACCAGGCGCTGGCAGTCGTCAAAGCTGCCCTCCACTGCCAGGGCCGAGATATTCCCGTTGAGCCCGGCAATCTGCCTTTCCTGTAAAGGGGAAACCCGGCCTTTGGGGTACAAAACGGTGACAGTCACCCCTTCCACGCCGTAAAAGCCGTCAGCCACGGCCCCGCCGGTATCGCCTGAAGTGGCCACAAGGATTTTAAGGGGTTTGTCCTCCCCCCGGCGGAGGTACGAAAAAGAGCGTGCCATAAAGCGGGCGCCGAAATCCTTAAACGCCGCCGTGGGCCCGTGAAAGAGTTCAAGCACCAGCCGGTCTCCGGCCCTTACCAGGGGCGCCGTAAAGGGATAGGCCGAGTGAACCATCTCTTCCAGCACCGGGCCGGGGATATCATCCTTCACCCATGGCCGGATGGTTTCCAGGGCAATGTCCGCATACGCCATGGTTCCGAGGGAAGACTTTACCGCAGCGGGAAACCGGGGAACTTCTTCAGGGATGTAGAGCCCGCCGTCCGGGGCAAGCCCGGTAAGGGCCGCTGCCGCAAAACTCACCGCTTCATTTTTGTTTCTGGTACTGTAGTAGCGCATAGTGCATTGTAGCATAAAGGATGATTGTTTTATACGATATGCTGTATTTAACCCTTGCCCGGCGAATGGGGGCAACGCTGGTAACCCTGGATCGTCCGCTGAATGCCATTGCGAAAAAAGAGGGGATTGGTATTGTTGAGGGACAATAAACCGGCCAGGCAGATACCCGGCCGGTTTAATTCTGGTTCTGCTATTTTTTGTATTATCCCCTTTTATACTATTTCCGTAAGAAATGTAACAAAACATCTTACGATAAAAGTAAACCCAAATTGTCAGGCTTTTGCCGCAAACGGGCAAAAAAGGTGACCTACAGAACCGAAGGTAGACACCATATGCGCCTGTGTGACAAGATTGCCGGTTTAAGGGAAAGCATGTTTGCCGTAATCCGTAATCTATGCTAACACTATGAAATAGATTATAATAAACCTGAGAATAGAGAACATTGAAAGAGGAAGTACATTATGCTGGTTATAACAGGCACCTTTGAAAACGAGCGTTTTATTCCTGACAAGCCAGTTTCCATTCCGCAGAAAAGGAGGGTCAAAGTTACCATTGAAGAGGAAAATGAAGATAGAGTACATATATCTAACAATACTTCTGGTTCTTCAATGAGGTCTGTTGAGCACTCTGCTTTTGGTCGCTTACACGCTTACGCCAATCCTTCTTTGATTTCTGAAGAACAAGGGGCGTGGGAAGCTGCGGTAGCGGAAAAATATGCTTTACGTTGATGCCAATATCATTCTTCGTTATATATTGAACGACCATGTGGAACTCTCGCCAAGGGCAAAAAAAATTATTGAAGAAAACATCGCAGAAACACCTATTGAAGTTCTTTGTGAAGTTGTTTATGTTTTGGCTCGTGTCTATAAAATAAACCGAAAAGACATTGCAAATACGCTTTTAGATTTTTATTCAAGCACAAAATGTATCCTGGCACATAGAGAGGCAGTTATCAGGGGGATAGAATACTATGGCGAGAAAAACCTTGATTTTGTTGATTGTATCTTTGCCGGTTACAATGAAATAGAGAATGTCACAATTTATACTTTTGACGAAAAACTTGAAAAGCTGCTCATGACTATATCAGGCAAATGAGAAAGAAAATTGTTGTAAAGGTTACTTATGCTCCTTTAACACATGGTTTTAGAATGTTAATTTTATCCAAAAAACAATTGCAATAATACCACCGAGCGGGCGGTAAAAGCCGGCAAATTGGAGTTTACTTTAGTTTACTTCGCAGTTTCCGGCGGCGGTTGCGTTCTGAGGATTTTTCTTCTTCTTTGGGAGCCTGCGCTTCGCCGGCGGCCGGATAGATCCGGACGGGTTCCCTATCCGGTAAACGGGAGGCTATGAGCGCCCAGGCGAGACCGGCAAGAATCATGCCGAAGCAGAGTATCTGCCCGGTGGAAAAGGAAAGGAGGGGGTGCCCAAGGGCGGGGGGGAGGCTGGTTTTAACCAGTTCAATACGGTAGCCCAGGTCCGCGTCGGGCTCCCTGTAGTATTCGATAATAAAGCGGATAAAACCATAACCGGCAAGGTACAGGGCGATAAGGAAACCTTTGAATGGTTTCCGGCTGCGGAAAAACCAGATAACAGCCCACAGGACAATGCCTTCAAAAAGCATCTCGTAAACCTGGGAAGGATGCCGGGGGTAGTTAAGGACGCCGCCAGGTCCGGCAACAGCAGTTAGTCCCATCTGAGCAGCCCCCTCGCGGATAAGGTTAAAATGCCTGTCCGATGGGGAAATGCCGCCCAGGGGGAAAAGCATGCCCAGGGGACTGGTTGTAATACGGCCGTACAGCTCCCCGTTGATAAAATTGCCGAGCCTCCCGAAGGTGTACCCCAGGGGAATACTGGCGGCGAACATATCCCCAATTTCCCGGTAATCGAACTTTTTTGCTTTTGAATAAAGGAGAATCGCCAGCGCGCCGCCGATAACCCCGCCGTGGTAACTCATTCCCTGGAAACCCGTGAACCTGCCGTTCCGGAAGGGCCAGAATATAAGCCAGGGGGAATTCCGGTACAGGTTGTCGCTTTCGTAAACCAGGCCGGAAAAAATCCTGGCGCCCAAAACCAGAGCCAGGATGCCCCAGAAAAAAAGACCCGAAAGCTCATCCTCGGTCATGGGGAAATTCCGCTCCCTTACCTGCCGGCGGTAAAGCAGAAAGGCCACACCAAAGGCCACAATATACATGAGCCCGTACCACCTGAAAGGAAGGCCGGGAATTATCTCCGGTTTAAGCCATGACGGAAATGGAATAGCAAGAAGCATAGTGAGGTAAGTATATAGTAGTAAGCAGTTTTTAGTAAGCAGTAAGCAGTTTAGTTCGTAGTTTGTGGTTCGTAGTTCGTAGATCGTAGATCGTGGCTAGAAAGCTCTGAGCCTGCAAGCGGCAATCTACGAACTATTTGCTACGAACTACGAACTATTTACTACGAACTACCACCCAACGGTCTTTCCTTGATGCGGCCGGATTCGCGGTCAAAATAAAAGATTACCCGGCTCCGTTTTTGCTGAACCTCGTAATACCTGTCGTGGCTTTCAATCACCACCCCCGGGAAAACAGTGCCCCGGATGCAGATTTCCGATTCGTGGTGCTCCTCGAATTTTTCCCGCAGGGTAAAGTTTTTTAAATTGAGCTGCTCAAGGAGCTTCACAAGCCGTATCTTTTCTTTTAGTACATCCCCGCTCAAAGGCAGCTTCTTTTGCAGGGCGGACTTTACCTTTTCCTCAATTTCGGAAAGGCTTCTCCTTGTCTTGGCAATTTCTTCTTCGCATACGCCAATCTGATCTTTCAAAAGGTAATCCTGCCCAAAAGAGATTTCTGTGCGGACGCCTTTTTCGGAACCTATGTCGCCGGCGTCTATCCCCTGCCGGGCCTGGCAGACCCCGCCTGAAAGTTTTCCGCTGGCGGAACTGATGTAAAGTTTCCCGTTGGTTTTAATGGCTGAGAGTATGGAACCCTTGGTGAGCTTTATGTCGCCCACTGCCATCACCGACGCGCGTTCCGCAAAGGCGGTTTCGATCCCGGCCCTTGCCCGGACAACTCCCTTGCCCCCGCCCTTGATCCCCAGGGCCAGCATTGCCTTGCCGCCGGCGGAAATAAATGCCCCTTCGGCTATTCCGCCCACTGTCACATGGGAGCCTCCCATAACCACAAAACCGGGAAGTACATTTCCGCTGATCTGTATCTCTCCGGAAAACTTGATATTGCCCGTAGCAGGCCCCACATCTCCCTGAATCGTTTTGACGGAGCTGATTCTAAGTTCCCTTCCGTCAAAACTGAGTGCCCCCGAACGGGCGGCAACGAGGCGTTTGCCCTTCCCCTGCTGTACTTCCAATACTGAATCATCGTGGTCGATGGAAATAACAGTCGCCTTTTCAATGGGGATAGCCGTTCCCATTACGTCATAGCCCGGCCGGCCCGCGGCAAAGGGTTCGGACATTTCCACAATAGGAGTGCCGGCTTTGACCTGTACTGTTTCAGTTCCGGAAGCGCCGGTACCGGCGGATGCGTTCCTGGCCGGTTCTCCCCCGGCGCCGTCTTCCACCATGGGAATCTCTGCATCTGTGGAAGCGCCGGCTTCTGTGGAAGCCGCGGCTTCTCTGGAAGCCGATGCTTCCGCAAGTTCAGGGGGGCCAATGGGCAAAAGCCACGTAAGCGCCGAGCCCCCTTTGGCAAGGGGGATTTCACCCTTTGCAAAAACATACCCCGAAACACTTCCCCTTGCCCGGGCAAGGGCGCAGGCCTTTTCTATCCCCCCCTTGTCTATTCCCTTTCTAATTCCCAGGGCAGCCAGCGCTTTAAGAACATTCTCCACCGAGAGGGGAACCCCCGAGCCTTCTTCCCGGAACAGATCCCCCCGGGCCTCCATAGCGTCTTCGGAAACATGGACATTGATCCCTGCGTCCCGGTAATCGATCACTTCGCCGCGGAAACTTTTTCCCGATGCTTCCATAAGAAGCAGGCCGTTCTGGGAGGCGGTAACAGAGGAGCCGTGCAGCTCCAGCCCCCGGAAAAGTTTTATGTCCGGATCGTTTCCCGGCAGGCCGGGAATAACATTGCCGAAAATGTCCTTCCCCTCCTGCCCTTCAGAGGCGGCGCTTACCGTGGCGACAACTGCGTTCTTTTCCACAAAGGCAAACCCCGTTGCCCTGGAGGGATCAATTTCCCCGGCTCCCGAAAGGTTCCGGCCCCGCCGCGCCATAAGCCGGGCAAGGACCTGTTTTTGTTCCTCCCCGGAGAGCAGGGCCGCCTCGACCTGTATTTCCCTGTCTTTGCCCCTTGTTGAAGGACTCCCCTCGACAAGGACGTAATCCGACAAAACAAGGGCCTTGCCTTCCATAAAAGCATGGATAGCGGCTTTTAGCTTTTCCGCGTCAAAGCCCAAGACGCCTGAATCTTTTATCGCCTGGCTTATGGCTTTCATTTCCAGGGGACGGGCTCCTGCCAGCCCTTTGCGAAGGCGGAGAACCGCCCTGGTTTTATCCGGATTAATATCCACCCGGGCCTCAGCCTCCCTGGTGCGGAACAGGGCAAAAGCTTCCACGGGTTCCCTGTGTTTTACCGCCTCGGCTATGGCTTTATCCAGTTCACCGGCACTTACCATCGTCCCATCTGCGGCGGCGGCCATGGAACCGGCAGAAGCCGCAGCCGCCAGAACCTCTTCTCCTGTGGGAGGAGCGAACCGGCTGTCGCCGGGCTCAAAGTGAAAAAAGAGAGTCAGCCCGTCAATGCCGGTGTTGATTCGCCAGGAGGGTTTGGACAAGGGTACCATGTCCGCCCAATTTTCACCGATCCTGAGAAATCCCGAAACCATGGCGGAAAGTTCATTTTTGCTTCTGGCTATGCCCTTCCCCAGCAAGCAGGGTTCATCTGCCGGTTTGGGAGGTATAGGCCGCCCAAAAATACTTTTCCCCGGCTTGCCCGGGCTGGAAGGGCTGAGAACCGCGAGTTTTGTTCCCTTGTCTGCGTACTTAATTTCCCTGGCCTCGGGATTCACGGCAACCTCTTCGCGGGTTTCCTTTCTTTCCCAGCTGACAACGATCTCTTCCTTGACAGGCATAAAAGGCAGGGCGCCGGGTTTTTTAACTTTCTTTTCGTGCTTTATTCTTTCTACTTTGGTCCTGAAAATTACCGGAGGCCCCGCATTGGCCAGGGCTTCTTTTTGGAGGGCAGCCATATCGCCGGGTATTGGCAGGGGCTCCCAGCTTATTGTTTCGCTTACCGGGTTTTCCGGCGCAATGCCCTGGCAGAGGGACAGCTCCAGGGGGGCAGCGGTTTTGGCTTTGGCGGCTTTCTGAAAAAAAAGCTCCAGGGCTTTCGGGTCGGGGTGGGCGCTGAGACGTTTGTCCGCAGCCAGCCTGCTTACCGCCGCCGCATCCCACTCAGTACCGGACGGATCCGGGATAAACACCAGCCGGGCCTCAAGCTCCTGGGGATCGATGGAAATTGAGGCGCTCCCTTTAGCGCTTGCCACACTTGCCATAAGAACCGCCTGCGTTCTCCTTAGGGATTAAACCCTTTTGCCATGGCATTGGAAAGCTTGAGTTTAAGAAAGTTGTTTTCTTTTTTCAGCTTTGCTATCTCAACCTGCTGGGACTTTACGGTTTCCACAATGTCCCCCTGGGAGAGCACTCCCGAGAGGAGCAGTTCTTCCACATAATCCATTTTGGCGCCGTAGTCTATTTCCGCCTCCAGGCCGGCTTCCTGAAAACTCTCCTCAATTTGTTTGTCATTCAGGCTGTAATTATCCTCTTCGCTCTCAAGTATCTTGTCCGCAATCCGGTATATTGCCTGGGAAAGAACCGACTGGGGTTTGTAAAGCAGTATGGGCAGCCGGGAGGAAAGAGCAATATCCTGAACCGAGTCGCGGTACACCACGCCAAGATGTTCAATCTTTACGTCCAGGTATTCTTCGCAGGAACGGCGTATCTTCATGGCCACGTCGGCATCCTTGGGATCATCAATGAGGTTCATGATAAGCCGGGGGTGGAAATGGCTGATGTGGTTCATGAACTTCTCATAGGAAACGGGATCGATCTTTTTTATCTCCGGCAGCATTTTGGGGATATAGAGCTTCTGGGGGCCTGAACCGTCCTTGCGGGCCTTTTCCAGGTACACCCTGGCGGGGCTTCCCTTGTCAAAGACGGTGTACATAAGACGGAACACCGTGTTTTTGAGGAACACATAGGCGTTAAGCACCGCCGTCACCACCGGCGCAGAAACCACAATGCCCTGGCCTGAAAGGAGGAAAAAATCCAGAATGGACTGATGGGTTCCCGCGCCCAGATCCAGGATAAGAATATCCGTCTCGTTCTTGAGGGCGAGGAACCGCCTTACCAGGGCGCGGAGCTGAAAGGCTTTGAGATTGGCCGTGCCGGGTATCTCAGTATCTCCGGGAATAAACCTCAGGCCCCGTATATCCGTATCAGCGATAACCTGGTTAAAATCCGATTTGGTATCGTTAAGAAAGGTACCGATCCCGGTTTTTGGTGACTGGTACCCCAAAACAAGGTGGAGGTTGGAAGCTCCCAGATCAAGGTCGGCCAGCACCACCCTCTGCCCTGCCTGTGCGAAGGCCACCCCCAGATTCGCCGCAATAAGGGATTTTCCAACCCCTCCCTTCCCGCTTGCCACCGGAATAATCCGCATCACATACCTACCTTTGGTTCTTGACCGCTTTCCAAAGAATCTCCCGGCGCCTACCCCTATTGGGGTTCCAGAGGCAGGAAACCGCCGCCGGATTCAGCCGGTTTTGGCCGGCATTTATTGTTCAGCACCCATGCCCCCCAAACGGAGAGTATATCCGCCAGGCTGATAAAGGCACTTCCTCCCAAAAGAACCATGCTTATTACCACGTTTTCCGCTCCGGGAAAATCCCTGGGGCTGAAAAACTCCCATGCATAAAAAGAAACCACCCCGATAATCTTCCCCGCCAAATAGAGGGGAAGGTAGTTCTTGTACTCCTCAATCCTGAGCCACACAAACAGGGCCATGAGCGGAAACAGGGCATTGGCGCTTAAATATACCAGATACGGGAAAAAAGTTCCGCTTTCGGAAACTCCCAGGGGCGCCATAAACAAAAAAACCACCAGCAGCAGAAGCCTGAACACTTCATAAAAAAAGAGCGCCCCCCGGAGAGGCCGTAATACATCCATGATGAAAATTTAAGGTGATATGCACTTATAATCAAGTGGTCTCCGGCAAACTCCAATATGCGGGTAGTCTGTCACACGAATTGTTCGCCTATAACCCGGCGAAAGGTGCAAAGCGCTGTAGTGAAAACTCGTTAAGAATCTGCCTACGAAGCCCTTGCCCGGTTCTGCGCTTGCAAACGGGTTTTGCTTACTTTGTAAGCCAGAGCTACC
>JGI20166J26741_11331114_pt1 | contig 13962 bp, 12 predicted proteins | sample TergutCu122P5_FD_26741 | JGI IMG/M metagenome (IMG submission 26741)
GGGGCTTTGCCGAAAGGCGTTTATTTGCTCAAGGTTTATACAGGCAAAGGAATAGCTGTCAGCAAGGTGGTGAAGGAATAAATCGAGGCGCAGGTTCATTTTGTTTTTGTACCGACCAGTCCCGTCTCCGGGAGCGAGCGGTTCCGTCATCGGGAGCGTTTTTGGCGGATTCGCAGTGGTCGATTACAGCTTTAGGCTAAGCGTAGCGTCTTTTCGCTACGCTTGGCTAAATGCAAGCGTCCACGCTTGCAAAAAGAAGCAAAAAGTATGGATGTAAAAAGGAAATGTTGAATATCAGATTTTGATTAGCAAGGCAGGAGCCTTGCTTCTAAGACGACGGAAGCGGAGCTTCCGCCGAGCGGGGGGTGGTGAAATTAGCAGGTAAGGTCCTGCTCGAATTTTTCAAGGTAAGCAATAATCTTATTGGTCGGCATCCCGAGAACAAAGTCTTTAACGGATTTAGATTTGCCGTTTATGACAAAAAACAGACAGGCAGGGCATACCGTTTTAGTTACATATTCAGCAAGTTCCTTTTGGGTAGAATATCCGGCATTCCTTATCGTTTCGAGTTCTTGCTCATTGTAAGCAATAAAACGGTCGATTCGTTCATTCATTGAATTAAACATGTCGGCATATTCAGGGAAATAGCTAACAACTTCCCCTGCTTCACCCAAAACAATTAAGTCGATAATACGCTTCTCTGATGAAATATTATTCAATAAATGATGAATGGCAATATACACAGGCGATTTCACTTTGATGCGCCGCCAGCGGTTATCAACCACTACAAATCCTTCGTGATATTTATCAAGCTGTTTGGCTGCCTCAATACATGCTTCGATGGTGGATATGCTGTATTCTTTCGGTTTTTCAATCCCAATATCCGTAATCAATTCCTGCAAAGTATTATTATCGCGCGTTCCCGTATGGTAAAGTTTCGTTTCCGTATAAGGGACAACCACCCGCGTTTGCGGTGAAACAAGTTCAAACATGTAAGTATAACAGGGATTTAATTCGCTGAATTGCTTACCCGTAAGCGCCCACGCCTGATTAAAAACATTCAGGAATGTATCTTCCTGACTGTTTGTTTTTGCGTTCTCGGCATCAATTGTGTTATTGGTCGAAACATGCCAAATGCCTTTATGATGCCAGACTTTTATCAGCGACCCGTCTATTTTTTCCTGAACCCGTGCAGCGCTCCAATCAATATCGTCGGCGTAGGGTTCGCCATAATTCCCGAATTTGAAAAACGGAACGCAAACAGGCCGGTAGTTATCCGTTTCGTCCAAAATGATTCCTCTGCATTCCCTGACAACATCCATACGAAAATCAGATTCTATCCCATACGAAAGAATGATAAAACCGTCCGACCGTTTTATGTTAATATGGTAGGGCGCATTTGAAAGTTGCTCCTCCCAATCCATATTTCCACGGATAAAATCCAAAAGTTTCAGCATACTCTTTTATATTTGATTTAGTCGCGAAGATATGTAATATTGTGGAGATTTTATCTCCCCGATTCCCGCTTTGGAAACCATCCTTTTTCGACCCGTTTCCGTTGAGCGAAAAGTTCGCCGATCGACCAAAGGGATGAAAAACCAAACACGCCGCAGGAAGTCGAAAGAAGGATATTATGGATAAGCAGCGAAGCGCCGATTCCGCCGATTCCCAAAAGTAAAAACACCCACCAGCATTTCACGCCGAAATAATATTCCCCCTTGATGACCAAAGGATGAAAAAGCCCGATAACCAAAAACGTAATCAAGCCGATGAGGATTCCCGTCAGATGATAAGTTTCTATCAATTGCATCATACTGTTTATTGTTTTATTCGTCAATAATCATTCCGCTGCCGAGGCACAGGCGGCAATTGCGGTCGTAAACCACGCCGAACTGTCCGGCGGCAATTCCCTGTATTTTATCATCCGATTCGATGCGATACACATCGCCGATTCTCCGGATGGTTCCAAAAGTAAAATCAGGCGTATGCCGGATTTTGAAAGCAATTTCCTTCTCGCCGGAGAAATCGCCCCACAGGTCTTCGGTAATAAAATTGAATCCTTGCAGATTCACCGTTTTCCCATATTGCGTCTCAGGGTCGTATCCGTTGGAAACATAAATAACGTTTTCATCCATATCCTTCTTAATCACAAACCAGGGTCCGCCGCTCAGGTACAATCCCTTGCGTTGTCCGATGGTATGAAACCAGTAGCCTTTATGCTTTCCCAACACTTTGCCGGTCTCCCATTCGACTATTTCGCCCGGACGCTCGCCCAGATAACGGCGAATGAAATCGTTGTAATTGATTTTTCCGAGAAAGCAAATTCCCTGACTGTCTTTGCGGGCAGCGCTCGGAAGTCCCTGTGCGGCAGCAATGGCGCGGACTTCTCTTTTCAGCAGGCGCCCGATGGGAAACAGCAGTTTGGAAACCTGCAAATAGTTGACCTGACCAAGAAAATAAGTCTGGTCCTTCACTTTGTCGGCGGCGGTGGAAAGATACGTTTTTCCGCTAACCTCAGTCGTTGTTGCATAATGACCGGTTGCGATGCGGTCGAAAGCATGTCCCCATTTCTGTTCAAACACGCCAAACTTAATCAGCTTGTTGCACATCATGTCGGGGTTGGGCGTCAGTCCGCGCCTGACAGCATCGATGGTATAGCCCGCCACCCGCTCCCAGTATTCCTTTTGCAATGAGACTACTTCCATCTTGCATCCATACTTTTTAGCGATGTATGCAGTAATTTCAATATCTTCTTCCGCCGGACAGTCGATGTATCCGTCTTTGTCTTCCATCCCGATTTTAATATAAAAAATAACCGGATTCTGTCCGGCTTCTTTCAACTGATGAACGACCACCGAACTGTCAACTCCTCCCGATACCAACGCAGCAATATTCATTTTTGTTGCATTCTCCGGAGGGGGATAAAAGGTAAAACCCGATGAATCGGAAAAGTTAAATAAATCCCAATCAAAACGGTTCTGAAACCCATGCGGAGCCACAGATTTTCAATCGGAACAAACATCGCTATGCCATACAGTAACAGCGCTACTCCCGTAAAGAGGAAAATGCTTTTCATATCGTATTTTATAGGATACTGCTTTTGTCCGATAAAATAAGAAAGCGCCATAACCAAACCGTTGCCGGCAAAAGATGCCCAGGCGCAAGCCATGTAACCGTATTTGGGGATAAAAACCAGATTCAATGCAATAATCAAAACAAAACCAAGTGTCGAAAAAATCGCGCCCCACCAGGTTTTATCCGTCAGCTTATACCAGATAGACAGATTGAAATAGACGGCAAAAAACAATTCGCCCATCAGCACAATGGGTACAACCGGCAAGGCGGCAAAATATTGGGGACTGATAAAGTATTTGATAATATCCAAATAAAACATGACGCCCAGAAAAACCAGCAACCCCAGAACAACAAAGTGTTTCATAATGGCGGCATACGTCTGTGCAGCGTCTTTTTCTTTGCTTTTCTCGAAAACAAAAGGCTCGTAGGCATAGCGAAACGTCTGGGTAAACAGCATCATAATCAAGGCAATCTTAAAACAGGCGCTGTATACCCCCAACTCGTCAAACGCTTTACCGGCATCGGGATAAACGGCAGGAAATACCAGTTTATCAACTACCTGATTGCTCATTCCGGCAAGTCCCATAAGCATAAGCGGGAAACAGTAACGAAACATCTTTTTTGCCAATTTCCAATCGAATGTATATTTGAATCCGGTGACATCCGGTATCAAAAACAGGGTTTGTATGCCTGCTGCAAGTAAATTGGATATAAATACATAACCCAAGTTGAAGTTATCTCTCCAAAACCAAGCAATCAAATTTGGCTGATGCTTATTAATCCAAGGACAGACTACTAAGAAAAATACACAAAACAGGGTATAGAGAACAACATTCAGGATATTGAGAAATCCAAAGCGAATCGCGCGTTTTTTATAGCGCAAATAAGCCAGAGGAACCGCACAAACCGTATCAAAACACAGAATAACAATAATCAGGCGAATATAAACATCCGGAATTTCAACATGCCAGATAAACGGGCGTATCTGGTTGAAAAAGCCGGAGAAAGCAAGTAAAAAAAGAAATACGATTGCGGTCACGTTTATCAAGGATGTAGCATATACCGTAAACGGCTTGTATTTATCGGTTTGATTGACAAAGCGGAAAAAGCCGGTTTCCATCCCGAAGGTCAAAATAACCGTGATTACAGCTATATATCCGTACAGATTGGTCATCATTCCAAATTCGCTTTTGGCAAGCGTGTAGGTAAAAAGGGTAGTCAACAGCCAATTGACCATTCTAACCAGAATTGTGGTTCCGCCGTATATAGCGCTGTCTTTTACTAATGATTGTGCTTCTTTCATCCACGCAAAGGTAATATAAAATTTTTTAATTGTGGAAGACTTGCCTGATTTTAACATACAGCAATAGAAAAAATTTAATGAAATTATTTGTAATTATTGAAAAACCTCTGTAAATTTGTTATTGAAATTGTGACGGGACGACAGGTAACGAGAAACTTAAAATGAAACAATATGATTTATGATTTAGCAATTATCGGCGGAGGTCCTGCCGGATATACCGCAGCAGAAATAGCAGGGAAAAACGGACTGCGAACGGTTCTCTTTGAAAAAAACAATTTGGGCGGCGTATGTTTGAACGAAGGCTGTATTCCAACCAAAACCTTGCTCTATTCCGCCAAGGTGTATCAATCGGCAAAAGATTCTGCCAAATACGGCATTTCCTGTGAAAATACTGCATTCGATTTATCCAAAATCATTGCACGGAAAAACAAAATCGTTCGGAAATTAGTTGCCGGCATCCGGGCAAAAATGAACGAAGCAGGCGTAGAAACCGTCAGCGGGAATGCCGTCATTCAGGCGCAGCAGGGGGAAAACCACCTGTCGATTGAGTGTAATGGACAATTATATACGGCAAAAAAATTATTGTTGTGTACCGGTTCGGAAACCGTCATTCCTCCGATTCCGGGTTTGAAAGAAGCCGGTTTTTGGACTCACCGCGAAGCCTTAGAAGCTAAAGAAATTCCCGATTCGCTGCTGATTATCGGCGGCGGAGTGATTGGCGTTGAATTTGCTTCTTTCTTTCATACCTTGGGCGGCAAAGTGATTGTAGTCGAATGGATGGATGAAATACTGCCCGGAATAGACAGCGCTTTGTCCGTTTTTTTACGAAATGAATTATCAAAAAAAGGAATCGAATTTCATACCGGCGCTAAAGTGGTTGCCGTGAATAATCATGAAGTCGAAATAGAAAAAAACGGTGAAATACAACGGATAGAAACGTCCAAAATTCTGTTGAGCGTCGGTCGAAAGCCGGTGTTAAACGGATTCGGATTGGAAAACCTCGCTTTAGAACTTCACAACAACGGATTGAAAGTAAATGAATATATGCAAACTTCCCACCCCGGCGTATATGCCTGCGGCGACATTACCGGTTTCTCTCTTTTAGCTCACACTGCTGTCCGCGAAGCAGAAGCGGCAGTAGCGCATCTGTTGGGCAAAAACGAAAAAATGTCGTACAAAGCCATACCGGGCGTTGTTTATACCAATCCTGAAATTGCCGGAGTCGGAAAAACAGAAGAAGCGCTGCAGGCTGAAAACATTTCTTATACGGTTAAACAACTGCCGCTGACCTATTCCGGACGCTTTGTCGCCGAAAACGAACAGGGAACCGGCGTTTGTAAAATTCTGGAAGCGCCTGACGGGACGCTGTTAGGCGTTCATATCGCAGGTAATCCGGCTTCGGAACTGATTGTTATTGCCGGAATCGCCATAGAAAAGGGAATGAAAGCAGACGAACTGAAAATGATGATTTTCCCACACCCCACCGTTGGCGAAATAATCAAAGAGACATTGCAATAGAAACAAATCAGGAAGAAAATTACTATCTTTGGCGATTAAAATAATAAATATCTAAAATATATTAACAATGAATTGGTTTGAATGCAAGGTCTCGTATGAGAAAATGATGGAGAATGGGGTTTTGAAAAAAGTTACCGAACCCTATCTGGTCGATGCGCTTTCCTTTACGGAAGCCGAAGCCCGGATAATTGAAGAAATGAAACCCTGTATCAGCGGTGAATTTCTCGTAGCGGACATTAAACGGGCGCGGTTTGCAGAATTATTTTATAATGAAAACGGCGATAGATATTACAAATTCAAAGTTTTTTTCATTACTCTGGACGAATCAAGCGGTACGGAAAAAAAGACGGCGGCGCAAATGCTGGCGCAAGCATCGGATATTAAAGACGCTATTGCCGTTTTGGAAAATGGAATGAAGGGAACATTAGCCGATTATATTATAGCGTCTGTTTCCGAAACGCCGATTATGGATATTTTTCCATTTTCAGCCCAATCAACGAAATAAACAATGAGCATTGCAGAACGACTTTGTCAATTGAAAAGCGAATTGCCGGAAAGCGTTCGCTTGCTTGCGGTCAGCAAGTTTAAAAGCGAATCCGAAATCATGGAAGCCTACAGGGCGGGACAACGAATTTTCGGAGAAAACCGCGTACAGGAACTGATGTCTAAACACGAGCATCTGCCCCAAGACATCGAATGGCATTTTATCGGACACCTGCAGGCAAATAAAGTCAAATACATTGTCCCGTTTATTCATACTATCCAAAGCGTAGATAGTTTGAAGCTGGCTGAAACAGTGAACAGAGAAGCAGAGAAATGCAAGCGGAGAATACGGGTGTTGCTTCAGATTCATATTGCGCAGGAAGAACAAAAGTTTGGATTTTCGTATGACGAAACAGTCGATTTATTGAAAAACGACCGGTTTGGCTCAATGAAAAATCTGGAAATATCAGGCTTAATGGGTATGGCGACATTTACAGACGATAGCGCTCAAATACGGCGCGAATTTAATAGCCTTCACCGCTTCTTTCTGCAAATTAAGTCCGAATATTTTGCAGGCAATCATTTATTCAACGAACTGTCTATGGGTATGAGCGACGATTATCCGATTGCCATAGAAGAAGGAAGTACGATGATTCGAATTGGAAGCAAACTGTTTGGGGCGCGGTAAATTATATTGCATTTTTTTGGGGTATGTATCACTTCTAATAATAATTGTAATGAAAAGTAAAAAACAAACAATCAATCGTAGTATTTGGGAATATACTTTATTGCCGGTTATCATAACACTTCTTTTTTTCTACGGCACATATTCTGTAAAAGCGCAGTCGGATACTATTCAAAAAGATACAATGAATAATAAAGACACTCTTGCTATGCAAACATCAAATGTAACCCTCATTGATTTTGTTGAAGCGCTGCCTCAATTCCCCGGTGGCGATAAAGAGCTTTTGAAATGGGTAATAAACAATATCCGGTATCCGGAAGAAGCTATTAAAAACAAAATTGAAGGGCGAGTCTTCATGCGTTTTTTAATAAAATCAGATGGGTCCATTGATGATGTTACAGTGATGAGGAGTTTGTATCCTGCTTGCGATTCGGAAGCGGTACGGGTTCTGAAGATGATGCCGAACTGGATTCCCGCAAAACAAAATGATATACCGGTAGATGTTTATTATCAGATGCCCGTATTTTTTAAGATTCCTGAAATGAAGACTCCTGAAACAATAGAAAATATAGACTCGACAGTAGTTTTACCTAAATTTCCCGGCGGCGAGATGGCGCTTTTGAAATTTTTGGTAGCCAATACCAGGTACCCTGACGAAGCTATAAGAAATAATATTCAAGGCAGGGTAACAGCTAGCTTTTTAGTAATGGCAGATGGTACGATAAGTGATGTAAAAATCTTACAAAACGTACATCCGTCGCTTGATAAGGAAGCCTTCCAAGTAATCAAACGTATGCCCAAGTGGATACCGGGAACAAAGGATGGCAAACCTGTGAATGTCTATTATACTTTACCCGTCACATTCAGGTTACCATAAGCGAAATAATTTCATTGAATTTGCAGAATACAAATATTCTTTCTACTTTTGTTTTCATCTTTCACGCATTCTCCAATTAAAAAATTATATGAGCAAGCAGGAATTAAAAATCTTTTTTCAAAAAATTACAGACACCCTGGAGCAAAAACGCCTCAAGGAAGTGTTTGGCGGAGTGAATTTTCTTTTAGCTGATTCATCAAACTGGCAGTTAAAAGAGAATCTTTCCGAATGGGAAGAGAATTACAAACGAATGTTGCTCTATTTGTCAGAAGGCGTCAACGACCCCAAACAGGAGAAAATATATACCGATTTGCTGCGTTCGGTTTACCAGTTGACCGACCGGACAATGGTGGAAATCAAAACGCTTCACCGCTGGTCGTATCCGTATGAATGCCGTCAGTCGCTCGCTTTTTATGCCCCGAAAACAACGGTGCAAATCATGGATGCAATGAACGACTGGATTGGAAAAATAAGCCTGTTTGAATTAATGGAAGACGGAGAAGATAAAAAAGTAAATCTGCAACGGATGGAAAAGGAAAGGGAGAAAATCGAAGCCCAACTGTTCAATATAATTTGGTTGAGCAATTTGTGGAGTTCCGACGAACAAAACATTTGGTTGCAGGCTTTGAATAACAAACTCTATCCGCTTCCTTCTCAATGTCTGATTATTTCGGCGATAACGCTCAATTTGGAAGAAATCTTCGACGAACGGAAAGTGCAGGTATTGTTAGAGGCTTGCGAACATGAGCAGGAAGAACTTCGCCAGCGGGCGCTGACCGGCTTGCTTTTGTTTCTGCGCCGATACGATAAACGATTGTATCTTTATCCGGGCATCAACAACAGGTTGCAGCATTTGGCAGAACAGAAAAAATTTATCAAAGACATCCGCTACATTATTCTGCAATTTGTTTTAAGCAAGGAAACGGAAAAAATAACCCGCATCATGAAGGAAGAAATTATTCCCGAAATGATGAAAATCAGCCCCAAATTGAATAATAAAATCCGTGTCGATGAATTATTCAGTGAAACAGGATTTGATGAAAAAAATCCCGAATGGAAAAATCTCATTGAAGAATCCGGCTTGAGCGACCGGTTGCAGGAATTTACCGAGCTGCAATTAGAAGGAGCAGACGTCATGCTTTCGTCTTTTATTCATCTGAAAAATTTTCCGTTTTTCCAGAACATACACCATTGGTTTATGCCTTTTGTCCTGTCTCCTCCGGATATGGAAAACTTTCCGCTTTCGGGCTTTTTGCAAGTACTGTTCAAATCCAACATGCTGTGTAATTCCGACAAGTATTCTTTCTATTTCAGCCTTTCTCAAATGCCGGAGGATTATAAGAATATGGTGAGCGGTCGATTTTCGTCCGAATCGTCGGCTATTCAAGAAATGCTGCAAGAGGAAATGCCCGACAATCCAGTCAATAAAATTCATCCTGCAGCGCGTCAGTATATTCAGGATTTATACCGTTTCTATAAATTGTTTTTCCGTCACAACGATTTTGGCGATATTTTTGAAATGAAGCCCGAATTTTACAGCATTCCTGCTATTGCCCGATTCATTTCCGATCAGGAAAGCATGACGATAATAGGTGAATATTATTTCCAGCGAAATCACTTTGAAGAAGCAGCCGCTATTTTTGAGCGTCTCTTGCAAGATTATCCGGACAATGAAACTTTTCTGCAGAAGAAAGGCTACTGTCTGCAAATGTCCGGAAAATTGGAAGAAGCGTTATCCGACTATTTGAAAGCCGAATTGCTAAGTCCCAATCATTCGTGGACAATCAAAAAAATAGCGCATTGTTACCGCACCTTGAAGCAACCCCTGAAAGCGCTGGATTATTACCGGAAAGCCGCTGCGTTCAGCCCCGACAATTTATCCATTCAACTCCATATCGGTCATTGCTTTCTGGAACTGAAAAACTACGACGAGGCGCTAAAATGCTATTTCAAGGTAGAATATTTATCCAATAACAAAGAAAAAGCATGGCGACCCATTGCTTGGTGTTCTTTCCTCACCGGAAAATATAGAGAAGCGATAGATTATTATGCAAAGATATTGGAAAATAATCCCAATGCCATTGACTATCTCAACGCCGGACACGTTCAACTGGCTAAAGGGAATAACAAAGAAGCACTGAATTTATACCATAAAACGCTAAGCGCTCAAAACAATTCATTCGATAAATTCCTTGAGTTGTTCTCTGCCGATATTCCCGATCTGTTGCAAGCAGGCGTGAAACAGGGAAATATTCCCATTTTACTGGATTGTTTAATGTATGGAATCTACTGATGAACAACGTCCCCTTTTATTTGTCATTGCGGGCTTGACCCGCAATCCCCTGAGAAATTTGAGGAGATCCCGCCTCAAGCGCGGAATGTCAGTCTTTTCTAAGAGCGCTTATTGCGGAACGTCAGTCTTTTTGCTTCTTGCTTTCTTTTTCCTCGCTTTCACTTCCTGTCATCTCAAAAAAAACAATACACCTCCCACCGACGACTTTCTTCAAATCGTCGATTCCGGAGAAATCAATGTCCTGACTTTATCCGGCTCCATGACTTATTTCATTTATAAAGGCGAACCCAAAGGCTATGAATACGAATTGCTCAGTGATTTTGCCGACAGTTTCAACCTGAAAATCAATATAAATATAGCCGAAAATGAAACAAAACTCATGGAAAAACTCCTGCAAGGCGAAGGCGACCTGATTGCCTGCAATATACCTGTAACCAATGAAGGTAAGGAACAGGTTTTGTATTGCGGACGGGAAGTAGTCAACGAACAGGTTTTAATTCAACGAATCAAGAAAGGCGATACCTTAATAAAAGATGTTACCGGATTAATAGGAAAAGAGGTATGGGTTATTCACGACAGCAAATACTACCGGCGGTTGATTAACCTTAATGATGAACTGGGAGGAGGCATTCATATCCGGATTATTGAAAAGGACACTGTTACGGTCGAAGACCTGATTGAAATGGTTTCTAAAGGCGAAATTTCCTACACCTTGAGCGATGCCGATATGGCAAAACTCAATAAAACGTATTATAACAATCTGAATATCTCTTTAATTGTCAGTCATCCGCAACGTTCGTCATGGGCGGTTCGAAAAACGAATCCCGGATTAGCCGCAGCAATTAACAGATGGTTTGAGAATAACCAAAATGCGCCTCAATATAAACAAATCCTCAAACGTTATTTTGAGATGAGCAAGATGCTCGGAGATGAACCGGCGCCCGTTGTCGCTACCAATCATATCTCGCCTTTCGACCCGTTTTTCAAAATATATGCCCGAAAAATCGGATGGGACTGGCGACTGCTGGCTGCCATCTCTTATCATGAATCCCATTTTTTCACCGACCGCGTTTCATGGGCAGGCGCTGGAGGGCTTATGGGATTAATGCCTAAAACAGCCGAAGCTAATGGTTTATCAAAAGACAGCCTTTCCGATCCGGAAGGAAACATCCGAGCGGCTGCCGAATATATTAAAACACTGAATCGTTTGTTCACATCTGTTGAAAACAGCGACGAACGGATCAAATTCATTGTCGCTTCCTATAATGCAGGACAGGGACATGTTTTCGACGCTCAGGCATTAGCCAGAAAATTTGGTAAAAATCCTGCCGATTGGAACGAGGTAGAAGAATATCTTAAATTGAAAAATCTGCCGGAGTACTACAACGACCCCGTTTGCAAATCAGGATTTTTCAGAGGAACAGAAACGCTCAACTATGTTAAAAACGTTCTCAATCGGTGGAATTATTATCGGGAAAAAGTGAAGGAATAAATCAGGAATTAAGAATTATTATGAGCATTCATCATTATCAATCGCCTGTCGGAATATTGGAAATAAAAACCGACGACAGGGCTGTTACCAATCTGGACATGCTTAAAAATGCTCCCGCTATATGGCAAACAGCTACCGACCCTTTAATTGTAGAAACGTGCAAACAATTGGACGAATATTTTTCCGGCAAACGCAAAGCGTTTGATTTGCCTTTGTCACCGAAAGGAACACCTTTCCAGCAAGCCGTATGGAAACAGTTGCAAGCAATTCCTTATGGGAAAACCATCAGCTATTCCCAAGAAGCAAAAGCCATTAATCGCCCCAAAGCCTGCCGTGCCGTAGGGTCGGCAAACGGAAAGAATCCGATAGCAATCATCATCCCCTGTCACCGTGTCATCGGAGCAAACGGAGGATTGGGAGGGTATGCCGGCGGATTAGACATAAAAATACAGTTGCTGAATTTGGAAAAAGCGATACATTAAGATTTATACAAAGCAAAAATGCAGGGTCGTTTCGACAAATCCGGCTTCCGGTTTTTCCATTCGCTTACGCTCAGGGTTATTATATATTCACTGTCTAATGTAATGTCTGCTGCAATGCAGAGCAGGGTCGAAGGACTGCAGGTTTTTAGAATATCATCCAGAAGTTTATTATTCCGATAAGGCGTTTCGATAAACAATTGGGTTTGATTTTCGGAATAAACAAGGCGCTCCAATTTTTTCAATGCTTTGACTCGTTGCTCGCCGTCAATCGGCAAATAACCGTGAAAAGCAAAACACTGTCCATTAAATCCCGACGCCATCAAAGCCAATAGAATAGAAGAGGGTCCAACTAAAGGAATCACACGGATATTTTTCCGTTGAGCAATCGCTACTACTTCAGCGCCCGGATCGGCAATCGCCGGACAACCGGCTTCCGACAAAATCCCAACAGAATAGCCTTCTTCAATCGGCTTTAAAAAATCGGCAATGGATTCTTTTGATGTATGTTTGTTCAGTGTAAAGAAAGTTAAAATATCAATGTCGATGCTTGGTTCCGTTTGTTTGAGGAAACGGCGGGCTGTCCGCAGATTTTCGACAATAAAATACCTGAGCGATAAAATAACGGTTTTATTGTAATCCGGAAGAACTTTCGAAATCGTTGCATCGCCCAAAGTCGTTGGAATTAAAAAAAGATTTGCTGCCATTGCTTTGTTTTCTTGCAAAATTACAAATAAAGTTCTTATAATTGAATAACTGAATAACTGAGTAATTGAATAACTGAATAACTGAATAATTTGTCATTGCGGGCGAATTACCCCCCACCCCCTGAAGGGGGCTTTTGCGGCAGTGAATTTATTTTGCTTTATGCCGTTAAAGCCCCCTTCAGGGGGTTGGGGGTAATCATTCCGGATTTCCGACTTTCCCCATAAACAGTACTACTCCGGTGGAATTTTCCCGAATCGCAAACAGGAAAGGACGGTCGGCGCGAAAAGTTACCTTTGGAGGGGTCGGTGGAGGTCCTGCAGAAGTCATTTCCATTGCGACAACAGTAACAGCCGCCGCCTCACCGCCTTTTTCATCTATCGAAACATTGACTTTCTGTTCTACATACGAAATACGCAAAGGAATGTCGGAAATTCCCGAAAAATCTGCAAAATCCGAAAATGCAAGTCCCATCCCCAATTGTTTCAATGTTTCGTTTAAAATAATGTCATAATCGATTTTAAATACCGGAATAGACAAGTTAACATCTGCGCTGCCGTAACCTGCCGTGCAACCTGCAAAATACCCGGGTTGTTTCAGTTGATCCAGCATTGCGGCAAAGGAAACATTTTCGTTCGGAAGAATGAAAACCATACTGAAAGCCTGATTTCCAAACGGCATAGAAACCGATGAAAGCATTTCGTCTTGATAATATGGTAAAGTTATCTCCTGATTCATCATTTTCACCTGAACCTGACTACCGTTTTCTTTCGTAAATGCCATTTCCCGCGTAGCAGACGGGTCAAAATTATGCGACCATTCTCCTTTGAAATAAAGCGCATTAATCAAGTACATCATCATGTCGGAAGGAATTTCATCTATCATTTTCTTAATCAACCCATTCGTGTTGTCGGAACACCATTGATTGATGAGATCCAAAGTACTTGGAGAATTGAAATCGACTTCTTTCACTTCGGCTTGATAATAATTCCTGTTCACGTCATAAAAACTGCTTTTTACCGGAAATCCCTGTCTTGTCCAAATCGAATTGG
>JGI20166J26741_11332225_pt1 | contig 13960 bp, 9 predicted proteins | sample TergutCu122P5_FD_26741 | JGI IMG/M metagenome (IMG submission 26741)
CCAGACCCACTACTACTCAGAAAATCTGGTAGCGCCGGGAATCGAACCCGGGACCTCTGTATCTGTAGCCAGAAACTCTGACCACTAGACCACAGAGTACCACTAACATATAATTTTTCCTAACCATTATTAAAATTGTACTTTATTTTTTCAGATATTGCAGATATCGTGCTTATGTGTTACACAGTGGTGATGACAAATATCACTCTCTTTTATAATGTTATAACACTTAGTACTGTAGATGAATACTGACATTTTAGGAAAACCTGCAACGCCCATTGTTGCCTTGCTGAGAGAGGAATCAGGTTCCTCTACAATGTTGGTCCCCTTATACCATACTATGCAGCTTCTTGTCCCAGAAGACAGCATTCTACAGTTTTGTCTCATTGCATCATTGTAAATATGAATTTATTAAGCAGATTTTTTCTGCCATTAATGAATTTTCCATCAAATTGTTTGATACTGTAGTTGTTATCATTTTTGTATATCTTTGCACGAGGTACAGAAATCATATCATACTGCATGTTTTGTTTGATTGCTGTACCATAAGCTTCACTTCACTTATCAATTTGTGTGATTTCTCATGTTTTGTTCCATTTTTATGTGCACACAGTATTTATTTCATCTACAGTATGGTTATTATTGTAAAAGTTATTTATGAAAGGAACAAAATATATTAGGATCAGATCTGATATTGATGTAATCACATCTTAAATGATTTAAGTAACTGCAGGTCTGTAGCATTAATTTTGTACATGCTATCAACATTCCGTTTGTGATCAAGACTGGTTGTCTGGGATGTGATGCTGTTTAGTCTGATAGCTGGTCACCAACATTCTCAGCACTGAAGGTGGAAATATTTTGCACACTTAATGTATCAATTGACTGAATTTTTAGCTTCCACTTTGATAAACTTTCATGAGTTGAATTGTGGCACTCTTTTGAAAGTGTGAAATTGATTTTTGGCAACCTGTGTACAATAACATATACCTAATAGGTATTCTAAATCTATGCTATGTGAGGTTTGAAGTTCTGTTTGCAGTGAAAATGTTGTTTGTCGTCTCCTGGAATGTGTTGTCATGCTAACCCTAAAGGTAGAGGCAAGAGGTTCTTCTGAAACATTGTTACTGTCTTCATACTGTGCTGCATAACAGCCCAGAAGAGTGTAATTTTAACTAACCTTGTTCTTTACAATGTATACAGTTTCTTGTTTACTGAAACACATTTATGTTAGGAGTTAATGTCATGATTTTTTTTGGTTTGTGTGTTTTCTGTAAGGTACCTTATTCCTTAAACATCATAATTCTGCAGTTCTGGCAAGATAGTGTTGCACAAGACTTACAAACTAAATGACAATGTATCTTCATATTGCACATACATGGCAATTACATATATACAGAGCACAATTATTTTTTACACAAATATGCGTGATGTGACTTGAACTCTGTTTAGCTTGTACACAGTGACAAAGAAAAAGGAAACCTTTGAAATTTAGATATACCTATAATCTGATAAAGAAATATATTTTAAAAATGCAGACATTGTTACACGTAGGAAAATTAATCTCATTCAGTTAAATTTCTGATACACTTTGGTCATGACTTAACATGCTTGACATCTCTCCACTACTTCACTCTGTATTCTGCACAGCAGTTTATTCTCATATTAGAAAAATATCCATTATTGAGCTTTTACCATTAGCCATGCATACTTATTATCGCATTAAATAACAACAAATGGGGCTGGAAATGGGGGTATATGCAGGTTGACACCATTTACCTACAGAGTTTTCTTTTAAGAAGGTATTTCCAGTGTGTAAAGCTGTTCCCAGCAACCAGATGTATAGAACTGAGTGATGGAACACTTTTTAAAGCTAGCATTTTAGTGCTTCACTTTACATTCTGCATTCATCATAACTTGGGGTTTTCTGTGGATGTTTGAGCATGTACCTAGTTCTGAAAAGCCATTTCCACCCCTGAGAAGAATGTGAAATGGTCAGCAGTTTCATTGTGAGCAGCACAGGGTCTCACTTACTTATAATTAATTATAATAACAATTCAGCTATTTGTAAGTAAAAATATCAATAATGTTGTTACTCTGGATGTTTAAATCAATTTCACATAGGATGAGAGGGTTATAAGGTAAAATAAATTTCAGTGCTGCTTTTTAGGAGATTAAATTTAAAATTTCAGCAGTACTTTAATGCTTTTCCCTTGTAAATATTTATTGAATGTTAAATTGAAAGACTTTTTCACGTTAGTTTAATACTGATTAATTTTTTTAATGTGTTTAATACTACACTAAAGTCTAGCTATAGACATGTAAACTTCATGGACATGTTAGTCATATTTATTATTATTTTGTCCTTAACTAAGTTCATCTACAGGGTAATTCAGAGGGTGTCTGCTTAACTTCCTTGGTGAATTAATAGGTGATTTTGATTATGTCCTCATAACATTTATTCAGTTTTGAAATTGTAAGGAGTTTGAAAGTACCATGGTACTTCAGAAATAAAGGTAAAGCAGTCCCGTTACGGGCCTGGAGTGGCCCAGAGGGTTCCAGGAAGTTAAGGTTCCCCAATTTCATGACAACAGCACAGGATGGTGGTAAGGTTGTCAGCCTTACACACCGGCCGCCTTTACCCCCAGAAAATACACCTGGTACTCATTTCTGTTAGAGGCTGAGTCGACCCCAGGGCTATAGTGCAACCGGAAGGATTATGTCACTTAAAAATTCCAATGACACCATCGGGAATCGAACCCGCGACCTGCCGGTTTGTAGCGTGACTATGCCACCGCATGCCCCATTTCAGAAATAAGTGTTATTAATAAACCATTTGACAATAACTTAAATATAAATCTAAAATAAGTTATGTTTCATAATTAAGAATGTTGCAAATGTGTTCCAAGTGTCCGTTTGTGATGTGAATGCACTTCACACAACATTGCATTAAAGTGGTTGGCAGTGTTATGCTGAAAAGTGGTTTCTAGTCAGTGGCAGACTCATGGAACAGTTTTTGTATTATGTATTTTATTATAAAATAACTCATATTTTAGGTAATATTGAAATTACTGCAATTTTTTTATTAAAGGGTCCTTATTTCTGATACATCTTTACCTTACTTTTACATAGCTGTGACTCCTTCAACTACATTTTAATAGTCTTCTTTATCCTGTCTTGCCTGATTGATGTGCCTACAAAGTTTGGCAGACTCCTCATAAATCACTCTGTACACTGAACTTCTACAGACAGGCATTGACCATTGGTTGACCAGACACTGAATATATTTGATTGAGATTTATGATATTTTAATTATTACATGTTTGAATAAAAATATTATTTTTGCAGTTTGAGTTTCAGATTTCCAGGAACTTTTCAGATTTTCCTTGCTGACCTGCAGCATATTTATTTTTCCGGGTAATTAACAGGAAGTCCATGTACATACACCTTGTTGCTTGGCACCAAAGACTGTGAGCAGTACTTTAGGTATCAGTCTCACAGAGATCACACAGTTGTAAGTATTGTTAGGCAGAATGTAGATTCCATACAGCATTCACAGTTTAACATGTTCCATATATGTACATTTTTCATAGCTTGATAGGATCATGAATAGGTTTTTGGAGTACCAAATACTTTAAAATGATGTCCACACATTAGGCTTCATTTTGGAAAAGAATGGGCTCCTCTAATAGATAAGAAATTTAAGGATTTTTCATGGTTGTGATGATATGTAGTTCTGCACATAGATATGAAGGTTTTGTGTATGAGACATAAGGTTCTTACAGTGGTGAATATCAAATTTACAGTCGTCCAGGATGTAGCAGATGGGTGTCAGAAGTTTGGAAGAACCGTGTGCCTCCGTTCTTCGAGTATCCTGAAGACTGAGACAGCATATTCCTGCAAAATTCATCTACTCATACTGCTATACAATTTCTGAACCCAGGAGACTGTAATATGTTCATGAAACATGTTAAAACTGCATTGCCAACACATGGCAGTGTTTTTATCTATCACTGTTACAAGGACTGTAAATGTTTATAATAGATTAACATCATTCTGGGAAGCAAGATAATATATTTGTGTCATGTATAATGAATGAATATTTACATGAGATTAAGCTCATTGTTACAGTTTTTTCTAAAAATATGATGTGTTGTGATAAAATTTTAACATAAAATTAATATTCTGATTTTGCCTCAGAACCTTTATCATCAAGGTCTATAAAATAACATCAGTAGTACTGGTATCACTGAGCAAATTGGTTGGCAAGCATGTGTGATTATCTACACTGACATTAACATTGGAGTGGGGGTACAGAGGATCACTGACCCAGACCCCCGATCCATATTATCAGGAAGCATTAATACAGCACATATTCTAGGTATTAAACCATTCCATTCTACAGATGTACATATACAATATACTTTACAGGTTAGGTTACATTACAGACATGTACACATCCCATGACACTTCTTTTTATAAAATATAAAAAAAAAGCTCATTATGGAAAGGGTTAATCTTCTGCTCACTGGTTCCCCCCTCCCATCACTCAAGTAATGTGTAATAATGTGAATCAGTCTTTAAGTTTCAACAATAGCAACATATTTACAGAAGAACCCATTTTGCTGTTTCTAATACATTTTGCATGTTTTGAATATGTCATATTTCAGTATGTGTTAGCAGTAGTACTGTTTCTACAAACCACAGACCATCATGTTCAATCTCATTTTCATTTTTCTTGTGTTGCATGAGTCTACTTGATTATTTCATGAATGTAGTTATTGTAGCTTTGCTTCCACGTTGATACCTCCTCAGTCTTGTTGGAATTTCAAAGCTGAACACAAAACATATCATTCTGACAGTAATTGCCAGTGGTTGGCCTAATTGACTATTCTTGTATGATGGATTGTTGGAGAATTTATAGTTCCTCTCATTCAATTATTTCTCATACTTATACCCCCATATGTTTGGCAGAATTATTGGTGCACTGTTGTGTACCTTTCTCTGCTGCTCCTTTGTTTTCAATATACATTTTGCTTTTACTTTAATGACTGACTCATGCTTTTTAATATTGCCATTGAACTTTTAAGTTTTAGAACTGTAACGAAGACAAAATATTCTTCACGGCAATCAGCTGCATAAATTTGGAGTCAAGGCCCAGTGTTTCATTGCCTTCACTGTCTCAATAATGAGGGAACTCAATTTGACTCTGGTGACATGGCTGCTGGCCCAAGACGTTTTTATCACTTTTATTGATTGTGAAATTTTAAAGTTTTGTATTTATTTAATAGTGGCTAATATCAAATTAGATGGATTTAAATTTACTCATTTTTAATCATTAAAATATACAATTTGTAACTTTCTGCTGTAATTTCAAGTTGCTATTACATTGCCCCACATTGTTGAACATTTGAGTAACTGAATGAACTTGCATTAATGAGTATTAAATAAAACATGTTAGTCTTTATCAGAAGAGTCTATAAACTAGCAATAATTTTGTTTCACTATAATAGCACTTTAAATATAGTTTGATTATTTTAAACAAAGAAGCAGTCTTAAAAATGTCATTATTGTTTTGTAATTAGCTTTTAAATTTTCAGACTGTTATTGAATGTGTATATCACAGTTGTAATACTGAAACACATTATGCCACTTTATTGGGAATTACAGATCCACCACTATCATGCTTTTGAAGCCATGATAATCTGTGAACATGTACCTGATCTTTGTTGGACTAATTGTATAGTTCCAGTCATCATGCCTATTTTTAATGACACACCCATACTTGTTAGTTCAAAGCTTTGTATATATCAGAATGGATGGATAAACAATTAGAGTTAAACCTCTGGATGAAGGTTGGTCGGTTGCATGGAATGCCTGTGATTTGTTGTCTCGATTTTTATTGTAGTTTCTGTCAGCATTGTTTCTTTCATGGCTTCATGTTGTGCATCTTCTCCTGAGCCTTTTGTACCTTCGCTTTTTTGGTCTTTACTGCGGGCTGGCTCTGCTCTTTGTCTGTACCTTCTTTTATTGTTGCATTCTCCCCCTGATAAGTAATTTGAGTTTATATGAAATTAAAATAGATAATAATTTGTACTAGTATTTAAAGTTACTGAAACATGTTTTACCAGCAGCATCCAGGTGGTGCAAAAGTACCACTGTGGTTTCAATCCCATTTCTAAGTACCCATGGCAGACAGCTGTTTAGAGTTGTTAGCATGCTGTGATATGTATACCTTACAATGTTATTAGCTTGCAGTTGTGACTATTTTATCATTTCACGCTTTATGTTCTGCCTGATAAACTTGTTTGTTTTAAATTTATGTAGTACTATAGATATCATAAAATTAGTAGGCCTACGTCAACTTTACATCAATAAAAATTAAATAATATTGACAGGAACTAGGTAACTTTCTTGTTCTGTACTGAACCAGCTCGTGTTTAATGGCACTTAATTATGATTACTGTTAAACGGACACACAAGGACACACTGATCACATTATTTGTTCTAGTCATAGTATTTAAGAGCTTAATTAATCTGTGCACATCTGTAAAGCTGTCTTCAACTGTAACTTAAGAAACTAGATAATTTTTTGAGGATAAATAATACTTCAGACGTTTTTATCTCTTTTGTAAGTGATTCAAAATGGTTGTTGAGTGGGGTAATGGTTTCCTAATCAATCCATGATCAGGAACTAATGCACCATTCATGGTTTAGTATTTCTGTTTCAGTGCAGAAAAGAAATGAAGTTTCTGGATATTTCAGTTTCCATAGCAACTAATGTAAAGATTAATGTCTTCTGGGATGTAATGTCATGTAGTTTGATAGATATATACCAATTTTTTGAGAATGTGCTGCCTACCAGTTGTGTACCAAAAGAGGGGTTTTGGGCTGCAGCTTTCACCCCAAATAAAAAAAAACATATTTTGTAGATGTGATGATATCAGACTTTTCACATGATTTACTCTTCAACCAAAATCAGCGATTGAAATTTTCTGGTGATTAGTACATTGGAATTTTGAAAAATAAAATAAAATAAGATACTTAGAAATTCTTAGATTAACTTCAAAAAAGCAAGAAATTAGACCTTGTGACTTAAATTAGGTTATAGTTGTAGTTATATTCATGACACGATTTTATAACAAGGTTTTTAAAATCAAACGTAAATTATATATAGTCTACAGCTTCAAGTTTTAAGACTGAGCCATGTAGGAAAAGCTGTCAATGATGGAGGGAAGGGAATGCAAAAGTCAAGGTTAAGAGCAAATTAATCACAGGTTTCCACTAAGTTATACTGCTACCATTGTTCTGATATTGGCCACAGTACCTGTCCTCCCTCCACTGTGTCACTGATCATTTTTCCCCACACAGCTCACTCTTCTACCTGAAGTTGAAAAAGAGCAGTTTTATCCAAATCATAGTGTCACATCCCAATAGATAGTAATCTTAATGAACAATGGCATCTTCCAACAACATGAGCTGTGTAAATACAGAATTCATACCAAAGTTTGGAGAATTCCATTGTGTGAAATGTTGGACATGAACTTTGTCTTTACATGGCTGATCACCAAAGAAGGCCTTGTTTCAAGAAGTCACTGTGATACCTCTAAATTTTATACATCTCAATGAGGTTTCTTTCATCTCTTAAATTTGCATTGTAGCCATACCCCTGCTATGCCAAACATTGTCTTTATAATTACCTGCTGAATGTGAGGTTCTTCCTTAGTAGGCTTGGTTCCTCCTCCCGGATTCTTCAGTATACTTGGACCAGGCTTCTGCTGTACCTGTGGTTGTGCCTGCAGAGGTGCATGCAGATTAGAGCTCCGGCCACAAGCCCATTCTCAGAGTCTGTTGTCTTCTAGATCTGAATCAGCAAGACTTTCTTGGATCACTGGCAGCCCATTGACTAACACAATGGTGTTGCGGACACTTTCATATGTTGTAAGGGAATTGATGTTTTGACGGTTTGCAGGTCCCCAGTCAGATGTTGGTTGGCACAGCAGTCGAACTCTCTGAAAAGTGCTTGTTATAAATATTGCAGAACTCAAAGGGTTTTTAGCTATTATTGTATTCTGAATAGTGTTATGCAGGTCTTATGTCACTGTGGTATGGCAAATCCTGAGGTTGCAGGGGGATGAAATGGCTTCCAGATAGGAGTGGAAGTTGTGGACATATCAACTAAGTATTCATAAAACAGCTGACAGGTTGGAGTTTGGCAGGGACTAATAAATCTTGACTGTAAAAAGCAACATATCATGAAATATTATGTAGGTCCATGGACTGGCATACTACATTGAATTTTTGTCATTTTGTGTTGATGTACCTCACTAAGGGGACCTTCTGGTGCTGCTGATATTTTATAGGCACCCATACCGATGATGACGCAAACAGGGAAGACACCAATCACCCAACCAACAGCATCAGCCCATATTGGGTACTCATAGTCTCCATATTTTACAGGTGCATATTCAACCCAATTGAAGAAGAGGATGAACTGAAAGAAATGTTAATTTTAGTGCCAGTAGTTAGCATTTTGTAATGTGAGGTATTAATAATGAATACAAGTGACAGGGTCACCAGTAGCAATACAGCACCATTTTTATCTACTTTATGCACGGTACAGTGCAAATTTTGTAGAGTAGTTTAATTTATTTTTATATTGTCATCTTCTGGTTTGTGACACAGTGTAGTCTGGGAGGTGGATACCAGTGTTTCGGAGTAACGTGCACTGTCTCTTTTCAGAGTAGAAGTGAACACTATTTTGCCTTCAAGTTGAAGGCAGCATGTACTCCTGAAATGCCTGTCATTACCTACCAGACCACATGACATTCCATCCCAGAAGACCACAGTCCATAATCTTTCTGTGCTGAGTATTTCTGGTGAACATAGAATAAACAAGTGTCAAGAATGTGTACCATCACCTAACCTAGATTTCAGCAGATGTGTACAGGTGCATGTGCATGTGCACATGTGTGTGCAGAGAGAGACAGACAGAGAGCACCAAAAGAGAAATAGGCATCTCTGTGATGAGATTCTGACCTCTCACAAAGTACAAATTGTTTTAATGTATAAAAAAAAAACAAAGTGGTGAATTTTAAATGGATTCATTGTATCACAGTGTACTGGAAGTACTACATGTAAAAGAATATGTTTACAGTACATATATTAGTTGTAAATGTCTTAATAGTTTCCATCATGTTTTAATCAGTACACCAATCCCTGACACTGATCTATATGGGCTGAAATATATTACAAATAAATTAAAGGCATTTAAAACTTATATGTACATGTATATATATATATATATATATATAATGGTGGTATCTAAAGTTTGCACACACACATACCAGAAGAGCTGCTGGAGTAATGACTTTCCACATCCATGTCCAGAAAAATGTCCATATCCTTGATTTTTGACCAATCATATCTTGGATATCCCTAAGGAAACGGTTAGCACCATAAACCCATGAAATGAGAATGCATTCTGCAATTGCTATCAGTAAAACTGACCAGTTAGCAGCATACTTGTCCACCAGCTGAAGCCAGTACATTCCACTCTGCAATGAGTAATAAAAAAAGTTAGGAAAATATACCTGTTGCTAATAAAATTGTCCACATTCAGGAACTTTTCATGATTCATTGCTGTGCTTTGCATAACCCTTATAGTATGGTGGTACTATGAGTCTTGTTGAAATGAAACTTACTTTGGAATTGTTTTTTCCAAAGGTGTAGACACTCTTAAAGACAGGCCTCATGACCACTGAGGCAGGTCATGTGGTGAAAGATCCAGCCATAAGCAAGATAGTCCTGCACTTTTTGGCATGTGGCATGCAGGGTGTGCTAAGTAGTGCAGACCACGTGTGGATGGGTGCAGTTACGAAAGACAATGACAACTCTTCTGAGAATGCCAGGACATTTTGCTATGGTGGCGTATGAAGGTCTTAGAAGGTACCATAATACCACTGTGCATGGATGTTGATATTACATTTCTCATTTCTTGAATAAATACTAAATCACTACAGATTCAGGGTGGTTGAAGACATGAATGTCATGGTGGTGCCGGGCCCCCAGCAGCATTGCAGGGAGTTTTTTGCAGAGGGAATTTATCAGCTGGAATGTCAACAGGATTCCTCCATTACTCTGTGTGGGGACAGTGTGCTGTGGCCACCCTTCATTTGCGTGGAGCAGTTCCTTAAATTAGGGTTTCATTTGAACAACCTTCATATATTGCCACCTAATTTACCATTGAAGGAAATCTGCATTTTGCCCACACAGTGTAGGTAACTGTTTTTCATTTAATTCTCACAACAAACAGTGATATTTACCAAAAACAACATTAACCTGTTTAGTTTTTGTATTGGAGATGGAAGCATTTGTGTGAGCTGAGAGCTAAATTTTTAAACATCATTTAGATTAAGTTTAGGCTTCAAGGTGTTAAATATCATAAATTGGTTGTGTTGCCTACAAAAAAACAAATTTACATTTGGAAGAAATATCAAACAGTTTGGTATCCAACACTTGGGGCTGAATTTGTTGTTGACTGTTGGACTGTGTGATATTTTATATGATCCTTTGCTTTAATGAACTTAGGGAAACTCTAAATAGTTCTGCATTAGCTGGATTTAAGTGTAAAAAAGATTCCAGTGTACTGGAATGTGATGCTGTGTAGTTTGGTAGACAGCTACCAACATTTCAGACAAATCTGCTGCCTCTGAGTTTGGACACAAAGGATTATTCAAGCTGGAAAGATGTTACAGGTGTGGGAAAGGGAGGACAAGCACAGGCATTATTTTGAAAGGACATATATAAATTGATAAAACTGAGACTTTGTAGGATTGAGGCAGTTGGGTGAAAGACGGAAAATGAAATAAAATTTATATAGGGAAAATGAGGTAGGAGAAAACAGAGGGGAAGGAAATGAGGATACAGAGAACAGGAGGCCTTGAAAAGAGTAGTTTTCTGTGGGACCTAGCAGGCCAGGCTGAAGATTCAAGTTATGACATGTCCTTCTATTGGTATCTTTGTTACATATCAATCAAGATGGAGGGAATCACATTCAAGGAGACTACAAACAGTCAGAAACTCAAGTATCAGAGTAAGAAATGTAATGTAACTTACATTTGTGGTAAAAATGAGTCCTCCAAAGTACCCAAACACAGCTACAATGAGGACAACCCATATCTTGTAATCCCTGAGGTTAGGGAAACGATCTAGTATAGCAGTTGTGACAGTCTCCATGAGAGCAAATTGAGAGTCCAGCCCAAGGGTGAGTAGCATCACAAAGAAGAGGAGAGACCACAGGGGCGAGACCGGCAGTCGAGCTACCACTTCAGGGTACACGATGAAGGCAAGACCTGCTCCTTGGTCTACAACATTCTTTACTTCCACTCGTAGCTCATGTGCGAGGAAACCGATGACAGAGAAGATCACAAATCCGGCAAAGAATGAAGTCAGAATGTTGGATATGGCGACAATCAGAGAGTCTCTGTTGAGGAAACAAGAGTGGACATTGTTGTTATCAGCAGTTGACAAGATTTTGGTCTTTTGGGATGTGATGCCATGTAGCTTGGTATTTGGTACAAATGCTTCAGAAGAACCTGCTTTCTCTGTTTCCAGTGTAGAAGATGGAGGTTCCACCAAAGTGTTGGTACCTGTGTTACAAACAACATGACTACACATCTCAGGAGAATGTAATCTAAATACTACATTCAGGACCAAATATTATACAGCTCACCTTGAAATAGGTTTTTTGTCCTCCAAATGAATTCTTAAAATTATTCCGGAGACCAGCCTTTTGTGCTTTTGACAAATAGCACCAGACATTTGGCAGATTGCTACCTTCCAGATTTTATCTGATTTATTAGTCATTCAACCATAGCATTGTTAAATAAACCATGAATAAATATGAAACAGGAAGGAGATGATTGCCTATTTAACATCTTAGTTTGCCTGTTACTGGTTTATGTTGCAAATTGTTACTTTACTGAAAAGAATTGTGTTTAGTCAAAGGAAGCTTGAGACTGAGTAGATGCCATATCACTTCTGCATGGATGGTGGTGGTGGTGGTGGTGGTGGTGATGGTGGTGGTGGTGGTGGTGGTGGTTGTGTTGTCATCATCATTGTACTTGTTGTCAGCGTTGTTGTTGTTGTTGTACTTACTGGTAGCAGTTGTTTGTGAACTTGTTATATGAAGCTAAGGTAATTAGCCCTCCCCAGGCAGGACTTAGAGCAAAGAAGATCTGAACTGCTGCATCTCCCCATACCTGAAATTACAAATGTACAGTTGTAATTAAACTTTGTGGCTCATGTGATTGATTACATGCCCTGTTAAATGCAGTTTTTACACTTTAGGCTGAAAAATAAAATGCTCCCTTTACAGCATATAGCTGTCAGTATCAAACATACATGGACATACAGTGTAAATATCTGTGTGTCCACTTTACTGTAATGTGTCCATAATAAACCATCTTATTATCTGTTGTTGCAGAACTTGGTAAAACTGAAAGTTTTTTGTTGCAAAAAAATATAAGATTTAGATTGTCTCCCAGGTTGTGATACTGTAATCTTGTTGGGTCTGTACTAATGTTCTGAGGAACCTAATGCCTTCATTTTCAAAATTGCTACTCTGAATATGGACGCAGCAGGTTCCTCTGAAATGTTGGTGATATCCTACCTGATTATGTGGTATAATAACCGAAAAAACTGTCCATGAGTATGGTTTGTGTTTTTTACTGACTTCAGTTTGTATCAAGAATTTCTGACTTGTAAATTATAAAGTCTAGATAGACTATGAAATAGTGTCTAAAATGATTATGAGTACTATATGGAAGTTTTTTAATTATTTTCTTCATGATTCTTATTTCTAATCCCCTATCATGATTCTTTAACTTTTTCTGCAAGTAGAATATTGTATTTCTGTTATAAAAAGTTTATCTGTACTTTATCATATGTCATGTCGGCATACAAGTATAACAGTTATTGCATTTTAGAAGTTTTGGAAACAAAAGGGGATATTAGTTGTAAGAATCATTGCACTTTGTTTTGGTTGCATAAGTTCCACATGGATTTCTAAGCCATTTGTCCCCCCCTCCCCCTTTTCTTTTGTCAGAGGTTGTGGTATACATAGGTGACAAGAGAAATGCATGCAGAATTTTAGAGGAAGGAGTTGAAGGAGAGAGGCCTTTTCAAACACGCAGGCAGATATGGTATGTTAATTTAAAATGTATCTGAAAGAAATAGGATGGGATGCTGGGGACTGGACTTACTTGTATTTGGCTCAGGAAAGGAAGCAATGCCAGACTTTTGTGAAAACAAGAATGAACCTTTGGTTCCCATATCATGCAGGAACTCTCCTGATGCATTGAGCAAATATAACTTTATCTTCATAGTGTTAATTTGTTGTTTCTTATCTGATCAAAACAAGAAAGCTGGATATGCTCTGTGTATTGCTATGAAACTTCAGCCCACAGCACATTGCTGATACTGTCAACTTGACTGCAGATAACTGTACATTCCTCCAGTTTCATTTTTAGATGGAATTTGAAATATCTTAATTCAGTCATTGTGGTTCAGTGACAGGTCACAGAGACAGAAAGGTGATCAAAAAACTTGAAATTTTGATATATCTGGATTCTCTGTAGAAATGTCTAAATTATTTGGTTACAAGTGTGTGAATAGATTTTAACAGCAGAAAATTCTGGATTTTACATTACAACTTAATTTAGTTGGGCACCTGTACCTGGGCATTTGTAAGTCGATGCCAATCTGGAGTCAGGTAGAAGAGAATACCAGTTGATGCCCCTGGAAGACTCACACCTCTCACAAAAAGTATCACCAGAACAACGTAAGGAAATAGAGCTGTGAAATAAACAACCTGCAACAGTGTTACAACATTATTTAGTACTGTAATAATAATAATAATAATAATAATAATAATAATAATAATAATAATAATAATAAT
>JGI20166J26741_11334449_pt1 | contig 13956 bp, 11 predicted proteins | sample TergutCu122P5_FD_26741 | JGI IMG/M metagenome (IMG submission 26741)
GATTGCTGTTTATTCTTGTTCTCATTTTCCACATTTTAGTTCATTTACTGAACCATTCATATCAAGAATAAGTTAGTAATACGTCGCGTTATGCGGCGTGGAATGACTTGTTAGATATGATAGGCGTGGAAACCTGAGGACAGACAGGTTGTTTCCACGCTATTTTTTTATACGCCTTTATCAGATTGAATACAGATTAATTTTCATATTTTTTTAATTAATAAAATGTAAATAACATGCAAAAAATGAATTTCAAAACGGCTGTCATAGCCTTAATTGCAAGCTGCACATTAGCCGCTTGCGGAAGCAGTAAACAAACTGCATCGAAAAAAGAAAACACAGTAGTCAGTTCAAACATTTGCGAACAGTTGCAGGAAGAGAAACCTGCGTTGCGCGCAGTTGGTAAAGGTTCGCATTTCAGGGAACAGACGGCGAAAAACATTGCAGAAATGCAAGCCCGAGCGCAATTTGCCCGTGCGATTGCCTCTAAAATCAAAGCCGGAACCGCCGAAGAAGCATCGGGTTATGATGCCTATTCGGTAAATACGGCTTCGGGTAATGTGGCAACCGATCAGGCTGCAAAAAGCAACGACTTTGCAACAAGCATTGCCGAAGGCGTAGTGCGGAATACGGTGGTGATAAAGACTTACAAGGAGTTAAGCTCAAGTCAGCAATACGATGTGTGGGTGTGTTTGGAATATCAGGGGGATGTTGCACAAATGGCAAAAGACATTACCGCACAGGTTCAGGAACGGATTCCGGACGAGCAAAAATTGAAAATGAATTTTGAGTTTGAAAAGTTCCGCCAGCGGATGCAATCCGAACTCGAAAAGAAGTAAGATTTCAATGGCACGCAGATGAGGCGGATTGTCTGCGTCATCTGCTTGCTTTTAAGATAACCCCTACAATAAGATACAGAAATGAAACGCTTTACATTATTTTTTCTTATGCTGTTGGTTTTCAGCATCAATGGTTTTGGAAAAGAAAAGATATTTACACGCGACTACACCTATCAGGCAAGCGAAGACGACAGTAAAAATTCGGCAAGAACACAGGCTGTTGCGCAGTTGCGCTTAACGCTTCTGCGCGAAATCGGCGCCTACATGCGCTCTGAACAAAAAACAGACAATGCAGGACAGAATTATGCTGAAAAGATAGAAGCCATCACAGCCGGTATTGTCGAATTGAAAATATTGGACGAGCAATGGAACGGCGCAACCTACTACGTTAAAGCCGAAATGACGGTCGATCCAGACGAAGTGGGCAAAAGAATAGCAGAGATTCTTGATGACAATGCAAAGACCAAAGCGCTGGAAGAATCGCGCCAAAGGACTGTGGATGCCATAGCAGAGGCAGACCGGTTACGAAAAGAGCTGGAAGAACAAAAAAGCAGCGCCACTCAGCAGCAAAAAATCTATCAACAGCAAACAGCAGAGACGGAACGGCTGAAAAAAGAATTGGAAGAACAAAAAAACAACGCTGACTTGCAGCAAGCCTACCAACAGCAGTTGGCAGAGACCGAACGATTGAGAAAAGAGCTGGAAAATCAAAAAAACAACGCCGCTTTACAGCAGCAAGCCTACCACCAGCAAATTGAAACGCTTTCGGCTGAAGAGTATCTTACCAAAGGAAACAATGCATTAGAAAATAAGTTTTATGAACTTGCTATCGAATACTACCAAAAAGCAGTGAGCATAAACCCAAATTATGCAGGTGCATATAACAATATGGGACTTGCTTATATGGATCAGAATAATTATCCGCAAGCAATCAGTTGCTATCAAAAAGCGATTAGCATAAACCCAAACGATGCAGAAGCATACTACACTATGGGAGTTGCTTATTATTATGAGAATAACTACCCGCAAGCAATCAGTTGCTATCAAAAAGTAATTAACATAAGAGGACTAAAAGCGGATCTTTTTGGTAACATGGTTGGTTTATGGGCTCTTTACGAGATAGGAGTTTCGTATCATAAGCAGGAAAACTACCCGCAAGCTATCGAATACTACCAAAAAGCAATGAGCATAGATGCAAACTATGCTATTGATGACCAAAAAATTGGAGCTGCACTTCTTAATCAGAAAATTCAAGAAGTAATGACCGTAGATTCGAGTTATTCAATCATATACAACAATATGGGCAAAATTTTTTATAATAATAAATCAACTTTAGCTGCCAACTACTTTAATAAAGCGATTAACATTAATCCAAATCTTGCTGAAGCTTACTACTATCTGGGATATATTTATACATTTAAGTTAATTTGTTCTACTCAAATGACTATTAATGGTAAACAAACTTTTGATAATAACTACACAAAAGCTATTGGTTACTTAAAGAAAGCAGTGAGCTTAGACCCAAACTATGCAAAGGCATATTACAATATGGGAGTTGCGTATTATTTTTTAAATAACGAATCTCAAGCAGTCAGTTGTTATCAGAAAGCGGCGCAATTGGGATTTGAAGCCGCAAAAGAGTGGCTGAAAAAGAATGGGTATTCATGGTAGAGCGCCTGTTTCAGCATGTTTTATTGCGATACAAGCGCGGGGGATTGCGGGTCGAAGCCCGCAATGATACAATACCTGTGAAACAGCGAAGCGAAGCGCTCCATTTCTTTTTTCATGGATTGCTTCGCTTCGCTCGCAATGACGGGTGCGCTAAAGCCCCCTTCAGGGGGTGGGGGGTCAGCGGCGCATCTATTTTTTCACTCCTACCATAACTACTTCGATTAGATTTTTCGAGTTGAGGATGGCTTGAGCTTTCTTCTGGATGTCAGCGGGTTTCACTGCATCTAATGTTTTCTTATAATCGGTGTATCCATCATAATTCTCTCGGTAGTAATTGATGACAGTTTTACTCCAGAAAGCGTTTTGGCGTTCGTCTTCCTGCCGCTGTTTCGTTAAATTTTCCTTTACTTTTTCAAATTCTTCCTGACCGGGACCTTCGTCGGCGATTTTCTGAAGCTCTGCATGAATAATGCCGTTCAGGTAATCTTCTTTTCCGGGTTGGGTGTCGAAATAGATTTGCATGGGCGTTTGACCTTTGGGATAATCAGCAATAGCGGAAAAAACCTGAACAAAATAGGTACCGCCTTCTTCTTTGCGGATTTTTTCGGTATAAATAATGGTCAGGATATTTTGAAGCATGTCCATTTCAATTCGATTTTTCATTGTAGGCTCAAAAGTAGTCCAATACCAATTCATGGTGGATGCTTTCGGGTTTTCCATTTTCTGCTCGAATTTATTTTCATTTATTCCCGGACGAAAATCTGCGTTGACAGGGACGAAGCTTTCTTTTCTGCGGATGGATGGAAGCGAACCCAGATATTTTTCTATTAATCCTTTCGATTCATCGGGTTTAATATTTCCCGTAAAGACAAAAGTGAAATCGCTTGCATCGGCATAGCGGTCTTTGCGCCAATCCATGATGGTCTGATAATTCACTTTGTCCATATCCTTTGCTTTCAGCCTGTCGCTTCTGATTGGATCCACATAGACTTCTTTCATCAAGGTATCGACCATGGCAATTTCCGGAGCGGCTTCCTGCGTTTCCAGCAACGGTTTTATCCGCGTAACGAATGATTGATAGACCGCTTCATCTTTTCGGGGAGCAGTGAAATTCAGATAAATCAGTTGCAGCATGGTTTCAAAGTCTTTGATGCTTGAAGAGCCGGAGAAACCTTCGTAGAGCAGCGACATTTCCGGAGTTACCGATACCTTTTTCCCTGCTAAAACTTTGGTCAGATCGGTTGCGCTGAATTTTCCCAAGCCTCCCAAATTGGCGATATTGTTGTATAACTTGATGTTGGTCGCTTCGCTTTCCGGAAAATGAGACGAACCGCCGGGGCTGGTAGCCGCCATCAAAATCTCGTTGTCTTTGAAGTCGGTGGGTTTGATAACTACTTTCACGCCGTTTGACAAAACCCAAACGGTGGTTCCGAATTTTGCATCCGTAGAAACTGATTTAACCTTCCCGCCCGACGGCATTTCACTCAACAGCGGTTCGTTGTTCACAGTTTCTTTCAACGCCTGAATGTCTTCGCTTCGGGCTTCCTGATACCATTTCAATAAAAGGTCTTTCGTTGGAAGCGTATAGTCTTCTTTTTCAGGCGCCGTTAAAGTCATAACTACATTTGTGTCGCAAATCATTTTCCGGATATATTGATTTATCATTTCCACCGAGATTTGAGGCGCAATAGACGACATGATTGTATTTTCCATTTCAATGCCGGGAATATAGCCGCCCTCTATAAAATGCTTTACATACTCTTCGGCATAACCGGAATTTTCTATTTTGTCTTTCTCTTTCGCGGCATTTTCGTAATAGGTCAATAAATTTGTTTTCGCCCGTTCGTATTCCGATGCATTGAATCCATATTTTTTGACGCGCTCCAATTCCCGAACAATACTTTTTACTCCTGTTTCAATCTCGTTTCCCTTTATCAGCGCATATCCGATTAGCGCTTCTTCAGTAGCGGTATTGGCAAAAAGGTCGTTGATTACATTGGCATTGACAAATGGGGGATTCGCCTGCCGACTGATTTCTGTTAATCGTTCTTTCATTATAGCCGATACAATGGAATTAAGATAATTCGTCATTACGCCGTTAATCGTACCTTTTATTTCCTTCTGAAGAGGTTTGTGTTTGAAATTAATGTAGAAAAATGTTTGTGTTGCTTCTTTGTCTGAAGCAATGCCCACCAGTGGCTCCGTATTATCGGCAACGGTATAGCGCGTGCGTTCTGCAGGATTCTGTTGAGCGGGGTGGTCTGAAAAAACGGCTTTCAGTTTGCTTTCAATCTTATCTACATCAATATCTCCAATAATAATGATTGCCTGTAAATCCGGTCGATACCATTTTTTATAATAGGCTCGAAGCGTTTCCGGCTTGAAATTGAGAATAATATCAGCCGTTCCTATTATATTGCGTTTAGAATATTGACTTCCGGGCATGATTTGCGACCATATCTTTTCGTCCATTCGTTGATTTGCGTCTCCGCGAAAGCGCATCTCTTCCCTGATTACGCCTCGCTCTTTTTCAATATCTTCGTCGGCAAGCGACAAAAAACCCGACCAGTCGTGCAGAACCAGCAGGCAACTGTCGATAATTCCTTCTCGAACGACAGGAACGTTGGAGATGTTGTAAACTGTTTGGTCGAAACCGGTGCCTGCGTTGAGATTTTCTCCAAATTTAACGCCGATTGATTCCAAATAACCAATCATCGAATTGTTCGGGAAATTTTTAGAGCTGTGAAACGCCATGTGTTCCAGAAAATGCGCTAAACCGTTTTGGTTGTCTTCTTCCAGAATAGCGCCTACATCCTGCGCAATGTAGAAATCCGCCCGCTGCTTGGGCAACTCGTTGTGACGTATGTAATACGTAAGTCCGCTTTCTAATTTCCCGTATCGAACTTTCGGATCGATGGGCAATGGTTGCGCCTGCTGGGCAAGCGCTGCAACAAAGCTGCACAGGATAAGTCCTATACTCAATAATACTTTTTTCATTTATCGTTTAATTCTTAATTGTATTGTCTTACTGATTAATAAATTCCGGCATGACTGCTTGGCGGCAGTCGTAGTTTTGCCAAGCCTTCAGCATTTGTTTTTGTTGACAGGCTTCTTTCCCGATGATATCCATTTTGATTTTTTCTCCAAAACCGCCTGAAAAACCTGCAAAAAATTCCATAAAAAAGTCTTTTTTAGCAGGATATTCGCCGATGGAATAATCTTTTATTCCGGCTAAATCGGCGGCTGTTTTGATAGCGACTTCTATACCGCCCAATGAATCAACCAATCCCAATTTCAATGCCTGATTTCCCGTCCATACGCGTCCCTGTCCGATAGAATCAATTGCCGTTTTGGTTTTTGCGCGTCCTTCGGCGCAGCGGCTTAAAAACAAATCATATCCTTTCTCAACATAAGCCTGCATTTTAGCGCTTTCTTCACTGTTGAAAGGACGGGAAGGCAACAATCCGCCGCCGAAAAACGGAATAGATACCATGCTTTTGCCGAAATCGGAAAATTTATTTGTAGAAACTCCATCGTAAGTAGCGCCCATTTTCTTTGCCAATTCCGCTCCGTTGGGAATTAAGCCAAAGATTCCTATAGAACCGGTCAATGTAGTCGGTTCGGAAACGATTTTGCTGGCGCCGCACGAAATGTAATATCCGCCGGAAGCGGCATACGTACCCATGGAAACAACTATCGGCTTTACCGCTTTCAGCTCTTTGACGGCATGCCAAATCTGTTCCGATTCATACGCGCTTCCTCCCGGTGAATTTACACGAAACACAACCGCTTTCACATTTTTATCGTCTTTCAGCTTGTTCAGTTCTTTCACATATTCTTTAGACGTAATATAATTACCCGGAAAAATTCCGGTCATTGCATCGCTAACAATATCTCCTTCGGCATACAATACGGCAATTTTATCTTTATTGACTTTTTTACCGGCTTCAGGCGCCGAATTCATATTCTTCACTTCCGCAAAATGCAGTTTTTCGCCGTCATTCAATTTTAAAAGGCTTTTCACATAAGCTTCCGCTTCATCAGCATATTTTAAGCTATCGACCAATTTATAGTCAACCACTTTTTTTGCATCCGTAAGCATCAGAAATTCATCAGCGTATTTATTGAGTTGCGTCGTCGAAATTCCACGACTTGCGGATATTTCATTCAAAACCGTTCCCCACATATCATTGAGAAAAGACGTAACCTGTTCCTTGTTGGCAGCGCTCATTTTATCCAGAACATACGGTTCAACTGCCGATTTATATGTTCCTACCTTATATACCTGCATTCCGATTCCCCATTTTTCAAACACACCCTTGTTGAACTGAATCGAAGTTGCCATTCCTTTAAAATCAAGAACACCCGAAGGATTCATAAAGATTTTGTCGGCTACGGAACTCACATAATAAGCAGGTTGAGTGAAGTTTTCCCCGTAAGCGACAATAAACTTTCCACTTTTCTTAAATTCGAGCAAAGCGTTGCGAATCGGTTTCATCGTCGTAAAATCCGTCGCTGCAAGTCCGGCATTCAGATAAATACCTTTGATATTATCGTTTGTCTCAGCTTTACGGATAGCCGACAGAATTTCGTTTAATCCGTATGATTCGACAGAACGATTGAATATTGCCTCGAACGGATTAGGATTCTCCCTTTCGGAAATATTCAGATTTTCATTTACGTTTAATTTAAGTACAGTGTTTTTCTGTATGTAATAAGAGGGCGAACTGCCGATGGATGCAGCTATTCCTGCAAAGATTAAAAAACCAATAACCGACAGGATTATAAATCCGATAATTACTCCTAAAGTAGAAGCAAACAACATTTTAAAAAAACTTTTCATTGCATTTTATTTTTTAATTATTTAATATTTAATAATATATATTTTTCTTGTCACTTGTCACTCGTCACTCGTCACTCGTCACTCGTCACTCGTCACTCGTCACTCGTCACTCGTCACTCGTCACTCGGCTACGTACTCAAAAATATCTCCCGGCTGGCAATTCAATTGCTTGCACAGCGATTCCAGCATGCTGAATCGAATGGCTTTAGCTTTGTGCAAAGGTAAATATAAATTTTATAAAATAACTAATATTTATTGCTTTTCGATAAACATTAAAGAATTAACAATTATTGATAAAATCACGGCATTTTAGTGATAAGTTTTTTCTCGTTTCTATTGTTTATTTGGGAAAATAGTTGTAATTTTGCAGTGTCAATCAGAAATGATTGGAAGGCGATTCTAAGGATTCGTTCACCGTAGGGGGAGCAATGCGCTCCCTACTGCTTTTTATAGAGCATTCGTATTTTTCCTTTCTCGTAAAGCCATACCTCGTTAATATCCTGTCCCAGTTCAATTCTTTGATGTATCAGTTTAATAATGTATCTGTCGGAAACCCCCTTATTGTTATCTAAAATGAGATTGTTGGATTGAATAATGCCGTGTTTTAGCATATTTTTGATTTTTAATTTGCTAAATGGAGGTTTATAACTCTCATATTCATAAAATTTTCCGTTGATAATTAAATCAGGGCACTTCCTGTAGTATTTAGTTCCAATCAATGCTCCAAACACTTCTCTGTATTTTTCATCTTTAAAGTGTATATCTGTTGTAATTTTTACGCAATTGCCTTTTTGGGCAAAAAATCTGGAAATAGATAATAAATGGCGATAATCCGTTTTTCTTTTGTATCCATCAATTATTTCAATTATTCCACCGCTATTGAATTTTTTGTATTGAATAAATAACTTTTCTTGAGCTTCTTTCACAGTAATTTCTTAAAGTTTTGGTTTGTCTTCCGTCGGATAGAGCTACATACAAAAAAATCCTATCCGATGCTGGAAGTTGCAAAGATACAATTTCTTTTGCGCAAAACTACTGATAATATAAAAAAAAGCAGTAGTTTTGTACAGATTATGAACAATTCTCCCCGCATCGTCTTCATGGGCGCTCCCGAATTTGCGGTCGAAAGCCTCCGCAAGTTGGTCGAAAGTGGTTATCAGGTAGTTGGAGTGGTTACTACGTCCGATAAACCGGCAGGAAAGCATCACAGCGTGTTGCAGGCATCGCCGGTGAAAGAATACGCAATGTCGAAAAACCTCCCCTTGCTACAGCCCGAAAAACTGAAAGATCCCGGTTTCTTGGAACAATTGAAAGCTTGGAATGCCGATTTACAGCTTGTAGTCGCTTTCCGGATGCTGCCCGAAGTCGTTTGGAATATGCCTCGTTTGGGAACGTTTAACCTGCATGCTTCGCTGCTTCCACAATACCGCGGCGCCGCCCCCATTCAGTGGGCTATTATTAATGGAGAGAAAGAAACGGGCGTTACTACCTTCTTTTTAACGCACACGATTGATACCGGAAAAATTATTGCTCAGGAACGCATTCCGATTGAACCGACCGATACTGCAGGAATCGTTCACGACCGGTTAATGTATCTCGGAGCGCAATTAGTGATAAAGACTGTTGATATGATTAGTAAGAATCAAATCAATCCTGTTGATCAGGAAAAGTTGGTAATCAACGAAAACGATTTGAAACCGGCTCCGAAAATTTTCAATGAAACCTGCGAGATTGATTGGAACAAAACCACCGGCGAAATTTACAATCTGATTCGGGGATTATCGCCTTATCCCGCTGCGTGGACGGCGCTGCAAACGATAAAGGGAGAATTGATACACTGCAAAATATTTGAAAGCGGGAAAATCATTCAACCGCATCGATTATCTCCCGGAACAATCGACTTCGCAGATAAGACCGGTTTGAAAATAGCGGCTTCCGATGGGTTCATTACAGTGAAGAGCATTCAACAAGCAGGGAAAAAGCGAATGCCGATTGAGGACTTTCTGCGAGGAAATTCACATCTTTTGTTTGATTGATAGGGTTTATTGTCCGGTCGCTTAAAATATCGTACCTTTGCCGGAAAATCGTATATAAAAAAGTAATAATATGAAACCTACACTATTTGTATTAGCTGCCGGAATGGGCAGCCGTTACGGAGGATTGAAACAATTGGACGGACTGGGTCCTAACGGAGAAACCATTATGGATTATTCCATTTATGACGCCGAAAGAGCCGGTTTCGGAAAAGTCGTTTTTGTTATTCGCGAATCGTTTGAACAGGATTTCAGGGAAAAAATTCTCCGGAAATATGAAAACCTGATTCCCGTCGAATTGGTTTTTCAGGAGTTGGATAAACTTCCCAAAGGATTTCAATTGAACAAAGACCGGGTTAAGCCTTGGGGAACCAATCACGCTGTGATGATGGGAAAAGAGGTAATTAAAGAGCCGTTCTTGGTTATTAACGCCGATGATTTCTACGGAAGAGAGAGTTACCTGATTGCGGCGGACTATCTCCAATCGCTTGAAAACAAAAAAAACCACTACTTCATGGTAGGGTATCGCGTGGGAAATACCCTGTCGGAAAGCGGCTCGGTTGCCCGTGGTATTTGCTGCGCCGATAAGGAAGGATTATTAACTTCCATAGTAGAACGAACTTATATTATCCGCGACAAAGATGGAAAGATCAAATATAAAGATGAAAGCGATAACTTAATTGAGGTGGGTGAAAACACGCCTGTCTCCATGAATATGTGGGGATTTACGCCTGAATATTTTGATTATTCCGAATCCCTTTTTGTCGATTTCCTGACCAAGAATCAAGACAATCCGAAAGCGGAAATGTATATTCCCTGGGTAATTGATTGTCTGATTGAAAAATCTCAGATTCAGGTAAAAGTATTGGATACTCCGTCTAAATGGTTTGGTGTAACTTATGCCGAAGACCGCGCTTCGGTGGTTGAGAAAATCGCTCAATTGGTTGCTAAAGGAGATTATCCTCAGAAATTGTTTACATAATTCATGTATTCGGTAGAAAATTTAACGGTTGCCTTCGGGGGATTTACCTTATTGGATTCCATTGGATTTGTGGTTGATAGAAAAGACCGGATTGCTTTGGTCGGTAAAAACGGAGCGGGCAAAAGCACATTACTGAAAATTTTCGCCGGTTTGCAAGAACCTACTCAAGGGCGGGTTACCATGCCGAAAGATGCTGTAATTGGTTATCTTCCGCAACAGATGCAATTTTTCTCGGAACGCACCGTGAAGGAAGAAGCTACCCTCGCTTTTGAATCTGTCTTGCAAATGAAAGAAAAATTAGAACGGCTTAATCAAGAATTGACTAATCGAAATGATTATGAATCGGAATCCTATCACAATCTGATTGATACTATAACTAACCTGAACGAACGTTTGGCAATGGAAGGCGCCGTGCAAATCGAAGCCGAAGTTGAAAAGACTTTGATGGGCTTGGGTTTCAACCGGAACGATTTCGACCGTCCGGTGACGGAATTTAGCGGCGGCTGGCGGATGCGAATCGAATTAGCCAAACTCCTATTGCAAAAGCCTGATATACTCCTGTTAGACGAACCGACCAACCACTTGGATATCGAATCCATCCAATGGTTAGAGAATTTCCTGTCCACACAAGCCAATGCCGTTATTCTCGTGTCGCACGACCGGGCGTTTTTGGATAACGTAACGCAGCGAACCATTGAAATTTCGCTGGGAAAGATTTATGATTACCGCGTTAATTATTCCAAATACGTTGTATTGCGAAAAGAACGCCGCGAACAACAAATGCGTGCGTATGAAAATCAGCGGAAACAAATCGAAGATACGGAAGCATTTATCGAACGGTTTCGGTACAAAGCGACAAAGGCGGTGCAAGTCCAGAGCCGCATCAAGCAATTGGATAAAATAGAACGCATTGAAGTGGATGAAGAAGACCTTTCTGCTTTGCGGCTGAAATTTCCTCCGGCGCCTCGTTCCGGTTCTCATCCGGTGATTATGGAAAACGTGAGTAAATCCTACGGCGAACATTTGGTTTTCGCTCATGTCAATTTGATGATTAACAGGGGAGAGAAAATCGCTTTCGTAGGGAAAAACGGCGAAGGAAAATCGACCTTAGTCAAATGTATCATGAATCAAATTCCATACGAAGGAAAACTGCAATTAGGGCATAATGTAAAAATCGGTTATTTTGCCCAGAATCAAGCCGATTTGATGGACGAAAAACTGACCGTCTTTCAAACCATTGATTACGTCGCCGTAGGGGACATCCGGACGAAAATCCGCGATATTCTCGGAGCGTTTATGTTTGGCGGCGAGGCTTCAGACAAAAAAGTCGCCGTTTTATCCGGCGGCGAACGCACCCGCTTAGCCATGATTAAGTTGCTGCTCGAACCGGTTAATTTACTGATTCTGGACGAACCAACCAACCATTTGGATATGCGTTCGAAAGATATTCTGAAAGAAGCCTTGAAAGAATTTGACGGTACGACGATTATTGTATCTCACGACCGCGAGTTCTTGGACGGTTTGGTTGATAAAGTATATGAATTTGGGAATCAAAAAGTAAAAGAACATCTTGGCGGTATTTACGAATTTCTTGAAAGGAAAAAGATAGAATCGCTTCGCGAACTTGAAAAAGAGGTAAAGGGTGAAAGGTCAAAGGTACAAGGTGAAGGGTTAAAGGTACAAGGTGAAAGGTACAAGGTGAAAGAAACCGATCCTTTTACCCTTAACCCTTCACCTTTAACCTATTCTGAACGAAAAGAACAGCAGCGCCGGATAAAGCGATTGGAAAAGACCGTTGCGGATTTGGAAAGTCAAATTGAAAAAATGGAAACGGAGTTAAAACAAATGGAAGCAGTTTTAGCAACTCCTGCCGGCGCTTCCAATGTCAATCTGCTTTGGGAACATGCCGAATTACAGAAAAAAATATCGGACAGCATGAACCGCTGGTCTGATACAAACATAGAACTCGAAAATTATAAAACACAGTAAGAACGTTACAATGTAGAAACCGGAAAAACCATTTCAATTTTTGCTTAAAAACATGAATTCATCAATTTATGGTTAGATAATTACTCATAATCCTTTCGATAAAAACATTGTCAAACATATCTTTATTGTAGATAATATACCAACATGTATTGGAGGTTCTTTTGTATTTGTGAACATAATCTCCATATTTTTTATGAATATCGTATGTTGTTCTTTGATGATATTTCTTACTATCCAAAGTATTACATATTTCCTCAAGGTCGTCAACATAATGCATAGCATGTTCTGGCGCTAAAGGATGTTTTGGCCACATGATGAGTCCGTAAAAAATATCGTTAAGGTCATAATAAGCGCTTTGTTTATAATAAACCACGTTCTTTGTAAAATTTGTTAATATCGTTTTTGATTAATTTCCAAAATCTCACTCCTTCCATATATTCTTTTGGAATATTCCCAGTTATTGCAGGATTTTCATCTGAATAATACCTGCGAGGTTCTTCTATTTCTGTTTTTTTTTGAAAATCTATCGTTTCCATAGCTTTTTTTATTTTAGTTCGCTACAAAGATAGGGAGTTAAATTGAGATAAACAAATAGAATTTTTAGTTTGCTAAAAATTAATAAAGCATTATATATATAAGTGTAATTTCATGGAAATTGAGTAAATTTGCAGCTTGGTATTTGTACTGCAAAAATATTAAAATAAAATATATAATGAAAAGACAGATTTATTTATCGGTATTATTTATTGTGATGATTGCATTATCGTGCAGTAAAACAACAAAGAGTAATGAGAAAGCAGATGACGGAATCACCCTTGCAAACATAGATTCCACCATCGTTCCGGGTAACGATTTTTATGAGTATGCCGACGGAGGCTGGATTAAAACCCATCCGCTGAAACCGGAGTACAGCCGTTTCGGCACGTTTGACGAATTGAGAGAAAAAAGCCAGACGCAGGTGAAAGACTTAATTAAGGAGATTGCTAAGAAAACCAATGCACAGGGAAGCGTGGCGCAAAAGATCAGCGATTTGTATGATGTAGCAATGGATAGCGTCCGCCTGAATAAAGAAGGAGTTGCTCCGATGAAACCTTATTTGGAAAAAGTGAAGGCTTTCAATGATAAGTCGCAGTTGACTCCCATGTTAGCTCAACTGTTCCGCGACGGGTTCTTTCCTTTTTTCATTGCATACGTGGATGCAGACGATAAAAACAGTTCAATGAACATTCTGCACCTGCGGCAAGGCGGTTTTAGAATGGGCGACAGGGATTATTACCTGCAGGACGACGCCCGCTCCAAAGGTTTGCGTAAAAAATATGTCGAACTGATTGATACCCTTTTTATTTTGAGCGGCTACACGCCTCAGGAAGCCAAAGACGCTTCGACTGCCGTCATGAAAATTGAAACCCAATTGGCTAAAGTTGCCTCTCCTCGCGTAGCGCTTCGCGATCCGGTTGCCAACTATCACAAAAAGACTCTGCAGGAATTAGTTAAACTTTCCCCTGATGTCGAATGGGGAGCGCTTTTCGACAAGATGGGCGCTAAAGGTTTGAAAGATTTGAATGTGGGACAATTAGCCCCTATCGCCGAAGTCAGTAA
>JGI20166J26741_11335560_pt1 | contig 13954 bp, 10 predicted proteins | sample TergutCu122P5_FD_26741 | JGI IMG/M metagenome (IMG submission 26741)
TTTCATAATGCTACCTTTTTTGGTTCCTGTATTATTCGCATTTTACCTACAGGATGTGCTAAAATTTAAATGTAAAATTCCGGCTCCAAAAGGTTAAATAAAATGCATGACAAGTATTAAACTAGCTCTAATTGGAATGATTAAAACACAATTACTATTTTAATCATTTGAATAAAGGTAATGCAATACACAGATTAGTGCACTGGGCCTCTGTCCTTTGTTCAAAAAAAACTCCCTGAGGATGGCACCCTGGTGCTGAAACATGTATGAGCTTAATACATGTCATGAATTGTATTTTATTAAGTACATTTGTTGGTTGATACATTAATTGCAGAACAAAGTGTAAGAAAATACAAGACGAGTCATAGAAGATGAATGAAGTCATAAAATGTATAAGGATGGAATGGACAATAGACTAAACCATAAAATGGAGGAGTTGGAAGAGACTGAGAAGATGGATGGATGGACAGATACACAGGCAGAATGACAGAGAGACAGAAAAGGATACATAGGCAGGCAGGCAGATAGATAGATAGACAGACGGATGGATGGATGGATGGATGGATGGACAGAGTGAGTTTGCAGCAATTTTTTAATGTTGAAGGCCTGATTGACACCCAGTAATCTGCAAACATAAATGAAAATTCATTTAAACAATGGCTGTTGGAATATACTCATATGTATACTGACTTTGTTTCAAAAATACAAGGGTCACTCCATTAGACCTGCCAACTGTTTCGACAGCCAGGGATGAGGCAATATGGGAAATGCAGTACATATGTTTCAGAGCATGTGGCATGTGCTTGTAAATGCTACCATCAGCTGGGGGTGTATGTACAGGAACCAATGGTAGGAGGCAAGCACACCACATGACTCTTGAATCATGGTTTGTTTTATTGTGGCATTCCAAGTGAATATGGAACAACATGAACTACTTGTACAAACTCAAAACAACCTTGAAAGTAGTACCTCAGGTTGTCTATGGTTTGTTGCCCATACTGGAGAAAATGGCGGGCACCGTCAGCATCACCTGACACACTAGCCTGTACCACATTACGGAAAACTGCTGTCAAAATTTCCTCTCTGTTTGCAAACTGTTTCCCATGCAATGGATGCTTCAGTTTGGGAAACAGATCGTAGTCACTTGGACTAAAGTCAGGAGAATAGGGAAAGTACCATAAAACTTCTCAACCTCAGCGCTGGCCAGCATTCTTAACAGTGTCCACTGAGTGGGTTGTAGCATTATAATCTAGGATACTGCTATCTTCAAACAGGTCTGGACATTTCTCCCTAACTGCAATATGTAGTGCTACTGCAGAAATGATGTGTAATGCTATTCATTGACAGCTTGGCCCTTTGCAAGAGGATGACACACAACACCTTGGATGTTGCATACCAAAACGATCATCAGATTTGTGGGTGATGGAGTTTGTTAAATCTTGTATTTTCATAGGAAATGTGGATAATGGAGGATGTCACTTGGGTTCTGGTTCATATTCACAGGCCCTTGTTCATGTTCACCAATCACAATTATTCAGCATAACATGCCCCCTTCACAACAAAACTGTTCCAGATTGATAACAAGTCTCATAGTGCACCCACTGTTCCACCTGATTTAAATGAAGTGGCACCCACTTGACAGCAATATTGCTGTCATAAAATTCAAAGCACTGTAAACCCAGAAAACCCTGCATGCTCAGCTGCTAAACCCTTCAATCCAGTGCCTGCCTTCATCAATGCACTGTTCAAATATGGCCACTGTGTGAACATACACTGAATCCACTGTGATGCACATCAGCAGTCAACACTTTTCTGCATTTGAATGACTGTACCCACCTTAAAACTTTCTGGTATGGCAGGGCACAATAACCCAGTGCATTTCTACAAAGGAGTATTTTCATATACAAACACTGTTCCAATTTACAGACTTCCATTTCAGAATGATACCACCAATGTAATGACATTGGCATGTGAAAAGTGTGTGCACTCCTGCACACATACCTCCATCCAGAGGCACACAAATCTCAGGAACCAGGTTACCCAGGTGAACGAGGTGGTGCCTACCATTTGTGGGTGCTCAGTATGGAACCTGCTTCACATCACCCTTCTGGCAACTAGAACTGTGGAGTGGCTCCTAGATTTTGGAAAAATTATGCACCACTGCCCCCATCTGATGGTAACATTTATAATTGCATACCACACATATTTGAATGTGTATACTCCATTTCCCCCACTGTCATATTTTTGGCCAAAAAGTTGCCATGACTTGTGGCAGTGACCCATGCATTACAAATAAGAAAATAATTATCATAATACATCAAATTAACATGAGTCCCTGTACGCTCATGGAATTATTGTACCAAAATTTCAATACGTACTTTGCACCTTTAGCATGGATACACTTCCATAACAAAAGCACTCTCAACAGATGTCTTAGAATTTTTTTTATTTTGTACAATGACCAACCAATGCACAATTAATGGTCATTGTACAAAATAATAAAAGAATGCACAGTACAGGTGTTAAAATAAAGATGTCTTAGAAATTTCATCTTTGTCAAACATCTTCGACAGATACTTGTTGAAAGGATACCTTGTCATGGATATCTGAAATGTGACACCTTGTAGACTGTAACCTTCCTATTCATCAGTATGGGATCTTCATATCTCACATTTTACTTATATATTTATTTATGATACACTGTAATAACAGCCATGTCAAAATCTCAGACTATTTGTCAAATAGCAGATTATTTAATGAATAATGAATGGGTAAGGCTGTAGAAGTAAGCAGTCATGGCCTAACTTGAGGAATCATCCTGGCATTTCCATGGAGTGACTGAGAAAAACCACAAAAAACCTTAGGATAGCCAGTCTCCAGTCTGAGATATGCATCTGGACCCTGACCAATACGAAGGAGTACTAATCACTTGAACACAATGTTCAATAATATCTTACTTTGTGTGACCTGCGCTTTGCACAGCATTTTGGATAAATATTAAAGTATTCTTGTCCATGATGCCACTGTGATAGGTAATCTGCAGCCAAATGAACAAAGTGTGATATTCCAAAAGACTGTAATTAATGTCTTACTTTTCACTGGCAAAAGAATTGTGTTAACACATCTACATCTTTCAAGCATGACAGAGAATGTGCAATATGCCAATAGTCCCATTGGCATCACAGAGAGAGACGCACAGTTATGACTATAGTATGTCGGAAGCAGTGATGAAATGCTCTCATATCACAGGAACTGTGGTCAAAGGGTTAAGCAACAACGTTACAGTACGTGCAACAATTTAATTGGGAAACTGTGTACTGATCAAGGCATCTCTCAGTAATACATACAGATAATTCATCATTACGTTAGTGAGTCACAAACGTTATAGCACACCTGTAAAGCACAGTGATTATTATATGCATTACCTGCTTTAACATTAAAAAGCTCTGCACTGTGCACTTTGCCCACACAGTGAGTATATGTTTTGTATGATTCTCAGAATAAATACAGATTATTTCTCTGCAACATCATTAACCAGTTCATCTTTGAAATGGAGACACAGTGTTTCCCATGACACAGAAACTTACCTTTTAAATACTATTTTGATAAATTTTTGGCTTCAGAGGGTTAATGTACCTAATTAAAATCAACACATATGCCCAAAGATATTAATGAAATGCTGAAGATTACCCATGAATAATATTCATATGTATAATGGGACCAGATATAAATATGCGTGCATGTGTGTGTACATGCATGTGCACGCGCGCACACAGAACGATGATGAAGATGACAACAACACACACACACTCTCTGTCTCTCTCCCTTCCTCCCTTTTTCGACCTCATAAGAAGTAAACTGTGACTGCAACCAGTACTATCAATACTGCTACTACTACTATGCAGATTGAATATGGGGAAAGATGTGGAATACATATACAATACTGCTGAGAAAACCTCCTGAAAACCTGGAAAACAGATAGAGGATAACATAAGATGATTCTGGGGAAGCAGGCTACGAGGACAAAACTGGCTCAAGTTCACATGCAGTGGTGCAATTTTATATGGCTACATTCCAGTACATTCCTAAAGTTACTGTGACATATGCAGATAAACAGAAGTAAAAATGTCCAAATGTACCTTCCACTCTAACATCAATAGTAAGTCCAAAATATACCTCATATAGTCATAAAAATTAGCTTAAAATTGAGGCTCTAAAATTACAGTAATACGGTAACTACAGCTATAATATTGAACACTTAAGGTCTACTTACATCGATACCAATAAGAGTTGGGCGGATATAAAGGCTGGATGACTCGGAATGTGGCACCCATTCCTGGTCTATACTGACAAGCCGACAAAGGCACTTGATCAGCTCACTGCCATCAAATGTAGGAAGACCGGCCCGCACAGCAGACTGATTCATACGTTCCATGTTCTTTTCTGGGCGGAAGATGCGTATTTTTCCATCCAAACCACGATATGCTTTCATACCTTCAAACAGCTGAAATTTTATAATTTGTAGTGCAATTTTCAGTCAGGTTTCAGGAAAAGTAACAGCATGAGACCTTCAGTCTTCTCTGATATTATGCAGTGTTGACTGCTGGTTAGTTACAGATGTTTTGGACAACCTATCAGTCATCATGTTCTCTGAGAACCACTCACTGCCCATACGATTTCCTGTACAACTCTGCACCTTACTGTTCCCAGCATTCTTCTTGGACTCTTAACCCATGCAGATGGGACTGATACGTTGTCCTGAAACATCAGTAACTAACTACTAATCAATGCTACATCATATCCCAGAACGGTGAAGATCTCATTTACACGGTGGCAAAAGCCTGAAATCACACACAATAAAAGGATGGTCCACAAAACTGTCCAACCTGTTGTACAATTGTCATTAAGCTACCTTTCCCAGTGGTAAAACAGCCAGGATGTGTAACGCACCACCTCTCTCCATTTAATGCTAAGGCTAAAAACAACTCCCTCATATGACTTCACAGCATGTGCAGAGACTACTTTACTTCCAACCAGTTCAAATACCTCTGACTTCCATTTATTTCAATAGTTTCTACTTATGCTTTATGAGGTATGATTTTTTTAAAACTAACCTCAACAACAGTTATGACACCCAGACATACAGAGCTGGGATGAATCCAATTACTTTTATGAACTGGGAGTTCATTACACTCAAGGAGAAGCACCTGCTCTTCACCCAGGAGCACATAATATATAGTTGATAAACTTTATGAAGAAGTAATAACACTTAACATTCAGGAACTAAAATTTATTTATGTATTTAAAAGGACTTGGAATGATGATTTGAATCACATCCAGAAACTCTGCCACAACACTTGCACATCACTTTAATAGCTGGGGATACTGTATATTCTAGCAAGAACAGGGAGTGAATTTTGCGTCTTAAGGTCTTCTTTGTTAGGGCTACTGTAGGAAAGAGGGAAATGACAGAGAAGTCATATGTAGATACACACACACACACACACACACACACACACAGACATAAGATTACTATAAATCATTTTCTTTAACCCCATATCTGAAGCACTTATCTTTCCTGGATTATAATTTCATTCTCTGGCTGGCTTATTTTTAATGGATCACACCTACTGTAACAGATTTTCATAACCTCTACAACACTAACTAGAACCATGATATTTGTAAGAAGCAATATTTAAGACTGCACAAGAAAATCATAATGAACAAGACATGTATGTTGACTTTTCAACATTCTGTAAAATGCTGCAGGACAACAATTTCAAATGTGGTCATTAACAATAGCAATAATTAATATTCACACAGAACTGTATTTGTTATGAATGTATTGCACTGTACTCTTAATTCCTCAAACAACAACTATAACATATTTCTGTATCTTCATATCAATTTCAACTCTATTTCTATACAAATGGCAAGCATCCAACACTTAACTTCTACTTCTGTGGATGGCAAATAGCCAAAGGTTTACTTCTATTTTTGTTGATTCATTGAACATCAAGAAATGAAAAGATAATGATAATGCAGTGAACACAAAAGAAAGGCAGACAAGAAATGAAGGGGGAAAATACATGTCTGCAATTTTGACCAAGTTGTTGTGGAACATAACATATTACAATGAAACAAAATGTCTACAGATTCAAACAGAGGGTTGTAACATACCACATAGAACAAGGTAAAGGCAAAGTTGTCCCTGTCCATGCCAATAAGGCATAGGGGGCAGGGCATAGCTCCACTCATTCTTAACCTGTCCACTGTAGGGAGCATAGTGGTCAATGTCATGACCTTGCCACTACAACCCTGGAAGAGAACTTTGGTACCCACTAACTAGGAGCATGGGTAGGTTCATGGCCAGTCTGGATGTTTTAGAGAACAGAAAAATATCTTCCCTGCCAGGGTCTAAACTCCAGGTAGCCCAGCCTGTGGCCTAGTTATATAGCCTACCAACTGTGCCATCCCGACTCCTGTACCGCATATAATATACATAAAAATGTAACTACTGTGTTTCTGCTCTTCTGCCACAGACCTAACAAGAACACCATATGATACTATAAAATTTACTGCATACTCTGCCCATATGTACTGCTACCATGGCTGCTAAAGTGAAGCACATGAATTGCAGTAGTGTTTGGATTCAATATGAATACTCATTTTCAGCATTTTCAAAATAGCTTTTGTATTATATTTTATGACAATATCAGTAACTCTACGGGGCGTGCGGTGGCGTAGTGGTTAAGGCACTACGTTACAAACCGGCAGGTCGTGGGTTCAATTCCCGATGGTGTCATTGGAATTTTTCAGTGACATCATCCTTCCGGTCACACTATGGCCCTGGGGTCAACTCAGCCTCTAACAGAAATGAGTATCAGGTGTATTTCCTGGGGGTAAAGGCGGCCAAAGCGTAAGGCTGACAACCTTGCCACTATCCTGTGCCGTTGTTATGAAATCTGGGAACCTTAATTTCCTGGAACCGTCTGGGCCACTCCAGGCCTGTAACGGGACTGCTTTACCTTGTTACCTTTTATCAGTAACTCCACACTACATATGTCAGATGGTAGTATGAGAGATAAATGATGAATTGGCAAGGATCTGAAATGAAGTGGTCATGGCCAAATTGAGGTACCAACCTGGCACTTGCCTCGAGACTCAAGAAAACCACAAAAAACTCAATACAGGTGATGGTCCCGCTGAAGTTCAAACTAGGTGTCTATTGAGAACAGGTCTAAAGTGTTACTGCTATGCCTACCCATTCAGTTTTGCTCAGTTGCAAATGTATAATTGCCTTTTGGGCTATTGCACTGTGTAGTCTAGCTTATGAATGCCATCTTTCTTACGAATGTGTTGCTTTCACCTCAACGGCCAAAGTGAGCCTGTTAAAAATGTGCCTGGTGCAAGCCACCTGCAGAAGTGGCAGGGGCACAGAACCCAATCTGGCCAATGAGAACTGTAGTGCACAGGAAGAGACTAATACCAGAATACATATCAGTGTGACATCCTATGATTTTGCACACTTAAGTCAACTTCATTTCCTTAATTTAAATGTCATTCCCAATTTAAAACTACTAGTGTATTGGCCTAATGTGACAGTGACCAGGAAAGCAGCCATATTCCAGGCAAGGAACAGGTCCTTCTGACTGTATAAAATATATTACAAACAAAATCTGTGGTAAACACCTGATTATCAGCTACAGAAGATAAAAATATTGAAGGTCATTTGAGATAACCACCACTTCTAAATCACACCAGGATGGTGTAGTCAGCACAGCAACAAGCTATGGGCTAGATGGTCTGGGGTTCAAATCCTGGCAAGGGAAGAGATCTTCATTTCTCCAAAACCATGAACACTGGCTCTGGGGAACACCCAGCCTTCCAGAAAATGGCTACTGGACCTCTTTCCCAGGGGTAAAGCAGCCAGGGTGTGAAGTTGACCACTTGCCTCCATACAATGTCAAGTGGAGCTATACCTCTACTTCCCCTATATGCCTTTATGGAATGGAAAACTTTTTTCTTTTACCATTCCTAAAGAGCTATTTGTTCAAGAAATTCACACAACAATAAGAATGGTTCTGACAGACAGAGAAAAGTAATGTAAGATGAACAGTGCAGTTCTGAAGGCACAGAAGAAAAAAGAATTGGTGGTGTGTATCATGACTCCACCTACATTAAACACTAATTCCCTTCCAATAAATTCAGTACAGCCATAACCCTAAGACTATATATATTAACAAATACTGAAACACATTACACACTTCTGCTTATAGAACTCCCACAGTTTATACCAAGGCCAAAGAAAGTATTCATATGGATCAACCACATCCATATCTCCCTCAAGCTGTTACAGTTATGCCTCTTTTTCATACAAAATATTCATAATGGCAATCACAAGTGCTATGAGTTTGTTAATGTAGGTCAGAGGAAGCCAGAATATGCGGAAAGTGGGGAAAACATAAGCACCAACAACCCCACTATCCATGGGACTTCATGGCATTATGATAGTCTAACAAATAATTCCTTATGCCTAAAATGTGCATCAAGACCATAATTAGTACAATACCAACACATGCACTTGCAAATGCATTTGTTGGTATTATATTAACTAAAATATGTCTTAAATTTAAAAGAGTTAAAACTCTTGCGTAAAAGTACTGTTGTCTCGTGCACGCCATGACAAGATAGAGGAGTGGATGTACAGCTCCACACATTCTTAGTCCCAGCACCAGATGTAGATGTGTGGTCCATGATCCCACCACTAGCCCCCAGAGAAACTCCCCCCAAGTACACACACTAAACAGCAACGTAGGTATGCCCCACAGCCAGTGTGGACATTTTGCAGCAACAATTGAACCACAACTACTTAGTGGTCCAGCACATAGCCTAATGCCTGCACAAACTACACTATTGTTGCTCCACACAAACTTGTGAACGTATACACACACACTATCTCAGAGATAAAATAAATATAACATTCATCTAGTATCTGTGCAGCCTCCCCTCCAAAAGCCAACCTCATTTGGTGTCCATGTCGCAGAGGGAGGGTAACATCTGCAGATGGCTAACAAAGGCAACGGTTTACCCAAGCCAAGGTGTATGGCATCATGCCGAGGGTTGCATGACACAAAGGGGTGATGGCAGTATCATGATCAATCCCCTTGGGGCACCATGCAGCACCCCGTTGTATTTATGCCTTCCACCTGTACAGGGCTCTGTGAGTGGTGACTGTTATTTCCCCACTAAGTGTGGACACATATGCAGAAGTCTAGTAAAAATAAACCCCTTAAACACAAGGACTCTTGTATAGAGACATGTGTACAGCATTACTCAAAATGGGGCCAGTAATGCTGGTGGACCACCCCAGGCAGCTGGCATCTCCAGCTAACCAAAGGAAACTGTGCGAAAATAGAGGGAAAGGACTCGTCAAATGTGAGACACTTACAAATGGAGGAAACACTCCAGAGAGCCAGTACATCTGGCATACTGATGCAGCTAATAATAACAAACCTATGGAGGCAGTGGGTCTGCAATTAACAAGACCCAATTTTCCTGGGCTGTTAACAGGATGCCTATGAAAACTGGGGTAGGTCAGATGGTATCGGGGGCTTAGAAAACCTTGCTCCAGTGAATGGGTCCTAAAGGGCCCAGACTTATGGGTTGTAAATTTAGCCCAGTAAATCTGCACCACAACCAGGTTTCGATGGCACTTCTCTATCAAAAACCTGTTACAGGGGAGAATGATATAGCACTTATTCAGGAATTCTGGATCTATGGGGATTGACTAAGGGGATTGTGCAAGAGGACAGGGTCACTGTTCTCTGCAGGACCCTGTATTGCTCCTAGACCCTGCATTTTTGTCAAAACACTATTCATGCCAATCTTTTGTCACAGCTCTGCTCTAGGAATGTGATGAAAGTGAGGACAAAATACACTAGAAGAGGGGGCATGAGGGAACTTACTGTTACCGTGGCACACATTCAAGATTCAGACAAACCACCCCTGTCAGAGGGTTTAAGGCAAGTCACTGACCTGTGCAGTAAGAATAAAATGCAGATCATAGTTGAATGTGATGCCAACTCACCCCACATTATACAGGCAAGCATGGACATCAACCAATGAGGAGAAGGCTGACTGGAATATCTGGTACGTACAATACTTAATATTCTTAACAAAGGTATGAAGCCTACCTTGGTCATTAGCAAAACAAAGGAGGTTATAGACTTGACAATAGCAGCTGATTAGACAGGGAACCTAGTGAACAAATGGCATGTATTTGATAAGATCCCTTTGTCAGACCACAGATACATATTATTTCAAATTACCAGGGTCACATGTTGCAACCCCAAGAGAACCACTTTGGAATCCTATTGGATAGACCTAAAGGCAAATCTAGGGTCATACTAAGAGCTACACATTTGATATGGAATGCAGAACTGGCTGCTGACATGGTGCAACAGCCTGTCCTATCATCAAAACTGTCCAGCCAAGGACTTTCTCTCACAAAGGACGTTCCTTGGTGGAACAAAGAGTTCAGATGTCATAAAGCTTCTATGAGATGGCTTTTTAATCAAGCTAAAACAGGCATCTGGGAATCATGTAAGATTGACCTCACCTGTTACAATAAAGAGATCAAAAAAGTCAAATGGTCCTCTTTGAGGGACTATCTTCTGAGGACTGAGGATCTACCTGACAGGGTGAGACTCATGAGGATCATGGCCACTCAGTCACTTCTATTACACTACCTGATGGCCGATATACATAAATTGGAAAGGAAACCTGGGAGGAAATTTACAGAGTTCATTTTCCAGGATCTTGGAGGAGTAAAGTAACCGCACAAGGGCAAGGATGGTCAAACCTGGGAGCATTTGTAGCTAACAGGGAGGAATGAAAACAGGCAGAAGCGTCACCAATTAAACCAAAATATGATGGGCGATCAATACATTCAAACCATTTACATCAACAGAGAATAATGAAACTGTGCCTATGATACTGGAGCAAGGAACTGAAAATTTAGCAGCTCATCTGTGCCATATATTTAGAATCTGTCTGACAAGAGGGTATGTCCCCAGAGCTTGGAGACAGATTAACGTGATGTTATCCCCAGATCCAGGAAGCCTAACTATACCAAGGCTATGGAATATCGTCTTATTACTCTTCCTTCAAGTTGAATTCATTAGAGAAACTGCTAGGAAGACTTATCAGGGACGAGATCCTGAGGTTTTATCCTTTAAAATGAATCCAGTTTGCCTACCAACCAGGTAAGTCCACTGAACCTACACTGCACAATGTCATCATACACACACACAGAAGAACCAGTGAACACAGGGAAATAGCATTTGGAGCCTTTCTAGATATTGAGGGGGTCTTTTGACAGTACCTCTTTAGGTTATAATAAAAGCTCCTGAATGGCATGGGATTGAGTTAATAAATTGTTGGTGGGTTGCCTCCACACCTGGTAGCAGGAAAATTACAGCCACACTTGCTGGACAGACTGTGGAGCAATCTGCGGCTAAGGGCTGTCAGCAGGGGAGCATTCTATCACCTCTGGTGTGGATGAACTCATGAGTATATGAGATATGCTTTTCTTCCCTAACAGTAAGCATTAAAATATAAAAGCCCCAGTAAAAAATTCTGGCAGGCAGCATTGCTCGGAAGGATTTAATTCCGGCGTCAAAGTGTTAAAAGAAGCTCTGCTAAAAAAGCTGGGGAATTACTCAATTTGAGCAGAAACCAGCTAAAAATAATGATGGAACTGCTAACAGGGCACTGTCATTTAAAGGACATCTGCTTCAACCAATGAAACAGCCTCACATATTCTTTGTTACTGTGAGGCACTGGAAGTATTAAGATTTAGGCACCTGGGCCATCATTTCTTGAAACCAGGTGACTTTACTGACATCTCCATCAGCAAGATACTGCCTGCATATTGTCAAAAGTGAAGGGCCGCTGAAAGCTTAAGCAAAGGCTTGCACAAAAGAACAGAAATGGTCAAGTTGCAAGGGTCACTGCAGTGCCTGTAATAATGCAGTCTACTCTACTCTATAAGTATAGATTAATAACGCAAAGCATGCATACATTACAAGAACATACACTATGCAACCTGAGATTCAATTAGCCATCTACACAGCGCAGACAGAAACAGCACCACAGGTGAAAAGATAAACACTAGTAGTGACTTGGTGGGCATGTGCAAACAAATGTGGACTTCAAAAAGGTATAAAAAGCATCAAAATTTGACAATTATTCTATACCACTTCAAGAAGCATCACAGTTGTGTAAGTGGCACTCCTGCTTCTCACACACATTCCAGATTCAAATCTTAATTCAGAGACTGGCTATGCTGACTGTGGTTTTCTATAGTTTTCTTCAGCCCTTCCAAAAAGTGCCAGGACAGTGGACAGTACCCTAAATTAGATCACAGTCACTTCTTGCTGATCCCTTCCAAATTCATGAATGAATGAATGAGAAATGCAGCATCATTTAAATCAATAAACTCACCTCGGTTGCATAATGCAAAACTTTAGCTGCTGGGTGAAGCACTATATTTTCGAATGGAACTATCTCAGGTCTTTGCCAACCTCCAAGAGTTTCATGGTATAAGATTTTCAACATATGGTCTGTAAAATGCTTTCCAAATTGAAGAGCTGTTACTTCTGGTTTTTGCTGCAACTGTTCAGGAGAAGCAAGCTGCACAGACAAATCTGTGAACTATGAAGAATAAACAGCATGAAACAGACATACCTTGTGGCAAAATATCAGCTTTTTAAATAAACAGCATTAAAAATGTATTTTGAAAGATATAAAATCTCAACTTAAACATCCACCACATTTCCTGAAATGTGCTGTTACGTACCTTAAATGTATTTTGTACTTCATTTGAAAGTGAAAGAGCTGGTTTAACCTTATAGGTGACAACATGTCTGCAAAAAAACTACAAGTTTCATTCATAAGTCACAAATATGAAAGACAATAACTTCGAAGTAGTAAGTATGTTTACCAGGTGTACTCAGACTGGGTTTGTATGGACTTTAGTTGGTAGCTACTAGCACTGTCGTGGAACATACTGCCTTCATCTTGAGGGTACAAATCTGATATTTTTCTCCATAATATTGGAACCACCAACCACAGTACAGTATGAGTATGTGGTATCACAACCCACAAGCCTAAAATTTTAAATGTTACTGTTGTAAGTCTAAAGAAAAAAAATATAATAATAATAATAATAATAATAATAATAATACAGTTAATAAAATGTTTTAAGCAAGTTATATCCCAAAATCCAGCTAAGTAAGACAGATTATCATATCACAATTCAAGATATGCTTTGGAAATGCAGCTACTGAAGGTCAACCTCAGGATGTATCTCTTCACTATCTACACACAAAGCATACAGTCTGTCAAATCATCATGTCCTGCCTGTCCTGTGAAGCTAAACTTTCCTTAATTTATTGATGACCATAAACCATTACTCAAAGCAGCAGCAGGCAAATAATACATATTGCAACCAAACTGTTATATGGTTATGGCAAAACAATCCAGTGCAAAGCTATAACTACATTGCTGCCAAATATATTTCTAGGAAACTGAGTTTTTCTTAAAAGTTATTTATCATAATGCTGGTAGCTTGTTCCAAATTCTACAGCCATTCAGACTAAATTTTTGATCCATGGAATATATATATAAAAGTTCACCCTAGAACAGGCCACAAAGGCCCAGAGGGGGAGTAGAGCTATAGTTGTACTCTTTCTTTAACCTCGGCACTAGATGGTGGTGGGGCGCGCGGTAGCCTAGTGGTTATGGCACTACGCTACAAAACGGCAGATCGCGGGTTCGATTCCCGATGGCGTCATTGGGATTTTTCAGTGACATAATCCTTCCGGTCGCACTATGGCCCTGGGGTCGACTCAGCCTCTAACAGAAATGAGTACCAGGTGTATTTCCTGGG
>JGI20166J26741_11336671_pt1 | contig 13953 bp, 12 predicted proteins | sample TergutCu122P5_FD_26741 | JGI IMG/M metagenome (IMG submission 26741)
CGGCGGAATTTACTCTAGCGAAAGAGCAGTGGAAGTTGCCGCAAAAGTAAATTCCACTTCGCGCCGCTAGCTCTGGAATTTACTTTTGCGATTCACGCAACAGATTTTTGCTGGAATTTGCCCGGATTTCGTATTGACACATCTTCTGATTTAGTATATATTGTCGAAAGACATCTCTTTTAGTTTTCGGAGGTTATTATGAAACTCATATCATGGAACGTAAACGGCCTGCGCGCCTGCGTGAAGAAGGGCTTTATGGATTTTTTCCAAAACGCGGATTTTGACGTTTTCTGTATACAGGAGACGAAGATGCAGCGGGAGCAGTCCGAATTTGATTTTGGCGGTCTCCATCAATATTGGAACGACGCCGAGAAGAAGGGCTATTCCGGCACGGCCGTCTTTACCCACAGGGAGCCGCTTTCCGTCACGTACGACCTGGGGCTGGAGAAGCACAACAACGAGGGGCGCGTCATCACGCTTGAATTTGAGGACTTCTACCTTGTCAACGTGTACGTCCCCAATTCCCAGCGGGACCTTGTGCGGCTGGCCTACCGCATGGAGTGGGAGCTGGATTTCCGCGCTTACGCGCAAAAGCTGGACGACGCCAAGCCCGTCGTCATATGCGGCGATATGAACGTCGCCCATACCGAGATCGACATAAAGAACCCGAAGAGCAACGTAAAAAACCCGGGCTTCACGCCGCAGGAGCGCGAGAAAATGACGGAGCTGCTGGCTTCCGGCTTTCTGGACACGTTCCGCTACCTCTACCCGGACAGGCGCGACGCCTACACGTGGTGGTCGATGATGCCCTCCGTGCGCGAGCGCAACATCGGCTGGCGCATCGACTATTTCATCGTCTCCGCCCGCCTGGCCGGCAGAATAGAGGACGCGCTGATCCTCGACTACGTCTACGGCAGCGACCATTGCCCGGTGGGGCTGAATTTGAGCTAGAGGCTAGAGAAAAGAAGAGGCTAGAGGCTAGATAAAAACCTTGTGTGGGTTTATCTAACCTCTAACTTCTAGCTTCTAGCTTCTAGTAAGACCGTTCCCTACAGTCCGTAGGAGCGAACTGTGTTCGCCCGCCGGACGCCTTACGGACAGGGGCGGCCACATAGGGCCGCCCCTACAGTGCCGGTTTTATCTGGCCTTTGGCCTCTGGCCTCTAGTAAGACCGTTCCCTACAGTCCTGTAGGGGCGAACTGTGTTCGCCCGCTGGATGCCTTACGATTGCCGTCATTGCGGCCCCTGCAGGTCCGGGGTGACGCCCGCAATCTCCCCTACGAACCGGGGTTTGCCGCGGATATCAGACGGGACCGTAGGGCAAGGGCTCTGCTCTTGCCGCGCCGCGCCGGTTTTATACCCTATGTTTGCCCGGAAGGATTTAAACTTGGAGTGGCTGGAGATTGCGGGTCAAGCCCGCAATGACGGTGACTGTATGGTCCGCAATGACGGCGGGCGCGACGCGGCGGGAGCAGAGCCCCCGCCCTACGGTGGCGTGGGTCGCGGGCCTAGGGCGGCCACATAGGGCCGCCCCTACGGTGCCGTTTTGTCTGGCCTCTAGTAAGCCCGTTCCCTACAGTCCTGTAGGAGCGAACTGTGTTCGCCCGCCAGATGCCTTACGGTTGCCGTCATTGCGGGCTTGACCCGCAATCTCACCTACTAACTAGGGTTTGTCGCGGAGGCTAGGCGGCGACCGTAGGGCAAGGGCTCTGCTCTTGCCGCGCCGCGCCGGTTTTATACCCTATGTTTGCCCATAAGGATTTAAACTTGGAGTGGCTGGAGATTGCGGGTCAAGCCCGCAATGACGGCAACCGTAGGGGCCGCAATGACGGCGGCTGGGGGCAATGACGGCGGGGCAATGACAGAGGGCAATGACGGCAGGGGCTGAGGATGGCGGGAGCAGAGCCCCCGCCCTACGGCGGCGTGGGGGCGGCCCTGGGAGCCGCCCTTCCTGCCGTATGAAATTACCGTGCCCGGCATAAAAATTTATCTTGACAAGCCATATCTGTAGCCTATATAATGAATTAACAGGCCAAAACAGATGTTTTGGGAGCTTAGCTCAGCCGGGAGAGCGTCTGCTCCACACGCAGAAGGTCGTAGGTTCGAGTCCTATAGCTCCCATAAAGAAAATCCCATGAGGAAACCCATCAAGAAAAACCCTTGCAAACCCTTAATTTGCAAGGGTTTTTTATTGGGTTGCGCCGGGAATGAATGTGTTTCGCAATTATATGTTGCCGTGAAGTAGTACCATATTAAAAATTTGTACATAGAATATCATTACAAGGGCGTTTTTACGCCAAGAGATTAATAATTTTATGTAAAAGGAGGAACAACATGGGAGCTTTTGAATTGGAAGGCAATGGCTGCACAGAGGAAAATCTCGGCAACGGCGGCCACGATTGCGAAAAATCAAAAGACGAATGCATCATAGCCCTCAAGGTATACGACAGCTGCCGCCAGCAGTCCTGCCTGCGGCCGGAGGCGCTCGGCGAGCCCATAGCGGCGGAGACGATAGCGAGCGGACCCTGCGAAGTTATTAAGGGAGCCGTCGTCACCCCGCCGACGGGAGCCGCGTCGGTTCAGATCGATGACCTTAAAACCAAAAAGATCTCGATCATCAGCAAAGTCCGCGACGAATTCAGAGAGGGTTTCTGGATCATCACCGTCAGGTACACGTTCGAATACAGGCTGACCTTCCACGATACTGAAAACGAAGTGATTTGCAGCGTATTGGCCGACAGCGTGTATACAAGACAGGTGATTCTTTTCGGTTCCGAAGGTTCCGAGATCGCCGTCGGAACAGACTTCTTCGACGGCTTCGCCGGAGAGCTGGAAGCCGCGCCGTTCGTGCTGGTCGAGGCCAAAGCCATGGCGCTGGAAGCCGTCATCAGGAACGAAGAGGATTGCCCGCACAGGTTTATCAGCGTGACAATCGGCCTGTTCAGCATCATCAAGCTGTTCAGGATGGTAAACCTTCTGGTCGAATCCAACGGCTTCTGCATACCCGATGACTGCGAGGAACTGAGCCCGCTCAAACCCTGCGACTTCTTCGAGAAGCTCGATTTCCCGACCAACGTGTTTGACCCGCCGCAGCGCAAAGATTTTTCAGAGCGCGCCGTTGATATGGGCGCGAAAATGGGCCGCGCCATGTGGCGCAAAGGGGATTGCGGCTGCGACAAGTAAATCTCAGCCGTGCAGTTTTATCCGCCGGGGCAGGCAAAACGCCTGCCCGCTACATATTAAGAGAGAGCTTACGTCAGCTAATTTCATAAACCCTTGCGCGCGAAATGGCTATGTGTTATAATCTGTCCGTTATGGTAAAAATTACAGATTAGCGATAATAGCGGAGGATTGCCATGTTGGACGCAAGGGAGCTTCGGGCCAACCCCGAAGCGGTAAAAAAAGCATTGGACAAGCGTAACGCGGATTTTGAGCTCGGCCGTTTCGCCGAGGCGGACAAAAAGCGCCGCGAGCTGCTGGGCGTTCTGGAGGACCTGAAGAGCAAGCAGAACGCCGTTTCCAAGCAGGTGCCGCTGATGAAGAAAGAGGGCAGGGACACCGCGCCGGTTATGGAGGAGATGAAGCGGCTCGCCGATAGGATACGGGATATGGAGCCGCGCGTGAAGGCCGTGGACGACGAGCTGGAGCAGATTCTGCTATCCATCCCCAACACGCCGCACGAGAGCGTGCCGTTCGGCGCGGATTCGGACAGCAACCCGGTCGTGCGGGTGTGGGGGACGCCGCGCGCGTTCGATTTCGAGGCCAAGCCGCATTGGGACCTGGGCGAGGCCCTGGGCATACTCGACCCGGCGAAGGCCGCCAAGACCACCGGCTCACGCTTCATGTTCTATAAGGGGCTGGGCGCGCGGCTTGAGCGCGCGATCACCAACCTTATGCTCGACGCGCACACCGAAAAGCACGGCTACACGGAACTATTCCCGCCGTTTATGGTGCACCGCCGCAGCATGGTCGGTACGGGGCAGCTGCCCAAATTCGAGGACCAGGCGTTCAAAGTCGCCGGCACGGAGTATTTCCTCGTGCCCACGGCCGAGGTGCCCGTGACCAACATGTACCGCGACGACATCCTCGACGGCGCGTCGCTGCCGCAGAGCTTCTGCGCGTACACGGCGTGCTTCCGCTCAGAGGCGGGCGCGGCCGGGCGCGACGCGCGCGGGCTGATACGCCAGCACCAGTTCAACAAGGTCGAGCTGGTCAAATTCACAAAGCCGGAACAATCCTACGCCGAACTCGAAAAACTCACCGCCGACGCGGAGGATATCCTCAAAATCATCGGCCTGCCGTACCGCGTCGTGCAGCTCTGCGGCGGCGACCTGGGCTTCTCCTCCGCCCTCACCTACGATATCGAGGTCTGGATGCCCAGCTACAACCGCTACGTCGAAATCTCCAGCTGTTCCAACTTCGAGGCGTACCAGGCGCGCCGCATGAACATCCGTTACAAGGACGACGTCAAGGACAAGGCCCAGCACGTCCACACCCTCAACGGCAGCGGCCTGGCCGTGGGCCGCACCAACGCCGCCATCCTGGAGAATTTCCAGCAGGCCGACGGCAGCGTGACCGTGCCGGAGGCGCTGGTGAGGTATATGAACGGGGTAACGGTAATCAAATGAAAAAATGGGCGGCGGGGGCTTATTTATGGATGAAAAAATCAGGTGCTTTGGAAATACTGCAAAATATATAGATTATCATGATAATGAATGGGGCCGCCCCGTACACGACGACATCAGGCTGTTTGAAATGCTGGTTCTGGGTGGTATGCAGGCGGGCCTGTCCTGGGGTACCATACTTAATAAGAGGGACGCGTTCAGGGAGGCTTTTGACGGGTTCGACCCCGCCAGAATAGCGGTTTACGACGACGCGAAAATTCAGGAGCTTATGGCCAACGGGAAGATAATAAGAAATCGCCTAAAAATCAACGCCGCCGTGGTGAATGCCAAACTGTTTCTTGAGGTTGCGGAAAGATACGGGAGTTTTGACAAATTTATCTGGGAATATGTGGATTATAAGCCGATTACGGGTCATTGGGAGAAAATCGGGGATATGCCCGCCAGTACCCCGCTTTCCGATAGAATAAGCGGAGATTTGAAAAGAATGGGCTTCAAATTCGTCGGTTCGACCATCATTTATTCGTTTATGCAGGCTGTGGGCATGGTCAACGACCATATCAAGCCGTGTTTTGTTTATGAAGAGCTTCTGGAAGCGCGGTAGGGTGGATATTGCTCTAAAAAACGAATTACAAGGAGACGTTTTGAATGAATAAATCATATGAAAACCCCGCTTGGCGCGCGCAAATGACCCTGCGCATGGACTTCAACAACATGATGGCGGAGTTCGCCGGGGCACACGGCATAGAAAAAGCGGATATCGACGGCATCAGCGGCAAGCTCGCGGCCGCGGCCGCGGCGATGCCGGCGAAGCGGGCCGCGGGGAAGATGGACTGGCGGGATTTGCCGTACAATCAGGCGGACGTCGTGGAGGATATTCTGGCGTATGCCGCCGAAATGAAGGACGAGTTCGACGCGTTTGTGCTGCTGGGCATCGGCGGCAGCGCGCTGGGCCCGCTGGCCGTGCAGCAGGCGATCAATCACCCGTTTTATAACGAGCTGCCGCGGGAGAAGCGCGGCGGCTTCCCCCGGCTGTATATCCTGGACAACGTGGACCCGGAGCGGCTCGTGTACCTGTTTGACGTAATGGACCCGGCGAAGTGCCTGTTCAACGCGGTCACCAAGTCCGGCAGCACGTCGGAGACGATGTCGCAGTTCATGATCATAAAAGAGATACTGGAAGGCAGGCTGGGCGCGGAGCGGGCGAAGAGGCACATCGTCTGCACGACGGATAGGGAAAAGGGCAACCTGGTCAAGATAGCCAAAGAGGCGGGCTACAAGCTGTACGTCATACCGGCGGGCGTGGGCGGGCGCTTTTCGGAGCTGACGCCGGTCGGGCTGCTGCCGGCGGCGTTCTGCGGCATAGATATCAGGGCCATGCTGGCCGGCGCCGCGCATATGGACGAAATCTGCAAGAATGATGATATATACGCCAACCCCGCGTATATGTACGCGACGCTCAACTACCTGGCCATGCAGAAGGGTATGCCGATGTGCGTGATGATGCCCTACGCGGACAGCCTGAAATACATGTCCGATTGGTACGCGCAGCTCTGGGCGGAATCGCTGGGCAAGAAATACGACAACGCCGGCAATGTGGTCAACGCCGGGCCGACGCCCGTCAAGGCGCTGGGCGTGACGGACCAGCATTCGCAGGTGCAGCTGTATTCCGAGGGGCCGTTTGATAAAATTATAATCTTCCTCGGCGTGGATAAATATAAAGAGACGATAACGATACCGAAGCTGTTCGGCGATATCCCCAGCCTGGGCTTCCTCGGCGGGTACACGCACAACCAGCTCATCGCGTTCGAGCAGGGCGCGACGGAATACGCGCTGCTGAAAGCCGGCAAGCCCAACATGACCATCACGCTGCCGGAAGTCAACGAATTCACGGTCGGCGAGCTGCTTTACATGCTGGAAACCGCGACGGGCTTCGCCGGCGAGCTGATGGATATCAACGCGTTTGACCAGCCCGGCGTGGAAGAGGGCAAGAACGCCGCCTACGCGCTGATGGGGCGGCCGGGGTACGAGGAGAAGAAGAGGGAACTGGACAGCAGACCCAAAAAGAAATCGGAGTATATCATATAATCTATGGCTAAATCACTGAAAACCCGGATCGAACGCATACGCAATTTCAGCATTATCGCGCATATCGACCACGGCAAGAGCACCCTCGCGGACAGGCTGATTCAGCAGTCCGGCCTGCTGACCGAACGGGAAATGCAGGACCAGGTGCTGGACAACATGGAACTGGAGCGCGAGCGCGGCATCACCATCAAGGCGCAGGCCGTGCGGCTGGTGCACAGGGCCGCGGACGGCGAGGAGTACACGCTCAACCTCATCGACACGCCGGGCCATGTGGATTTCAATTATGAAGTCTCCCGCTCACTCGCGGCGTGCGACGGGGCCGTTCTTGTGGTGGACGCGGCGCAGGGCGTGGAGGCGCAGACGCTGGCCAACGTGTATCTGGCCATAGACAACAACCTGGAGATACTGCCGGTCATCAACAAGATAGATTTGCCCAGCGCCGACCCGCAAAACGCCATCAAAGAGATAGAGGACATCATCGGCATACCCGCGCAGGACGCGCCGTGCATCTCCGCCAAGAACAACATCAACATCGACCAGGTTTTCGACAGGATTATCAGCGACATACCCTGCCCGAAAGGGCGGGAAGACGCGCCGCTGAAGGCGCTGATCTTCGACAGCGTGTACGATTCATACCGCGGCGTGATAGTCTTTATGCGCGTGTTCGACGGCTCCCTGACCAAAGGCAGCAAGGTGCTGCTGATGGCGGCGGGCTCCGTCTTCGCCGTCGTGGAGGTCGGCGTGTTCGGGCCGGGGCGGTTTATCCCTTGTGAGAGGCTGGCCGCCGGGGAAGTGGGCTATTTCACGGCCAGCATCAAAAACGTGGCGGAGACGCGCATCGGCGACACCGTGACCGAAAAGGACAACCCGGCTGCGGAACCCCTGCCGGGGTATAAAAAAGTCCAGAGCATGGTCTATTGCGGCGTTTTCCCGGCGGACGGCGCGAAATACCCGGATTTGCGCGACGCGCTGGAGAAGCTCAAGCTCAACGACGCCTCGCTGAATTACGAGCCGGAGACAAGCGTCGCGCTGGGTTTCGGCTTCCGCTGCGGCTTTCTGGGCCTGCTGCACCTGGAGATTATTCAGGAGCGGCTGGAGCGCGAGTACAACCTGGACCTGGTCACGACCGCGCCCAGCGTCATATACAAGGTCTACACGACCGACGGCCAGATGACCGAGCTCTCCAACCCCAACGATTTGCCGGACGTCACGCGCATTGTCAAGATGGAGGAGCCCATCGTCGCGGCCAGGATAATCCTGCCGGCCTCGTTCGTCGGCGCTATAATGGATTTGTGCCAGGAGCGGCGCGGCGTGTTCAAGAGCATGGATTACCTGGAAGAGACGCGCGTGCAGCTTTCCTATGAGCTGCCTTTGAATGAGATAATCTATGACTTTTTCGACGTCCTCAAGTCCCGCAGCCGGGGCTACGCCTCGTTTGATTACGAGCTCATCGGCTACCAGCAGTCGAACCTGGTCAAGCTGGACATGCTGCTGAACCACGAGCCGGTGGACGCGCTCTCCTTCATCGTATTCGCGGATTCCGCGCAGGAACGCGGGCGCAAAATGGCGGAGAAGCTGAAAAAAGAGATACCACGGCACCAGTTCGAGATACCCATTCAGGCCGCCATCGGCAGCAAGATTATCGCGCGGGAGACCGTCAGCGCCGTCCGCAAGGACGTGCTGGCCAAGTGCTACGGCGGCGACATCACGCGCAAGAAGAAGCTGCTGGAGAAGCAGAAAGAGGGCAAGAAGCGCATGAGGCAGATCGGCGCGGTCGAGCTGCCGCAGTCCGCGTTCATGAGCGTGCTGAAGCTGGACGATGATAACTAAATCTTGCGGCGTATACGTTCACATCCCGTTTTGCCTGTCGAAATGCGCGTACTGCGACTTTTTATCGGTGCCGCTAAGGGGTGACGGCGGCGCGGGGCGGTATGCGCGGGCGCTGATAAACGAAATAAACGCCTGCCGCCTGTTGGACGGGCGCGTTATCGATACAATATATATCGGCGGCGGCACGCCCACCGTATTGCCCGCGGAATATTTGACCGATATTATACTTTCGCTCCGCCGCTTTGATATCGCGGCCAGCGCGGAGTTTACCGTCGAGGCCAACCCCGGCACGGTTGACGTGCTGAAGCTCTCCGCGCTGAAAAGCCTGGGCGCGAACCGGCTCAGCCTGGGGCTGCAGGCCTGGCAGGACGCGCACCTGCGCAAATTGGGCCGGGCGCATACCAAAGACCAGTTTGTCGAGGCTTATAAAACCGCCCGCGCCACGGGATTCGACAATATCAACATAGATGTCATGTTCGCCCTGCCGGGGCAGACCATGCCCGAATGGGCGGAAACTCTGGAAAATCTGGCCGCGCTTGCGCCGGAGCATATTTCGGCCTACGCGCTGACGATTGAGCCCGAAACGCCGCTGGGCCGCGCCGCCGGAGCCGGTGAAATCACCCCGGCCGGCGACGATACCGACAGGGATATGTACCACCACGCGCAGCGCTTTCTGGCGGAAAGCGGCTTCCGGCAGTACGAAATCTCCAACTTCGCCAAACCGGGCCGGGAATCGCGCCACAACGTCAACTGCTGGCGGCGCGCGGAGTATGTCGGCTTCGGCGCGGGCGCGCATTCATTTTTCGGCGGCGCGCGTTTCCGCAATTCAAGCGATATCCACGCTTATATCGAAAGCGGCGGCCTCTGCCCGGCCGAAAGCGCGAAGCTGACGCGGGCCGAAGCGGCGGCGGAGTTCATGTTCCTCGGCCTGCGGCTGACGGACGGCGTCCGCGAGGCGGATTTCAAGGAATCGTTCGGCCTTGATATAGACGAGGTATACGGCGGGCAGGTTGCGGCCTTGTGCGGCAAGGGTTTGCTCGTCCGGCGCGGCGGTGTAATCAAATTGACGCGTGAGGGCATTGATTTGGCCAATCGTGTGTTTATAGAGTTTATATAATATAGAAAAAACAAGTAACGCGGAAGGAGGGGCGCGATGTCCAGGGTCGGCATGTTGGGCGCGGCGGTCGTGATTGTGGCGGCGCTGGCCTTGCTTTTCTTTTCGGCGCACGGCAAAACCGGTGATACCGGCGGCGCGCCGGGGCCCGCGGCGGCCTCCGCCGTCTTCGCCCAGGCCGGTTCGCCGATAAAATACGCGTTCGACGCACAGCCCTCGTTCTGCGCGACGCCGAGCGGCAACCTGTTTTTCTGCTCAACCGGCGGCGTGAAGTACATCACCGGCGGCGGCGCGGAAAAATGGAACTACGCGTTCTCTGCGCAGCTGCCGACGCTGGCCGGCAGCGGGGACGCCGCGGCTGTAGCGGAGGCGAACGGCAATTACATATACGTGTTCAACACATCGGGGCTGTTGTATTCGAAGAAGTTCGACCTGCCCATCCTGAGCTTCGCGGTCAACCCGAGCGGTTTCGCCGCCGTCATCCTCAAGGACGGCGCGGGCTTCCAGGTGGAGGTGGACGGGCCGGGGTTCTCGCCGTATCAGCGCCAGCTGCGGGACCAGAACGTCATCCCGGTCACGGCGGCCGTCTCCAACGACGGGCGCATACTGGGAATCAACTTCCTGAACACCAACCTCACGAGCGCCAAGTATTCCTCCTATCTCGCGTTCACATATGTCAACAAGGAGGACAGCGCCGCCAGCGGCAAGGATTTCTTCGCCTCCAAGCTGCTGGACGACCATATAACGGCCGATTTGAGGTTCGCGGACGGCGGGCGCGTCCTCGCGTTTTCCGATAATCAGATAGAGGCCATGCAGGTGGGGCTCAGCAACCTGTTCAAGGAGCAGAAGACGCTGGCGTTGACCAACAAGCTGGATCAGCTGGCGTTCATGCCCGGCGGCGGCTTCGCGGCGGCGCTGGGCGCGCGGTTTGCGGAGGGGCAGGGCAAAAGCCCCGGCACCATAGAATTTTACGATTCCGCGCTGAACCTGACCGGCAGTTATGACCTGGGCAAACCGGCGACATACCTCAGCGCGGCGAACGGCAAGGCCATAGCCGCGTCCGGGCGGGATTACCGCGCCATCGACCCGCGCGGCAGGCTGCTGTGGAAATACAGCTCCACGCAGGACTTCAAACAGGTGCTGTTCCTGAACAATTCCGACACGGTTTTGTTCGTGTCCAGCACGGAAGCTGATATCATGAAACGCAAACAGTAACACGCGATTTAGGCGCTGGGGGACTTACGATAATGCCGAATGTTCTGGATATAATCCTCGTCGTGTTCTTTCTGATAAGCGTGGCCGCGGGCTACCGCAGCGGGCTGATACGCTATGTCTGGCACGCGGTTTCCTTCATCATATCCATCGCGCTAACGTGGCTGCTCTACCCGACGGTCAGCAGGACGCTCGCGTCAATCCCGGCCGTGCGGAGTTTCGTGACGGGCCACGTCTCGCAGTTTATAACGGGGGCGGAGCAGCACTACGGCTCCACGGCCGCCGAGGCGTTCGCCGGCGGTTTGCCCGCGCAGCAGAGCTTCATCCACGGCCTTAACCTGCCGACTATCATAACCAATCTGCTGGTCAATAACAGCCGGGCCGGCGGCGCGCTGAACGCCGCGGGCTTTCAGAATTATATAACGGACAGCCTCTCGAAGATTGTCTTTAACGCGCTCGCCATTGTGCTGGTGTTCGTCTGCGTGTCGCTGATTATGGGGGTCGTCTCCGCCGTGCTGAATTCGTTCTCAAAGCTGCCGATAATCCGGCCGATAAACAAAGCCCTCGGCGCGGCTTACGGGGCGGGGCGGGCCGTGGTCGTCGTGTGGATAGCGTTGGCGATAATCGCGCTGTTTTTCCTGAAATCCGACAGCGGGCTGCAAGCCATGTTCGACCATTCGGCGATAGCCGGATGGTTCAACGATTACAACCCGATTATGCGCTGGATAACGAATCTGGGCGTTCATTCGGCCTGACCTTCAATATAAAAAATATAAAATATCTTTTTTATTCGATACTCCCGATACTCTCGATACTCCCGATACTCTCGATACTCTCGATACTCCCGATACTCCCGATACTCTCGATACTCTAACCGTACCGCCGCAGAAAGTATCGGGTGGTATCGGGTAGTATCGGGTGGCATAAATCACCCGATACCGCTATAAATGTAGTCATATCAAGGCTTTCAAGGCTTATGGTATCGGGAGTATCGGGAGTATCGGGTACACCCTAAAAAATAGTGCGTAAAAACAGTTTCATAAAAAGCCACAATCAGGCATACAAAAAGCATAATTGTTCATTGATATAGTTGGCAATATATGTTAATATTGCTGTACTTATCTTCAAATGAATTTTTATTTATTGGGCTTGAATTTTCGGAATAAATGCGTTATAATACGGTTATAAAAGGATGAAGGCGCTCGTCACAGCGCCCCATCCCCGCACGGCCCGCTTAAAAGGCGGTTAGGCTAACGTGTTACTAATAAGAATAACCGCCAACCTAATGCACATAGAGGGCGGTTATTTCTTTTTGGTTAATAATTCTACCAATGTAATCATCAGCTTGATTAGCCCCACGATGAATGTCATCGCGGAGAATACCAGCATGAAGTCCTCAAAGATAGACATGGCCTCACCCCCTTTCGAAGAAGGATACTTCTATCCCCCTTTCGTGAAAGGTTCAGCCTAACCGCCCGTGCACGTCGTGCTTATTTATATAATAACACATGTTTGGAAAATTGTCACTATATATATTTGAATTTATGTTAGAAGTATGGTAAAATAAGGCAAAATACCCGAAGGGGGCTTATATGCAGTTCATATCCATGTTGCTGGCCATACTCATAATCGTTCTACTGATTTACGTTATCGGCCGTTTTTTGGTTGTCATTGTAAAGCAGAACACCGTCGTCGTGCTGACCGTATTCGGCAAGTTTCAGCGAACCATGCAGGCCGGCCTGAACCTGAAATTCCCGTGGGAAATGCGCAACCGGGTCATTTCGTTGCAAATTCAGTCGCAGGAATTGAAATTCCAGGCAATCACGCACGATCAGGCCGCGGTGTCTTTCGCGGCGCGGGTGCTTTACCGCGCGAAGGACGGCAGCAGCGAAACGGCCAAGGCCATCGCTTTCAAATTCGCGACGCCGAGGGATTTTCAGCAGGCGCTGTTCCGCCTTATCGAGGGCGAGATACGCACGCTCATCGCGCAGGAGGTGCAGCAGGACGTTCTGGGCATACGCGAAAAGCTGTCCGTCGAGCTTAAAACCCGCGTTTCCGAGCAGGCCGATTCGTGGGGCTATGTCGTGGACGACGTCCAGGTGACGGACCTCTCCTTCGGCGAGGAAGTGACGCGCTCAATGGAAAAGGTCGTCGCGGCCACAAACGAAAAGCGGGCGGCGGAAAACTCCGGCGAGGCCGTCAAAGTCAAAATGACAAAAGAGGCGGAGGCCAAATCCGCGGCAATGCGGATAGAGGCCGAGGGCGAAAAAGAAGCCTGGAAACTGCGCGGCGAGGGCGAGGCCGCGTTCCGCCAGGCCATCGCCAACGGCATACTGGAATCGGATAAGCTGCTCAAGGAAAACGGCATCAGCACGTCCGACCTGCTGCAATTTACATATCTTGAGACGATCAAGTACATCGCGGAAAACGGCCAGGGCAAGATCATCTTCATCGACAGCGGCGCCGGCGCCGCGAACCGCATGATGCATGAATTCGCCGCGACTTCGGCCTATCTCGGCGGTCCGCCGGAAGCGTAGCCGGCGGCGCGGGTAAAACGGAGCAACGTATTAAAATATTTCTTGATTAAAGACGCATAATATGATATGATACAGTTAAATAGTAAGGAAGAGCGTTTGGCAAGAACGCTCTCCCACCGGCATATCCGCTCAAAAGGCGGCTAGGCTGAACGGACTAAATTAAAATAGACCGACACCTGTTGCGCGACGGCGGTCTATTTTTTTGTGACCAATCTGATGAGTTCTATCATTAAACGTATCAGAGCTACTATTAAAGCCCCTGATAAAACTATCAATGATATTACTTCATACGCCGTCATAAGACATCCCCCCTTTCGAGAGTTTGTTTTTTCCAACTCACCCCCTGGGGAAGTTCAGCCTTATATTTAGCCGCCCTTCGCGCTATATGCCTCTTCAAGCATTATACATCAATAATCGGCTGGAGTAAAGGCCTTTTTCCGTACAAAAATCTATTTCGTAAATCGCAAAAGTAAATTCCAGAGCTTGCCCCGCTGCAAAAACGATGGAAATTACTGTTGCAAAAGCCGTATTAATCGCAGCGATAAGAGGA
>JGI20166J26741_11337782_pt1 | contig 13949 bp, 12 predicted proteins | sample TergutCu122P5_FD_26741 | JGI IMG/M metagenome (IMG submission 26741)
CGGCACCGGCGGCGACGACGAAATCATGGCCGTCGACCCTGGCCCCCGGGGTGGCGACGAACAGTGATCCGGGTGTGACCACGCGCGAGTCCAGCACGACATCGGGCCCGACGATGACGTCGTCACCGACAAGACGCCCGTCCACCTGGTTGGCGATCTCAGCCGCCGGACGGGGCTTCATCGGTGCTCCTGGCGCAACTCGTCCCAGCCGCGGCGCACGAGGTCGGCGTCGCGCATGGGAATGTGCTGGTCACCGGCCTCCTGGAACTCCTCGACGCCCCTTCCGAGGATCACCACGTTCCACTGCGGCCCGGCCATCGCCAGCGCCTGCTTGACGGCCTCAGGGCGTCCGCCGATGTTGTGAACCGTGACCGGGTGATCACCGGATTCGGCCTGTTCGCTGGCCCCCTGCCAGATCGCGGCCCGGATTGTAGCCGGATCCTCGCTGCGGTAGTTGTCGTCGGTCACCACCACGATGTCGGCGTAGAGGGCCGCCGTCTTGCCGAGCGGGAGTCGTTTGCCTGGATCGCGGTCGCCCCCGGCGCCCAGAACCGCGATCATGGGGCGGGCGAGTGTGTTCAGCACGGCGTCGGTGGCCTCAGGAGTGTGGGCGAAGTCGATGTACACCCGTGGCGCGTCGTCGCCGAGTTCGACGCGCATCATGCGTCCCGGCGCTTTCACGTGGTGAAGACCGCGAAGGGTGGCCTCGCGGCTGAAACCGGCTGCATCCATCATTGCCAGGGCCATCATCGCGTTCGACACGTTGAAAGCCCCGGGCATGTCGAGCGGGAACTCAACCGTCTGCCCGTCCTTCACGAATACCACTTCCTGGTGGTCGCCCTCGTCGAACGATTCGACGATGCAGTAATCCGCCGTCTCATCGTGGCCGACCGTGATCAGGGCCGGGTCGCCGGCGTCGGCGATCATTCCGGCCAGCCGCTGCCCCGCCGGATCGTCGACGTTGATCACGGCATGGCGCGCCCAGCCGGGGCGGAACAGCTTGGTCTTGGCTTGGAAGTAGTCCTCGATGGTGCCATGGATGTCCATGTGGTCACGCCCAAGGTTGGTGAACCCGACGACGTCGAACTCGACGGCGTCGACGCGGTCCATCAACAGGCCGGACGATGTGGCCTCCATCACATACGAATCGGCGCCGTGCTGCGCCATGACGGCCAGGGCCGCCTGCAGGTCGGCCGATTCCGGTGTGGTTATCGTCGTGCGTTCCGTCGGCAGCACGACGCCATCCAATGTGAACCCGAGGGTGCCGATGTATCCAGAGTGCCGTCCGTTCGCCCGCAGTGCGGCGTCGATCATGAGGCAGGTGGTGGTTTTTCCGGTTGTGCCGGTGACACCGAACGTGCACCGCCCCGTCGTGGGAGACCCGAACAGGCGGGCGGCTGAGAGCGCCATCGCGAGCCTTGGATCGGCGACCTCGATCACCGGCAGGCTTGCGCCGGCGGCCAGCCCGGCGCCCTTGGCGTCGGTCAGCAGAGCGACGGCGCCGGACCGGGCAGCGTCGGCGGCAAAGCCGGCACCATGCGTCTTCGCCCCGGCCAAGCCGACATAGAGGCACCCGGCATGCGCGCGGCGGGAGTCGTAGACGATGTCGGACACCGGAATTGCGGCGATCTGAGCAGGCACGACGGCGATGCCGGCAAGCAGATCGCCCAGCGGCATCGAGGGCACAACTGGCCGCAGGATTCCAGGTGTATTCGTCATGGTTCGAAGGTCAGCGGATCCGTGTAGATGGAAGTAACAGTTTGCTGAATCCCATAGTGCGGCAATGCCACCTCCATCAAGTCACGGGCAGCCGGGAAGGCAACCTGAGCTCCCGCCGCGCCGCCTGCCGGGTTATCGACGACGACGTAGACGAGGATCTGCGGGTTGACGGCCGGCGCTACTCCGATGAACGATGCCGTCGTGCCGAGATAGCGGCCTGTAGCCTCGTCCACGCGTTGTGCCGTGCCCGTCTTGCCGGCCCAAGTGTAGCCGGGGATGGAACGGTTCTTCGAATAGAGCACCGATTCGGTAACAGCTTGCATCATGTTCAGCACGGCCGCCGACGTGGCCGGGCTGACCACCTGGCGCGTTGCCAAAGCCGGCTGCGGCACGAGACGACCGCTCGCGTCGGTGACCGAGCCGATGAGCGTCGGCTGATGGTAGACGCCGCCGTTCACGACGGCGGCCACCGCCGCCGCCTCCTGCATGGCCGTGACCGAGATCGACTGCCCGAACGCCACCCTGTCGCGTTGATAGTCGGGCATGCTGCCATCCGGGACGATGCCGAGACTGGTGTTGCCCTCCCCCGGCAACTGGATGCCCGTCGGCTTGCCGAGGCCGAATGCCGTCAGATAGTCGACAAGTGCCTGCTTGCTCGACTGCCGGCACAGCAGGGCCGTGCCGATGTTCGACGAGTAGGCCAGCACGCCCCGCGCCGTCAGGTACATGGTGTCGTGCTTCCAGTCATCGGTGATGACGCTGCCCGGCGAGTCAAGACTCCCCGGGACGACTACCTTGGTGTCGGGTGTGATCAAGCCCTGGTCGATCAACGCGGCCATGGTCAGCACCTTCGACACCGAGCCGGGCTCGTAGGTCGCCTCGACGGCCCTGTTGCCGGTGTCCGCCTGGTTGGCCCCGCCGAACGCATTGTTGTCGAAAGTGGGCGCATCGGCCATGGCCAACACCTCGCCCGTCTGCACGTTCATGACGATGGCGACGCCATAGCTGGCCTGCGCACTCGCGACGGCCTGCAGTATCTCCTGCTGGGCGGCCATCTGCATCATGGCGTCCAGCGTCAGACGGTACGAATAGCCGTCGACGGCCGGCACCAGCGTGTTGTTGCCCAGGGGAATCGTGCCGTATGGGCCACTCTCATAAATCGACTGGCCGGGGACGCCAGTCAGCCCGGCGTCCTGCGACAGCTCGAAACCGGCCAACCCCTTACCGTCGGAGCCGACGAAACCGAGCACATTCGACGCCAGGGTGCCGTCCGGGTAGATCCGGATCGGCGTGGCTTCGGAATACAGCCCGTACCAGCCGCCTTTGTTCATGGCGGTAACGATCTTGGCGTACGTGTAGGCGGGGACGTTGGCTGCGATCACCTCGTACTGGTTCGGCCGTCCGCTCTTCTGGAACTCGGCGGTCAGGTGGCCCAGGTAGTCGTCCACGGAACCACCGAGATAGGTCATCAGTATGTCGGCGATCGCCTTCGGAGCCTCAGCCGCCTTCGTCTTCTGCTTCTCGGTCAGCGGGGTCGACCGAACGATGCCGTTGGTTACGATGCCGTACGGGTCGGCGATGATGCGGACGTACGGCAGCGTCTCGGCCAACACGTTGCCGTTGCGGTCGGTGATCACGCCGCGCGTCGCCTGCAAGGTGACTGGCTTGTTCGTGAGTCGGCTGAGCGCGATGGCGGCCGCGCCCTGCGCGTCGATGCCCTGAACCCAAAGCGCGCGCAGAGCCATCAGCCCGGCGATCAGCGATATCACCAGAACCAGCACGTGGATGCGCCGGACAGCACGCACTTCGGCTTTGGTGGTAAGCGGTTGATTACCCATTGGTGCTCACCGCCGTAGGTGTCGCGGACGGAGTGGCCGTGGGCGCCGGTTCGGTCGGGGTGACCGTGGACGCCGGTTCGGTTGGAGTGACCGTGGGGGTGGCGGATGGCGCACCTGACGGCACGACAGTCGGCTCCCCCACCGGCAATGTGACCGTCCCGTCGGCGGGCTGTACGGTGACGGTGGCAGACGGCACCGGCGACGTGGTCGGGTCGCCCCAGGGATAGATCTTGATCTGCACAGGCGATGTGGCCGTCCCGGTCGCCGTCGGCAGCATGCCCGGCACCTCGGCGCCCGACACCCGCTGCTGGGTGCCTGTGACGCTGCCGTCGGCCAGATTGATGAATGCCCCGTAGGGATTGGGCCGCATGCCGAGCGCCGCCGCTTGCTGGGCGAGGTTCATCACCGAACCGATGCGGTACACCTCGGCCTGCATCGCGGCGGCCTCGTCGCTAAGGGCCTTCGCCTGGTTCTGCGCCGCCCTCAACTGGGCGGACCCGGACTGTATGGCGATGTTGAGGGCCAGCAGACCGACCATGCCGGCCACCAGCAAACCGGCCAGCCCGACGGTGAACGGCACGTGGCCGAGTCGCTTTCTGGGCACCGATGTCAGCGAAACACTCATGTCACGCCTCCTTGATTCTCGTCACGACGCGCAGCCTGGCGGAGGCGGCGCGCGTGTTTTCCGCCACCTCGTCAGCACTTGGAACCAATGATTCGACGACACGGAACGCCGGCATCAATGACTCGGGCACCACTGGCAGGTGGCGCGGCGCCTGGCTTTCGGACGCGTCGCGGAAGGCGTGCTTGACCAGCCGGTCTTCCAACGAGTGATAGGACAACACGGCCACACGGCCGCCGACTGCGACACGGCTCAGGCAGGCCGGCAGCGCGTCAGCCAGCGCTGTCAACTCGTCGTTCACCGCGATGCGCAGTGCCTGGAAGACGCGTTTGGCCGGGTGCCCACCCGACCCGAAGCGGACGGCCGCCGGCATGGCGCCCGTCACTACGTCTACCAGCTGGGCGGTCGTGGTTATCGGTTCTTCCGATCGGGCCGCCACCACCGCCTGCGCGACGCGCAAGGCGTGGGGTTCCTCGCCGTAGGCGCTGAACACCCGGGCCAACTCGGCGGCTGTCCATGTGTTCACGATGTCAGCCGCCGAGACTTCGAGACGGTCGTCCATGCGCATGTCAAGCGGGGCGTCTTTGGCGTATGAGAACCCGCGCTCGGTCTGGTCGATCTGCAGGCTGGACAAGCCAAGATCGAACAGGACGGCCTGCACCAGGTGTTGACCCAGCTCGTCCAGCACGTCCGGCAGCGCATCGAAGCGGGCGCGCACCAGGTGCACCCGCTGGCCGTAGGGCGCCAGGCGTTCGCCTGCGATGGTGAGCGCGTCACCGTCACGGTCGATTCCGATCAGACGCGCATTCGGGAAGGCCTCAAGCAGAGCCGCGGCATGACCGCCCATGCCGACCGTGGCGTCCAGAACCGTCGCGTCCGGCGCGGATAATGCCGGACGCAGAGCGTCGACGACCTCGTCCAGCATCACTGGCACGTGGATCGGTCTGACCACGGTGACGGGTGCCATGTCACCTCCTCCTTGACCTTTCCCCTGCCCGGCATCGGGGAAGTGATGCCGGGGAGGGGTTTCTTCTGTCACCTCGAGCTCGGGCGCGGCAGCCCGACCGTTGCGTTCAGGGCGATGTAGCCGGGTTCCTTCCTTTGCGTGTAGTCGGACCATGCCTGCGGATTCCACACCTCCACATGGTCGATGGCGCCGGTTACGACGATGTCTTTGTCGAGGTTGGCGTAGTCGCGCAATTCCGCCGGGATGCTGATGCGTCCTTGCTTGTCGGGATGCGTATCAACTGCCAGAGCCGCCGACATGCGCTTGAAGTCGCGCACGTCTTGGATGTCCGGCAACGAGGCCGCGGTCTCCTCGACCATCCGCTCGAAGCCGGCGGTCGGGTAGATGACCAAACAGCGCTCCTGGCCGCGGGCCATCACCAAGCCGTCGACCAGTTGTTCACGATGCCGCGGAGGCAGGAAGAAGCGGCCCTTCTCGTCCAACTTCGGCGTGTACGTCGAAACGAACATCTGACCACCACCTCCTTCCCCTGTGCGGTTTGGAGCCCCAATGGCTCTCCATTTCCATCCACCATACACCCTTTTCGCTCCACAAGCATCCCCCGTGCAACACGACACGCCACGGCGCACCATTTGGGTGAAAAAGGAAAAGGGATGCCCGAACGGGCATCCCTGTGGGCGCGGTGGAGCCGCTATGTCAAGCTGTGCATGTCGGGCGGCACGAATGCACCAAACCCGAGAGCCACGAGCTGCTCGCGGACAGCCTGGCAGGAGGCCTCTAGCTCATCGTCCTCCGCCGGATGGGCGTTGCCGAACCCCATGCGTCGCTGGTCCTCGAGCGACAGGGTGTGCAAGTGCAGGTGCGGGACGTCGAAACCGGCGATCATCAAAACGGCGCGCGTGCCGGGATAGGCCGCCTGCTGTGCCAGCCCGACGCGCTTGGCGACCGCGATCAGGTGCCCCAACAGATCGTCCGGCGTGTCGACGAAACGATCGATCTCCTGACGCGGCACCACCAGCATGTGTCCAGGTGTGATGGGCTCGATAGTGGCAAAGACCACGCACTGGTCATCCGCGTACGCGAACCGCCCGGGGATGTCGCCGTCGATGATGCGGCTGAAAATGCTGGCCATGGGAGCCTCTCACTTACCTTTCAACCAGTCGTGGTCGGCGTGGTCCGATGATGACTCTTCGGTTTGAGCCAACTGGCGGGGCTTCAGCATGACGATTGCCACACCGGCGAACATGACGAGGAAACCGAGCACGGGCAGCCAGAACGTCGACAGCAGCATGCCCGTCACCAGCAGGGCCACTCCGACAAGGATGCACAGCCCGAATAGCATCCAGCGGCGCGAATTGGCGGGCCGGACGGACTGGGTGTCGAACTTGCGGGCCAGCGCCGGGTCTTCTGCGCGCAGCGACGCCTCCAACTGATCGAGCAATCGCTGCTCGTCGGCCGAGAGTGCCATCTGTGTCCTTTCCGTCAGTCCCCAGCCTACTACCCGCGCTACAATGGTAGGTCATGCCCAATCTCGGAGGAGTCGCCTTGACCAGTTCGCCTGACCGGTCCCAGGCCGTCCCGACTCATCCACCGACTGACAAGCCGTCGTCTGAATCGGAACTGGCCCGCGAGTTGGCAGCGGAGCAGGCTACCGTCGACTGGGCGTATCGCTGTTTGCGCAAGGCTGTCCACTCGGCTAGGCAAATCGATTCCGAGGCACACCGCCTGTTCAAGACCGATCGTTCGGATTGGCACCGCGAGGAAGCCGGCACTGCGCTGTTCGAACGCGACGCCTTCGCCTTCCAAGCCGCCCGCCGGCTGGCAATCCTCGATGCGGAGCATGAGGGGCTGGTGTTCGGACGCCTGGATCTGACAGGTGACGAGGTACGCCACATCGGGCGGCTGGGTGTGCGCGACGACGATTTCGAGCCGCTGGTCATCGATTGGCGGGCGCCGGCTGCCGAGCCTTTCTACCGAGCCACCTTCAGCGACCCGATGGGCGTGGCGCGCCGCCGCGTGCTCCATTGCCTCGGCGAGAAGGTGGTGGGCATCGAGGACGACTTGCTGGACGCCCAACAGGGCGACGACCTGGCCGTGTTGGGTGAGGGTGCCCTGCTGGCAGCGTTGACGCGGGCACGCGGCGCGACGATGCGCGACATCGTCGCCACGATCCAAGCCGAACAGGACGAGGCGATTCGCGCGCCGCACCAAGGTGTGACGATCATCGCCGGCGGCCCCGGCACCGGGAAGACCGTTGTGGCCCTGCACCGCGCCGCCTACCTGCTGTACACCCATCGCCGCCGGTTCACGAACGGCGGAGTCCTGATCGTCGGACCGTCGATGATCTTCATGCGATACATCGGCCGGGTTCTGCCAGGGCTGGGCGAAGACGCCGTGGCGCTGAAGGCCCTCGGACAGGTGGCGGGCGATGTGCTCGACATGGAGTCGAGTCGCTACGACGACGCCGAGGTGGCCGCGCTGAAGGGTTCGCTGCGAATGCTGACTGTGCTGCGCCGTCTGGTGTCCGACCCGTTGGCGGAGGCCGCCGAGGCGCAGCAGTTGAGCGTGGCTGTCAAGGGCGTCATCCTGACGGTGCGCCAGGCGGAACTGGTATCGATCAGGCGGCGCGTGCTGGCCGGCCAGAAGTCCAACCGGGCTCTGGAGCCTGCCGGCCAAGCGGTGTTGAACGCCCTGTGGGCGATCGCCCCGGCGGAGGTGACCGACGAGGTGGACCGGACGGTCTTCGACGACATCGTCAGGGGGCAAGCCCGCTGGCAGATGTTCATGCAGGCCTGGTGGCCGGTGCTTGACGCGGAGCAAGTGTTGGCCAGGCTGGCCGAGCCGCGCGTCATGGCACGTGTGGCAGACGGCGTCCTTTCAACAGACGAACAGAAGGCGTTGACGCAGAGCCTCGCGGACGCCAGGGGCTACGCCCCGGGGTTGGGTTTGCCCCGTCCGGAATGGACCATCGCCGACATGGCCCTGCTCGACGAGTTGATCGCGATGATCGGACCGTCGCCGGTGGTGGCGGAGTCCCGCGACCCCGAGGTGTTCATCGACCCGGGCGACGTCGAGGAGTTGGTGACCACCGCCGACATCCTCAGCGACGGCCGGAACACCGAGACCGACGCGGACGCCGACCCGCAAGAGACCTTCTCGCACATCCTGGTCGACGAGTCTCAGGACGTCACGCCGATGCAGTGGCGAATGCTGCGGCGGCGGGGGCCGCAGGCCTCGTGGACCATCGTCGGCGACCCGGCCCAGAGCTCGTTCCCGGATCCGTCACAGGTCGACAAGGCCATCAACGAATTGATCGGGCGGGGTCCGTCGCGACGCTTCCGTCTGGCAACCAACTACCGCAGCCCGCAGGAGGTGTTCGATCTGGCCGGCCGCTACATCGTGCGCCATGAACCCACGGCCGACCTGCCGAAGGCCATCCGGGCCACGGGCGTCAACCCCGAATTCATGGTCGCCCCGGCTGGGGTCTGGCGCCAAACGCTGCAGGAAATCCTCGCCGAAGCCGCCGCTGCGACGTCCGGCACCATCGGCGTCATCGTGCCGCTACGGCGATACGCCGAGATCGAAGACATGGAATTGCCGGAGGACGCCACCGTCGTGACGGCGCTTGAGGCCAAGGGCATGGAGTACGACGTCGTGATCGTCGTGGCGCCGGACGAGATCGTCGCCCAGACGCCGGGCGCGCACCGTGTGCTGTATGTGGCGCTGACGCGTCCGACCCAGCGCTTGATCACGCTCGATCTCGACGCGCCAGGAGCGTGGCGAGAATCTCTCGCGTGACGCCCGAGCGGTTCTGCGTGAAGAACTGCAGGCCCGGCACGCCGATCGCCATCAGCTGCTGAGCCAACTCCAACCCGATTTGGGCGCCCTCGTCGCGCACCGCGATCGGGTCGTCGCCCAACCGCTCCAGACGATCGGCGATGGCATCGGGAATGGGGGCGCCGGACAGCTCGGCGAACCGGCGCATCTGGCCCAGCCGCGTGATCGGCATCAGCCCGGCGATGATCGGCAGAGTCGCGCCGTGGGTGCGGGCCCGGGCCACCAGGTCGGCATAGCGGCAGGGCGTGAAGAACAACTGCGTGATTGCGAACGACGCCCCAGCCGCCTGCTTGTCGGCCAGCAATTGCGCGTCCAACTCCGCGCTGCCGGCCGGGTGCACGTCGGGGAAGGCGCCGACGCCAACCTCGAAATCGCCCTGGGAACGCACGAACGCCACCAGTTCGGTGGCATTGTTCAGCCCCCCGGGCACCGGGTGCCACGGCGCAGACGGCCCGCCCGGCGCATCGCCCCGCACGGCCAGGATGTGTCGCACCCCGGCCGCGGCATAGTCGTCGATGGCAGCCTTGAGCTGATCGGTGGTCTGGCCGGTGCACGTCAGATGCCCGACGATGCGGAAGTCCGTCTCTGCGGCCAGACGCCGTGTCGCGGCGATTGTATGCTCCCTTGAGGAACCGGACGCGCCGTACGTCACGGAGACGAAATCTGGGGCCAACGGCTCGAGCTGGGCTGCGGTCGCCACAAGCTGGCTCATGCCGGCTTCGTCCTTCGGCGGGAAGAACTCAAAGCTGAAGGTGGTGCGGCCCCCGGCGATGAGTCCGGCAATCGAATCGGTCACGCCCCCCACTCTATCCGCGACGCCAACCGGGTTTCGGGTGGCGATCGCCCACCGGATAGGCTGGGAATGTGATTTTCGACCCCAGCGATCCGCTCAACAAGGTGTTCCGCGACGCCATCGGGCAGATGCTGTCCGAGGTGATGGCGGTGCGGCGTGCTGAGATCGTCGATCTCGAGGCGGCGCTGGCGCCGCTGATCGACCTCATGATGCCGCTGGCCGTCGGCGGCAAGCACATCCGCCCGGCATTCGTTTGGTGGGGCCATGTCGCGGTGGCCGGCGAGCCGGCCGACCCCAAGCCTCTGCGCCAGTTGGCGTCCAGTCTCGATCTCATCCACGCCGGCCTTCTGGCCCACGACGACCTGGTCGACGCTTCGGACACCCGGCGCGGACGGCCCAGCCTGCACATGGCCGCCGCCGCCCTGGCCGATCCGCCCAACGAGGCGCTCGGCGTCGCGGCCGCTATCTTCGGCGGCGTCTTGCTGATGCAGTGGGGCGAGCAACTGGCCGAGCAGTCCGGTCTGCTTCGGCCGGCAGCCCGGGCAGCCTTCGACGATCTGCGCAACCGGGTGTTGACCGGCCAGTTGGCCGACACCTGGGCCAGCGCCGGGCTGCAACTGCTTGGGCCTCCGGGCACCGGCAAACCGCTCAGCCACGCCAAGACCGTGGCCGAGATCGACGACCTGAAGACCGCCAGCTACACCGTCGTCGGCCCCACCCGGCTGGGCGCCTTGGCCGGCGACGCCAGCCAGCGCCAACTCGACGCCCTGCTGCGCTTCGCCGTCCCGGTCGGACGGGCATTCCAGTCGCGTGACGACGTGCTGGGGGTCTTCGGCGACGAGTCGCGCACCGGTAAGCCGACTGGCGACGATCTACGACAGGGCAAGGTGACATCGCTGGTGCAGGCTGCTCTGAAGCTGGCAGCGCCATCCGATGCCGAGGCCCTGCGGGCCGTGCTGGGCGACACGACGGCGACGGACGCCGACGTCGATCGCGCCCGCGACATCATCGCCTCATGCGGGGCGCTGGCCGTCGTCGAACACGCCATCGCCGACGGCGTCAGCGACGCTCTTGAGGCATTGGACGAAGCCGAACTGCGGCCTGCCGGCAAAGCCGGGCTCGCCGCCCTGGCCAACGCCGCCGCGCAGCGCGACCGCTAGTTCTTAGGAATCTTGCCGGTGGGCGTCTTGTCGGGGTGCGCCTGACGGAATGCGGCGGTCAGTAGGGCGGTGGCCTTGCCCAATTCCTCGCCCGGCGGTTTGATACGGCCGAAGAACGACGTGCCGGTGTAACGCCAGGCGAGTCGCGTGGCGCCGGCGTCAACCGCCTGTTTTGCGTCTGCGAGGTCTTCGACCACCGTGAACAAGGGTCTCCCGCCAGCCGGGACCGTGTCGCCGCTCCAGGATTGGCCCTGTAGAAGATAGAAACTGACGTCAGCGTGAGACATGGCGACCGCCATTTCGGCGGCGGTCGACGTGTCGCCGCCAAGGATCGCCCCGTGTAGCGCCCATTTGTGCGGCCACCCCGGCGTCGGCGACGCTTCGATCACCATGTCCGGCAGCAAGTCGGCGGCCGCGGCACGCGCCGGCGATTCGCCTCCGGTCGCCGCCTCGGAGGAGACGTCGATGCCCATCAGCCGACGACCGTTATCGGTCGCCGGCCACTCAGCCCGCAGCACAGCGACCGCTTTTTCCGTCCAATCGACACCGCCGAGCGCCTTCGCCCGGCCCGTCGGTGGCACGATCACCACGGCGCCGCACCCGGCCGGCAAGCCGCGTACGACAGCGCCCCATCCGCGACGGGCTTCGACGGTCACAAGCAACCGCACAGCCTTGAGCCGATCCGGTAACCCTAATAGCACAGTCATGGCACAACGCTAGCAGCGCCGCCCTGCTGCATAAGACACGCGGGGCGCGTCTAGCGGGCAATAGTGGCGCGTCGGCCCTAAATGCGCCTACACTGGCCGTGAGTTGTGTGGCTCTTTTCCTTCCCCGTCCCACGCAACCAGGAGTTGACGATGACCGCCGCGACAGATCGCCTCGTCGGCGATGTGCTGGACGGACGGTATGAGATCATCGACCGGGCCGGCCGTGGAGGCATGGCCACCGTCTACAAAGCAAAGGACCGCCGGCTCGACCGCATCGTCGCGGTCAAGGTGATGCGCGAGGACTTCGAGGACGACCCCGACTATGCCCGTCGGTTCGACTCCGAGGCCCGCGCCGTCGCGAACCTGTCGGATGCCCACATCGTTTCCGTCTTCGACCAGGGCGTCGACCGCGGCAGGCCGTACATCGTCATGGAGTTCGTCGCGGGCAGCAACCTCAAAGCTCTGCTCGTGCAACAAGGCGCCCTGCCGCCGTACCGGGCGCTGCGTCTGCTCGAGGCCATCGCGGCCGGGCTGGCAGCCGCGCACGCGGCCGGTATCGTGCACCGCGACGTCAAACCCGAGAATGTGCTGCTGTCGACCGGCGGCGACGTCAAGGTAACCGACTTCGGACTCGCCCGCATGTCCGACGCGCCGACGATGACAGTGGCGGAGGGCGTGCTCGGCTCGCTGTCGTACGTCTCACCCGAACGGCTGCTGCACCAGGCGCCGGTCGACTTCCGCTCCGACGTCTACTCCACCGGAGTGCTGGCTTTCGAGATGCTGACGGGGCACAAGCCCTTCACCGGCGACACGGCCGAGGTCGTCAACCAGCACCTGAACGCCGACGTGCCACCGCCGTCCAGCCTGGCCGGGGCCGACGTCATCCCGCCATGGCTCGACGCCCTGGTGGTGGCCTGCGGCAGGCGCGACGCCGACGCGCGGCCCAAGGACGGCAGCGACCTGCTGCGGCGCCTGCGTCTCGGCATGGACGCCATGCAGAGCGGTCTCAGCGACGACCCGGCGCTGATCGCCGCCATGTCGGCCACATCGGCCGAGTCGGTGCGCCTTCCGGCACCGGCCCCGACCCCTGTGCACAACGAGCCGACGCCGCAACTGCCACCCGTCGCCAACGACCTTCGCACCAGACGACCCGCCGCCTATCCGCCGGCCGACCGCGTCCCGCTGGATCGCCAGCGCGTCTACCTGCTGCGTCGCATTTTCGTCGCCGCAGTGGCAGTCGGCCTGGTGCTAGCCCTGGTGCTTTCCACATGGTGGTTCGCCGCCGGCCGGTACACGACCATGCCCTCCATCCTCAACCAGACCCAGACCGTGGCCATGGGCACCGTGCAGCACGCCGGGCTGACCCTGCGGACGACGACCGACTACTCGGAGTCCGTACCAGTGGGCAGCATCATCTCGTCCGACCCGAAGGCCGGCGAGAAGGTGCGCAAGGGCACAACTGTGAAAGCCGTGGTGTCCAAGGGCCCGCAGCGCTTCGCAGTGCCGAAACTGGCAGGGCTGACACTCGCCGACGCCCAGGCGGCCCTGGAGACGGCCAACCTGGCGACCGGCAACGTCACCCCGCAGTACGACGATTCCGTACCGAATGGCAACGTCATCGCAGCCAGCCAGCCCGAGGGCACGATGGTCAAGAAGGGCACCGTCATCGACCTGGTCGTCTCGCAGGGGCCGGCGCCCATCACCGTCCAGGACTTCACAGGTTCGGTCGGGGCCGACGCCATGAACGCTCTTAAGGCCGCCGGGCTGAACCCGCAGCAGGTGATGCAATTCTCGGACACGGTGCCGGTTGGCGTCGTGATCTCCCAGGACCCCAACTCGGGCACCCTGTTCCGGGGCGACACAGTCACAGTGACGGTGTCGAAGGGGCCGCAGATGGTGGTCGTCCCCAACGTCGCCGGCGACACGGCCGACAGTGCCCGCGCCGCCCTCGAAGCGCTGGGCCTCGTGCCGGTTTACAACTACCTGACGTCGGACGTGGTGCGCAAGAACATCGTCAACGACATGGACCCGAAGCCCGGCACCCTGGTGCCGGTGGGCACCAAGGTCACGCTGGCGATCATCTAGCTACTTGGCTGCCACCATCTCGACCGGCTCGATCAGCGGGCGCTCCAGCAGCTCGGGGTGCGCGACGATGTACTTGAACAGGTTCACCGACTTGGCGAAGTAGAAGCCGTCGCTGATGCGTTCGTCGCCGTTGACGCCGAAGCGGCACATGTCCCTTACCTCGGGCTCGCCGTCCGCGTTGACGACCGTCTCGCGCTTGATACGCCCCATGGTGGCGAGGA
>JGI20166J26741_11338893_pt1 | contig 13947 bp, 3 predicted proteins | sample TergutCu122P5_FD_26741 | JGI IMG/M metagenome (IMG submission 26741)
ATCAGCCATACCAATTCCAGCTTCACACATTCCCATGTTCGGTCAGAACGTTCAGCGCCCTCTGGCGCTTCACTTCCCTCCATGGTAATGGTTCAGCTTGAAATTGGTATTACATCCGGAATGCACGCAGACACAGCGAAATCCTTTTGTTTATCTGCGCGCGCCAATGGAGGATAGCTGATTTATGTTTGCCTTCATCAAGAAACAGTATCAGTTCGACATCCCAAGCCTGAGCCGGAAAATCTCCGTCTGTCCGTCTACAGGCGACACGGGCACGCGGTTGCCGTCGGCGCTGACCTGCGCCGCAGAGAGCGCGACATTACAAACGCGCGCGTTTCCGATGTAGCCGTCGTATTGATTGCCGGTGTTGTTTATATCGTTTTCGCTCTTGTTTCCAAGGAAGAACGGTTGGATTCCCGCGGCCAGCGTGCTGGCGTTGATATTCGTCAGCGAGCCGATCTGGCTGCCGTTGAGGTAGACGTACAAACTGGTGCCGGTATTGCCGTTGGTGACCGAAACCGTCAGCCGGTTCCATTGGTTCAGCGCGTAGCCGGGCGGGTTGTTGATGTTAAGCGTAGGCCAGTTGCCGTTTGATTTTTGGCACCAAACCTGGATATTGCCGCTGGGGTCATACAGCTTAACAGACCATCGCGTGTTCCCGACGCCTATCAAAAACTGGTTCGCCTTGGTGGTGGTCGGATAAAAATCGATGTCATACGTAAACGGCTGCGCGGTATCTATTTGCGGGAAATAAGCCGCCCCCTTGAAATATTTCTGGCCGGCGGTGTAGCTCTCGGGGCCGGACGCCGCGCCGGTTCCCGTGAAGATGGCCGCCGAACTGCTGACGGCGCTCGCTCCCTGGCCTGTCGCCGCGTTTATCGCGAAAGCGGCCAGTCCGTACGTAATACTGCTGACGGATTTACAAAGCGGCGCATATGTGTTGGCGTTCCAGGCGAATACTTTAAGCTCGCAGTCCGGATAATCCGCCGGGTTTATGTCGGACTGATAGCTGAAACTGCCGCCGTTGGCTTTGGCGACGCCCGTGTCCGACTGCGCTTTGACAAGCTTCCCGTCCTCATACAACGCCACAATAAGCCTGACCGGGACGTCGCTGAGGTTATTGTTATCCAAAACCGCTTTCACATTGCCGTCAACTTGCTCAACCCGAGCCGACAGCTTTACCAACTCAACGGGCTGCAGGTCAAAATCGTCGAAAACGACATATTCGCCGCTTGCGCCCATTGTGTAGATTTCCAGATGCACCTGATTATTGGTGACCGGAATATCGCTGATCGTGAGCTTTGTCCACTCGGTCGTATTGATCTGCCCTGCCGCCGCCATTGCCTGAATATCTACATACTTATCCGGGGAGCCGTAATGCTTGGCGAAAAAGCCGCAAGCGGTTGGGCTGCCAGTACGGGAGAACGTGGTGGATTTAACCCATACCGACGCGTTGTACAAACCGTTCGGTATACCGTGCCGGTATTGGTATGTCGACACCTCGTAGTTAGCGTTTCCGGAATGAACACATTCTTTTGTCCCCGTGCGGCCCCCGTCGCGCACAAAGCTGCAGGCGTAGTTGGCGCTTGAGTTGGCCCAGATATCCCAGCCGGCCGCTTCGTGGGATGGACGGTTATAGGCCGAACCGTTGATATCGTAATTGGCTTTCTCAAACGACGGGTTAATCATGTTCCACGGGTACGGATAAACGGTATTGACCGGCGGCGCGGGCAGGAGATCAGCGCTGTCGCCGATTTGAACGACCATTCCCGGTTCGGACGGGTCGCCCGGCGTTCCGGCGGAAGTCCCGATTGATTGAATCAGCGAGCCGGGAATCGTTATGGTGTTGCCGCTTATGGTTACCTGGCTTGTGATGTCCTGTGATTCCGCCGCCAGAATATCCTGCGCCAGAACGGTTTTGCCCTCGAGCGACTGATTAAAGGTCAGCTTGAGTTCGCCGTAAACGCCGAAAATACCGATTTTTCCGGTCAGATCGCCGGCGTTCAAACTGACCGCTGCGGTATCGTTTGTGTGATAGCCGCTGGTGTCTGTTCTTCCGAACGTACCGACGCTGATCGCGCCGTTGGGGTTGCGGCTGACCGATACAAACGGCTTGTCGCCTGACGTCACCGTTACCGTCGGCAAAGCGATGCCTCTCGCGATGACCGCCGGGGCGCGCTGGGTTACGGATTGCCCGTTCAGGCTGGAATCCCAGGTATCCACCGCGTTGTTGGCGAATGTCCAGTTATCCGCCAGGTACTCGTCGGCAAGCCGCGTTTCAGAAGCGTCAATGCGGAAGGCCGGCGCGATGCGCTGCCATTTGGCGGCCCTGCTCACCTCGTCGAGCATCTTGCGTATTGGGCGCGTGTTAGGGAAGGTTGACCCGCCGAAGAAGATATTCGGAAGGCTGGCCGCCGGCTGGCTGCCGAGAGGATATCTCATGACACCCATAATAAGCCCCAGCGAGGCGTCCATATATACCTCGTCCTCCGCGTTCATCAGGCCCAGCTTGGTCCCGTCCGTGTGGGCGATACTCAGGTGCTCGCCTATCCGGTCAAACGTCGACGCGATGGAGAGCGGGCCCGTAACGTCGTATGTGCGGTAGACGTCGGAGAAATACGACGTATCGGAATAGTAGACAAAGTCGGACGTACTCGTCCGCGTTTTTCCCGTACGGTCGTTCGTCGGCCCTATGCAGACGCAATGCTCGATGACGAGCTCCGGATAAACCTCTCTCGCTAAATTGCTGAGCCATTTTCTCCACGCGTTATCGCCGGAATGGCCGCCCCAGTCACACTTCCAGTATTTAACCCCGGCGTATTTGCTCCATTCGAGGCGCGTACGCCAGTAATCCTCATGAAAGCCGGTTCCCGTCGGGTCGTTGTTCTCGCCGGTGTTGATCCAAATGCCCAAGCCTTTCCAGCCGCAGGCCTTGACCTTGTCTGACAGGGTCTTCAGCCTATCCTGCGGGGTGCTGCCATAGTCTGGGAATTTAGCCAGGCTTACGTCCTGGCCGTAACCCCCGCCGTCGGAAGCGTTAAGATCCCAGCCGTCGTCCAGCAGAAAGATCATGTCGCCGCGAATATCGGGATACATTGTCTTGCACCAGCCGTTATCGCCAAACAGCGTGCTGTCGTTTAAGGTCATGCGCGGAGAAACCGAGCCGCCCAGCACGTTTTTAGCGTACCAGTCCTGATAACTCCAGGTGCAGACGTAGTTGGGCACATCGTAGGTGGGTTCGGCCGGGACCAGATTCGCCATAATTACAGTGGGTACGTATGTAAACTCCATCCAGTTGAGATTGGAACCGGAACGCGTTACGGCGATTTTCAGTTCGTGGTTGCCGGCGCTAAGCTGAATCCGAACGGGGGGGAGCGTCGCCCAAACATTTGCGCCGGCTGTAGCTTCCGCCGTCACTGTCGCGACGACCGCCCCGTCAATCAGGACGTTAAACACTCCGGCCGTCGCTCCGCCGCCGGTAGCGCGGAAAACAACGTTATACGAGCCGCTTTTCTCCACGTTAACAGAATAAGTCAGGCTGCATCCGGCGTCCAGGTTTCCCATTGTCTGGCCGCCGTCCACGTCAAAGTTATCCTCTTTTTGCGGGGTTACGGAGCCGTTGCCCTGAACTTGCGCATAATCGATCGCTTTTATCCTGGTTGTGCCGTCCGCTTTGATCAGATGGGTTATGACTTGGCCCTCAAGGACGTTTATGGTTCTGTAGAACTTGCTTACGTCCGCCGGGTCGTCCGTCGATTTGTTAAACGGCACAAACGTATAGCTGTAAGACATATTCCCGGCCGGAAGCCGATATTGCGGCAGCGTCTCGGGGCCGCAGCTCGCACCGCCCGTCCCGCGTGAGCCGTAGCTGACGCTGACAATCGTTTCGGGGCGCGGTTTCAGCTTGTAGGGATGGTCGCCGGCGCCCGAATAATCCCAATAACGCGTCGCGTTCCAGTCCCTCCAGGTGAAATGCTGGACGTTGGCCTCGAAATTGCGGCTGCCGGTGGCCGCGATCAAAAGTCCGGTGTCCTTTGTGCCATCCGTTAACGCCATCCATCTTGTGTCCTGATGGGTGCCGTCGTCCTGCGGCCTTACCTGCTGGTACCAATTGTCCCAGGCGGTGGTCTTATACCTGCCGGGGTAACTGCCCGTATCGCGGTCGTTCATGTTTTCGAGCGGGCCCCTCGTAAACCACTCGACATTCTCAAAGCCTTGCGGCATCGCCAAATCGTCGCCGAAATGGTAAAGCTGGTTTGTGCTGTCCGTTCTCAGCGCGGTCGTCACGTTGACCGCCCCATTGCCGTAAACGACGTAGGTCATATCGACGAATGTGGCCGGGGAGATAGCCCCCAGGTTGTAAACCACCGCCACCGTGACAGAGCTGAGGTCGCTCGCCGGCGTGACCGTAAACGAGCTCAGGGTTTTTGAGGTATCGGCGTTCAGCCAGTTCGCGTTGGCGCCGGTAACGCGTTCAAAATAGTCGTTGGCGTTGAGCGCGCGCCAGAACGTCGGGGACGGGCCGGATGATATCAGCTTCACGCCATTCGCGGTAAAATCGTTTAACGCGCCCGTTATTTTGTTAAAGCCGACGGAGAAGCCTTTCCCATTGATAACCAGGCTGTTCGCGTCGTTCGTTGCGAATTCGAGCGGCGAAAGATCGGCTTTGTCGATAAACAGCTCTTCGGCGGATTTATAGGGCAGGCTGAACTGTTCCTCGAACAGCGGATAGCCCGCTTCCGCCCAATCCGTTCCCGATTTGAGGCAGGCCTGAATCTTCAGGAAATACTCCGCGCCGGGTTTTGGCGCCGCGGGCAAATAACCCAAGTACGGCACGTCAAGCGCAACTGTAGGAATCGAGTTCAAAATCAGTTGGGATCCCCTTGGCGGGACCGAGGGAACGTTGGCGAGCTTTTCGCTGTGAAGCGCGACGCCGTCCTCATACAGCGTCCATACATAGTCGTACTCGTTGCCGTTTTTGGCGCACATCTCGTTGCGGACGTTGATCACGCCGTTGGCCAGGTCGTTTTGATCCGCCGTGAAGTTCAGGCTCTGATAGACCTTTTTAACCTCGGCGATTTCCGGGTCCGTGACTCTGGTGGCCCCGATAACGCCGTCGGCGCAGTTCCACGTCCAGCTATCGTCGCCCCAGTCGCCGCCGTAGCCCAGATACAGCCCGTTATTATAGATATCCAGCATGTTGGATTGATCGTCGGCTATGCTGCCCAGGTTGTAGTCGGCCCAGAAGATCACGCCGTTTTCGCCGCCCGGCGAAAGGCCGCGGCGGTTATTATCGGCAAGCTCCGCCGCCGTAAACGCCCTGGAATACACGCGCACGGTAGAGATATCGTATACGGAGTCACGGCCGGAACCGTTTTGCGTGTCGCGGCCGACGGCAAAGTTGTAGGCGTTCGGCGTTACGATGAGGTTTGACGGCAGCGTCGCGGTCGAACCGAGCTGAGCCCCGTCCAGGTACAGTTTCGCGTATGTGCCGTCGAACACGCCCACGACGTGATGCAAAAGCCCGTCATAGAAATTGGCGGTGCTGACGGTGCCGTTGGCCGAGACCCAGTCGGCGCCCTGCCCGGTGCCGCCGTTGTCATGCACGAAGAACTCCAGGATCGACCCGCTGCCCTGGGTCTTAATGCCAAACCCAGTGTCGGCTTTCGCGACCAGCACCTTATTGGCCGCCGAGGTCGTCCCCTTGCACCAGAGCTCAACCGTGAACGGCTCCCTGCCGGAGCATTTGTCGGTGAAGATGTCGCCGCCGTTTACTCCCTTGGTATTGGGATATTGGACGCTGGCGCCCGCTTTGAGCATCCGCCCGTAAGAGGCGTCGTTTGTGAAGAGGTTTGCCTCGGTCGTGGCGTTGGGGATTCCGTTCATGGCGTACGGGCCGTATTCCGGCAGGATCTTGTTGAGGGCCGGCTTAGTCCAGATCGCCTGATCGACATAATCCCAGATGCAGCCGCCCATCGATTTAGGCGTGGAACGGAACACATCGGCGTACTCCTTTAGGTTTCCGAGGGAGTTGCCCATCGCGTGGCAGTATTCCTGAAGCAGGACCGAATTGGTCCCGGAGCCTTCCGACTGCTGTCTTATTGAGCTGACGGTGGAATACATACTGCTGGTGACGTCGATGCCGCCCATCGCCTCGTAATGGTACGGCCGGGTGTTATCCACAAGCCGCGCGTTGTCGGCGATCGTCGTAAAGCCCGCCTGCCCGCCGGACTCGTTGCCCAGCGACCACATAACGATCGACGTGCGGTTCTTTTCCTTCTCGACCAGGTTCTGCATACGGCTGTTGGCCAGGTAGAAGAAGTTGTCCGTGTTGATGCTGACGCTCTGGTTGTTATGGCTCTCGTTGTTGGCCTCGGCCAGGATCATGATGCCGTATTTGTCGGCGAGGTAGTATAAATATGTATCGTCGGGATAGTGGGACGTTCTGATCGTGTTGATGTTGTTGCGCTTCATTAACTGAAGATCCGTCCTGTACGTTTCCGGCGACACATAGTGCCCGCCGTACGGCGTAGTGTCGTGGCGGTTTATGCCCATCATCATGATCTTTTTGCCGTTGATGCGCACGATGTCTTTGTCGCCGGCGGTGTTTTTAAACGTGATCTGCTTGAAGCCGAACTGCTGGCTGACACGCTCGATGGCCGTATTGGTGTTTTTGTCGTACAGGCTCAGGACGAGCGTATAAAGATACGGGTCGTCCGGGAACCACTTATGCGGGCTTAACACCGTCGTACTGCCGGTCATTACGGCTTCGGCCCCGGCCGCCACGTTTCCGAGCGCCAGCTTTATAGAGTGGTCTTTGAGTATATCGACGCCGTTTACGTCGAAAAGCTGGGCGACGACATTATAATTCGGGAAATCCTGCGCCGCGGTGTAGTTTTTGACGTTGACCCGCAGCGAGAGGCCGGCGTTTTCATAAGCCGGGTCAAAATTTGTTTCTATTTTATAATCCCGTATATGCAGCGCCGGCGTCGCGGTCAGGTAGACGTTGCGGAATATGCCGCCCAGGCGGATAAAGTCCTGGTCGTCCATGTAAGAGCAGTCCGCCCAGCGGAATACCTTGACGGCCAGCAGGTTGTTCTTGCCGTCCGCCGTCAGGAACGGCGTCAGGTCAAATTCTCCCGGCGTGGCCCTGTCCTCATGGTAGCCGACCTCTTTGCCGTTGAGGTACACATAGAACGCCGCCTCGACGCCGTCAAAGGAAATGAACACCTTGTTCTTCTCTGTGATCCAGGACGAAGGCACATCGAACGAGCGGCGGTAGAAGCCGACCGGATCGTAGGTGTTCGGCGCGTTCGGGATCGAGACGCCGGCGAAAATACTGTAGCTGGTGCCTTTCCAGTTAAGGTGCTGCGGCATTCCGGAACCGACGTACATCGGGGCGTCGTAGGCGTACGCGGGGTCAAAGTATCCGGTATACGGCACGCCGCCCTTGACGCCCTGAAGCTGCCAGTCCGTCGGAACGGCGATTCGGTTCCATCCGGAAGCGTCGTAAGTGGTTTTGTAGAAATCCACGATGTTCTGACTGCCGCCCAACGGGTCTTTTGTATTATTAGCCGTCGTAAGGTTCGTCGTCAGGTTCTGTACGATTGAAAACGTCCACTTCGATGTGGCCGGGTTCAGGTCTTCGGCCGTTGTGAGCGGCATGTATCCGGAGGGCCGCTGATCATCCGGCAGCAGCTTGTAATAATCCCGCGCGCCCCTCACGGCCTCGTCTACGTTTCTGTACGCGAAGGTATCTGTATGTGGCTTGACGCGGTTGACCTCATATACCGTCGACTGCCGCACATCCCGGTTGGGCGCGCCCGCGGGCGCCTGCGACGAAATATCGGCAAGACCCGTCCACTCCAGGTTGTTAAAGCGTATGGCGTTGGGGTCTATCGCCGCCAGCTCGTACGGCGGGAGCTTCCCGTCGTTAAGATCAGGCGTTACGGTCAATATAGCGGCGTTTACCGCGTTGACGGCGTCCAGAACAGCCGTATACGCATTGTAAAAATCATCGACCGTTGACGAAGCGTTGTCACGCACCGACTTGGCGATGTCCAGGGCGCCGGAAAACTTGTCATGATCCGCCTGGGATACGTCGCCATCGGCCGCGCCGACGACCAGCGACGCCAGATACGCGTAGTTGGTATCCAGCAACGCCGACAATTCGCTCCTCGCGAAAGCCGCCAGCGCCGCGTCCATAGCAGCCATGATTTGGGCGTTTGTATCGCCGGAGCCGCAGAGCCCGACAATCCTTCTGTAACAATCGTTGGACGCCGCCGCGGACATGCCGCTCGGAGCAGCTTTAAGCTTGTCTATCAAGGTTTTCGCGTATGCCCAGACTTCGGACTTGCCGGTGTCCGTGACCTCGATATTCAGCTCGGCGCAGGAGGCGTAGTTCGTGGGCGCAACCGCAAGCAGCATAACATAACGCCCGGACATGGGATTTGTGAACGTCGCGGTCCGTTCGGCGGTCGCCGGGCTTGAGGCGAAGCTCGTGTTCCTGTAAGCCTCGGTATAGTTGACGCCGTCATTGCTCACATAAATGATCGCGCTCGAGATTCTGCCGTTGGCGTTGTTCTGCCTGGGCAGATAGCGCAGCGCGGTCACTTCCTGGACCGAGCCCAGATCAACTTGTAACCAGTGGCCGTTGGCGACGCCTTTCTTGTTATAGAAGGTCGCGTTTTCATGGTTTGGGTTGACAGTGGGATCTTGGTCCTGATACGAATTGCTTGAGAAGTTCCACTTGGTGTGCCAGAATGTCGATATGTCGCCGTCCAGGACGTTGGTGACCGCGTCGGGCTCCGACAATGTTTCCTGGGTGCAGGCGCTCGCCGACATCAGAAACTGCGGGTATGTAATGCTGCCGGCGGCTCTCACGACAGCCGCCGGGCCGCTTATGATCATGCACGAAACGGTCATAATCATAGCGATGAAGAAACTTGCCGTCTTTTTTAACATGACATTTCCCCTTTTCTTAAATTAAGGGCACAGCAAAATCATTTTACTGTGCCCGTTAGTACATGTCTAATTCGACATCCCCAGCCTGAGCCGGAAAATCTCCGGCTGCCCGTCAACCGGCGATACGGGCACGCGGCTGCCTTCGACGGCAACCTGATCCGCCGTGAGCATTACGTTGCAAACGCGCGCGTTTCCGATACCGTTTTGAACCGCGACGCTCAGCCGCTGCCATTTGTTAAGCGCCCATCCGTCGTCCAGAACAAGAATATAATCTTTGCGTAAGTCTTCCGGAAGCAGTTTCTCGACCCAGCCCTTTTCGCCGCCGGCGCCGAATAAAAACTTGTCGTCCAACACATCGCGCGTCCCTGGCTGGACATATTGGCCGCAATCCACATTCATCCCACTTATGTCTAATTGTACCATGATTATAATAGTTTGTCAGAATAAATAGTTGACAAATTTTGCTGAGCGGGGCGAGGGAAACTAGCAATATTTACCCGTTTTCAATTCATTTTCAATTCATCTCACTGCGGACCGCATCAGTGCGTAGACAGTAACCACGGATTCCTTTTGTTGTCAAATATTCTTCACCGGTATATTGACGAGAAAATAAATAAATGTTAAACTTAATATGAACTGTTTCAACAACTTATTAAATCGTGAATGGGAGGATTTTATGAGGAAAAGACAATTTAAAAGGTTTTTGGCGATGGCGCTTAATGTCGCGATGATATTCGGCTGTTCGGCCGTCACCGCGAAAGCCGCCGCCGCCGGAAGCGCTATCGAGTTCTACATATCCCAGGCCGGAAACGATCTGAACGACGGCTCAATCGGCTCGCCGGTCAAAACGTTCGACAGGGCGCTCGCGCTGGTCAAGGCGAATAATAACAAAGGCTCGGACGTGAACGTTTATGTTCGCGGCGGCGAATATCTGCTGCCGCACTCGATTGATTTCACGCCGGACATCTGGAGCGGCGCGAATACGCTTACGTTCAGCCCGTACGGCACCGAGCAGGTGACGATCAGCGGCGCGAACGCGATCAGCGCGGCCAATTGGCAGCCCTACGCGGCTAAGCCCGGCGTGTATGTCGCGAATATCGGCACCGGATACTCGTTTGACGCGCTCTATGTCAACGGCGCTCAGCAGATATTGTGCCGCTACCCCAATTACGCGCCCGATGAAAATCTGAAGTCAAACATCACGATCTCCGACGCCCAACTCGCCGCGAAGGTTGCGACGTGGGCGAACCCGGCGGGCGGTTTCATACGCGCGCTGCATGTCAATGAGTGGGGCGGCAACGATTACATCATCACCGGCAAAAACGGGACAACCCTCAATTACAACTGGGTCGGGGACAACAACCGCGGCAGCGGGATGAACACGACGTACCGCATGGTCGAGAACATTTTCGAGGAGCTTGATTCCGCCGGCGAGTGGTTCTATAATCAGGCCGAGGGCAACCTCTATTTCTGGCCGCCGGCGGGCGTCGACTTGTCAACGGCGACGCTCCAGGGCGCGACGCTCGAGCAGCTTGTCACTTTCAAGGGAGAAAAATCCCTTCAGGCCGGCAAAACGGCCGCCGACGAGTTCGCGTACAGCTATAACCCGGTGAAAAACATTACTTTCGAAGGCTTCACGTTCGAGAACACGCACCGGACGCTGTTCACGAGCACATACGAGCGCCCGCTGCGGGGCGACTGGGGCATCGCGCGCAAAGGCGCGATATACATGGAAAACTCCGAAAACATCAGCATCCTCAACTCGACGTTCACCCAGCTCGGCGGCAACGGCGTGATGATGAGTGCGTACAACAAGGGAAACGTCGTCGATTACTGCGATTTCACGCACATCGGCGCGTCGTGTGTGCTTATCGTCGGCCTGGAGGACGCGGCCAGGAACCCGTCGCATTGGGACCCGCAGCCGAACGGCGACCACAAGACGACGATGGGCGACCTCGGGACCGGCCCGCGCAGCGACAATTATCCGAGAAATATCACCGTCAGCGACTGCTATATGTATGACGTCGGTACGGTCGAAAAACAGGTCTCGGGCGTCTGCATGTCCATTTCCAGCGAGATCAAAGTCCTGCGTAACACGATGCACCGCTTCACCCGCGCCGCGATCAACATCAGCGACGGCACGTTCGGCGGCCACGAAATCGCCTATAACGACGTGTTCGACTGCGTCCGCGAGACCGGCGACCACGGTCCGATCAACGCGTGGGGCCGCGACAGGTTCTGGTCGCTCGGCGGGTTCGACACCAACGGCAACAACGGCGCGCTCAAACGCCCATACGCGCTGTATGACGCGGTCGAGACCACGCTGATCCACAACAACAGGATACACGAGATCAACGGCAGTTTCGGCATCGACCTAGACGACGGCGCGACCAACTACAAGGTTTACAACAACCTCGTTCTCGGCGCGAGCATCAAGTGCCGCGAAGGCTTCCTGCGCGAGGTATACAACAATATCATCGTCGGCAAGTACATCGACAAACACTGTTCGTACGCCAACAACGACGATAAGTATTACGACGACATCGTGTTCTACAACAAGGGCTTCAACATCGCGGGCGGCGAGTCCGCGCAGCAGACGACGACCTACGTCCGGATGTACTATTACAACGGCGCGGGCGACGTCGCCGAAGCCCGCGGAAACGTGAACACCGCCAAGCGCGACCCGATGTTCGTCAACCCCTTAAAGAACGACTACACCGTCGCGGCGGGTTCGCCGGTGTTCTCGGTGACAAACTTCGTCAACTTCCCGATGCAGGACAGCGACTTCGGGCAGCCCGACAAGCCGAAGGCGCCGATATTCACGTATACGCCGGTCACCGTCGCGACCAGCGCCCAGAGCAAGTTCATCGATTACGGAGCGGACTTCGCCTCGTCGACATATATTTCCAACATCATCGACGATTCGATGCGCTCGGCTGCCGGGCTCCCGGACTATAACGGCGTCGCGCTGGTCAACGTCGCGCCGGGAGGGTACTTCGCGGGCCAGGGCTTTATGAACAACGACGTGATCCGCGAGATCAACGGCTATCAAATCACGGACGTCAACGCGCTTTATGACGCTTTCCGGAACAATTATCTGGACAAAGACCTCACGGCGGTCATATACCGCAACCAGTCGCCGATGACGTTGAATTTCGTCAAAGCCAACCCGATCATCTACCCGTGGATGCCGGGCACCGTCCAGACAGGTACTTGGCAATGGGCCGGCGGGCGCACCAACGACGACACATATTGCGGGGCGGCCAACTCCCAGGCGTCGAACGTCGCCAACTCCTCGTTCGAGTTCACGTTCAGCGGGACCGGCGTCGAATTCATGTCGGAGAAATATTCCGACGAGGGGACGTACGACGTCTACATAGACGGCGTGTTCGATCAGACGATCTCCGGCGTGGCGGCCACCCGCACCCGCCTCATCTCAATCTACTCGAATACCGGCCTGTCCAACGGCCAGCACGTACTCAAAGTCGTCAATAAAGAGAACAAATGGCTGATCCTCGACGGATTCAAGGTCTACAACACGTTCGACAGTCTGAACCCGTTCACTGTCAGCGCGTCGAACGGTTCGATCAACGTCGTTTTCCCGAAAGGCATCCCCGCCGGGATTGCGCTGGCCGATTTCGCCGCCAGTTGTTCGATCAACGCGGGCGCGTCGCAGCCTTTGGCGCTGACGGGCATGTCGCAGGACGCGGTGTCGAAGATCGTCACGCTGACGTTCAATCCGATCGCCAGGGGCGGCTTTGACCAGAGCGCCGTCGTCGGCGTCTCGTTCCAGGGCTCGGGGGTCAACAACGCTCCGGCGTTTGTGGTTACGGGCGCCGCGGTTTACGCCAAGTATAACGACAACCCGCCGAGCGCAAGTCTCGTGTACTCTTCTACGGGGTGGCAATACTCTTCGAACCGCAACGCCGGCGATTATAACAACGACGTCCACGCGACCGGCACGAACGGGGCGTATGTCGATTTCAGCTTCACCGGCGTCGGCGTCGATCTGTTCCTGTCAAGGGACACCGGAGCCGTGGCGATCGATATTTATATCGACGGCGTAAGGGTGGCTCAAAACCTGAGCGCGAACGCGCCGTCCTATACGCCGAACAACCTGTTCTACAGCGTGAAGAACCTTGATTTCGGCAGCCACACGCTCCGCGTCACGCACGTAAGCGGCGGCTGGCTGAACATCGACGCCTTCGGGGTTTACAACCTTCCCGCCGGCGTGACGATCGCGGCGAACGCCGACCAAACCGCTCTCGCTGACGCGAAAGGCGGCACGCTGACGGGTACCGTAAAGGTGAGCAACAATACCGCTTCAAGCGTCAGCCTGAACGTTTACGCCGCTTTGTACAGCCCGGATAAGGTTTTGACAGCCGTTAAAGCCGTCACGAACGTTCCGGCCGCCGCCTACGCGACAACGCCCGTGACCGTTGCACTGGACATCCCGGCCGGTTTGCCGGATGGGTGCGTTTATAAGCTGTTCGTTTGGGACGCCGGCAATTACGCTCCGTTGGCTGTGCCGTTAATAATTAATTAAACAGCTCTGTGGCTGAAAAAAATACCATTTCAAACCACCGGTTTTTGCCGGTGGTTTTCTGCTTGTTCAAACCCAATCTTGACAAAATCAATATTTATACCAATATCCTATTAAAACATTGCATTAATCCAATCCCTATTACACAATGATTTTACTAAATTATTGGGAATGTGGGCAATGTCAAACTTCATCAAGAAACAGTATGAGCGCGCGTTCGCGCGATCGAACCCTGGGGCGCTGGTAACACAATTTCAAGATTGGATCGAAGAGCTCAAAGAAATTGTCAATGTCAGTATAGATGGAAAAACCATCCGAAGAAGCGAAGGCAAAGGAAAGAAACTAAAACGGCAACCGAATCCTCCGGCGATTTATCCCGAAAGGCACGGATATTGGAAAACTGACAGAGAAAGACCTGCAACGATACGAAGATTGGGTGA
>JGI20166J26741_11340004_pt1 | contig 13943 bp, 10 predicted proteins | sample TergutCu122P5_FD_26741 | JGI IMG/M metagenome (IMG submission 26741)
TAGAATTTTTATTTGTTAACGTTGTTCCCAAATATTTGAACTCTTCCACCCTTTCAATGGAACTATTATCAATCTTCACACTGTGACTTCGTCCTGCGTTTTGATCTCGAGACATAATCATATACTTAGTTTTAACAGCCATACTAACACAGATCGTAAATCTCAATAAGAACTTGGAACAGATAGCAATTTCCTAACCTGTTGAAAAAGATAGTCCATAACTTTCATTACAAGTTTATCATGGAACAATGTTCGTGGTTTATGCTCGTGTGTTGGAGCAAAAACGTGACATTTTGCAATATTTTTTTTTAAATACCTCACATATCTTATCTTATCATATCAGTTATTTTCATTCCGTGGATCCGTACAGGATTACAAAATCAATATGGATATGTAAATTGTCATATTTGCTTAAGAAGTCGAGAAGTGAAAGTCAGTATAAAAGTGTACAACAATTGTAGTTACTAGTCCTAGTAGAATATTTGAGGTTTTAACATAATATAAACTATTGTAATGTAACAAATAATAACATATTCAAACACCAATTAAAAGGATATAGTATTTGCTGGACAAAAAATAATTTACTACATCACTGCATAACAGATAAAGATTGGTATTGTGCTATATACACAAAGAGATCTAAAATACAGATTAGTAGTTAAAAAAAGAAGAAGCATAAATGTATATCTAATTTATGTGCCAAACTTTCAAATACTAATTTAGATTATATATAAATAAATTTAACTTTTCTGAAGTTCAAAATATTCATCCTAAGAATGAAAGGCATTTTCATATAAAAATTTCTGTAAAACAAATTTAAATTTCTTGGGATTAACATACTCTATTTTAAAATAAGAAGGAGGCATATTAAACACCTTAACAGGACTCTCCCTACTTGTATTTAGTCAAACGCACAGAAGGTTGGTGAAAATTTGAAAGTTGCCTAGTGTCAATGTGATGTATCTCAGAACTGACGAGAAATTGATTCCTGTCTCTTATCACAAAAAAGGAGAGAACAAAAGTAGTGGGAAGGAAGTGATAAGATTTCTAAATTAAGAAACAATTTTCTACAAGAGTCATTACTTCTAGAACCCATCATGATTCTAAAAATCGTTTTTTGTAACCTGAAAATCTTTGTACTGTCTGAGGATTGCCCCCAGAGCGGTAAACCACAGGTCATTACAGAGTGAGCAGGAATAGTAAATCGTTTTCAAAGTATTTATTGATACATTTGGTTTGACTGACCGCATAGTATATCAAGCTGAGCTTAGTTTAGACTTAATACTTTCAATGTGTAATGTATAAGGAACCCTTCACATGACATAGTGTCATACAATTTATGTCCAAGCATATTTTTAGTTAAACCAGAAGGAAATGGAATATGTTAATACGATATCCCTCTCTGACTTCAGGTCACAAAGGACTTGCCGGTCGTTGCTGAGAACAACGTTGTCCACTTTCCGCCGACTGTTACCTAAGTTTCACTACTGGGAGCCCGAAAAGCGACAACGGATCAGCACTAAATTATTCAGACTTCATAATGGCCAAAAGATCATTTTTACGGCAGACATAGCAGGACAGCAACGCTAAAATCTTCAGGTAGAACTCAAATTCTATTCTCTCGATATCATGATGTACAAATAGATCAGACCTTAAATACGTAACATTTTCCAAAAAGTTGTAATAAGACGACACTTGCATTAGTGTTTATTAAGTCGCCAAGAACAGTCATTTGCCTCTGTGAACTTCTCCCTCCTCCAATAGCTTTGTATCTTCAACTACACAACTCCTACTGTTCACTGTGCTTACAGTAATAACAATGCTAAAATGACTGGAGGGCACTTGAAAACAAGGATGAATCATAATGTAATGAATGTAAGCCGCCCAGAATTTTGAAAACGGTACATTAGTTATATGGCTAAACCTGTTCAAACCATAGTAGTTTCTACACTCAGGAAGAGCTGTAACTGTAAATTTTCTTGACTTCAGCAAATACCTACAGTTTGTTACACTCGCCCGGTACCTTCAACAGGGCAGTGCCGTCATAGTTCGTTATACTACCAGAAATGTAACGAGTTGTTAATATTTTTCTATATAATCTACGTCACGTCGGCTGCTTACACATTTTGTCACTTTTCGGCCAGATTATACTCGACGAGGTTGCGAACCGGCTTTCTACGTACCAGCAAAGAAGAAGATATATTTTATTTGTGTGTCAGTTAAAGAGTCTGTAAAATTATACAAAAGACGACGATGTTTGGCTGCCTTCTGTGGTTGCAAGGTATGGACTGTTGACTGTATCTAGATTCTTTATTAGTAACCTTTGAAACTGAAGTCGAGTATACTTTCGAAATTAACGACGTGACGTACTAAATTGTTTATTCTAAATTTCGAAAGGCAAGATAAGAACTAAACAGTTTTAACCCAAGTTTGCTAGAAAACTATTCAGTGCAATTTTTATTTATTTAACTTTTGGGTTTAATTTATTTATTATTTTATTTGTGTAACTTTATTTAATTTATGGAATAGAAACTAGCGTTGTTTAACCTCACGATCGTGTCACCTGACTTTCCACTTGGTCTCGATAACCCTCATATACGACATGTTAGTAATTATTTCAAATTACTTGGTGGCAGCATTTTTTTTTTGTCGTAACTACGTGTGTTATTGAAACCCCAGTTATAACATTGTAGTGTCTGTCTAAGTAGGATTTGGCGGAAGAACAACCCCTCTCCGTGGATAGGCATTACAATAATAATATTATTGCAAAACACCAGGAAATATGGGCGAAAAATATAAAACATAATTACATCCAGTCTCAGGGTTCATTACCCGTCCGAATTTGAACCTTCTACTCCGCATATACTCATATAAACCGTGGAAAAACGGTCTTCTCTCGTCAGCTATAATAAATCTGAATTCTTATTATGTGTTTTTGTGGCAACGGCGATGGTTAAAAACCCGAGCAAATTAGTACTGCAATACATAGAAAGAGAGAGAATGATTAACATTCGGCTTGTGTTTGGTATTTTGAAAATTGTAGTGAATTTCATAGGTGTAACTTGTAATTTGTATGTTGGTTTGGTGGAAATTTTAAATTCGCAATTAAGATACAATTTTAGCTGAACTAAGCGCTAGCAACAGGAAGTCTGTCATGCAACATTTCTTGGTAACAGCACATTCCTTTTGTGTCGGCACATGCTGTTACTAAGCAGATTTATATATTGCTGAGTTATGAGTTCTGTGAACCCGTATAACGACCTGTAAGACCAACGAACAGATCATAATTACGATCCGACTTACAACCGAGACAGACGCAGAAACGAGAGTGCTCCGGGCAAGGCTGCAAGATGAGCCTCGTGCCCCAAACTTTCCTGTTCTTACCAGGTAAGTGGTGCGTATGGTATCCATAACTCAGACGCAGGAAAATGATTGAGGAATGTTTTATTAGTTGTTCAGTGTTTTCCAAATTTTAACAAAGCGAGAAAATGAATATTGTGAAAATGTGATGTTTTTCTGACCGTGCATCATGAATTGACTATATATTAATCACCAAGAGGAGATTAATATTTTATGAATAAATAATAATCAGTGCACAAAAGTTGGTGATTAATATATAGTGAATTGTGAAAATGATTCGCCTTTGAGCTACTAGGTAAAAAATGTATTAGAATGAACTTCAGTTGTATAGACTTTGCTTATTCTTGAATGTTGACTATTTTTAGACAATGTACATATATATTTTTCTAGAAAGATGTAACCTGTATTCTGTGTTCCGCTGGGTCGTCGTAGTGAAGTTAAATATAACCTAATCCCAAGTACTTCCTCGAGTTGGTTGTTTTATTAAAGAATATTGATAAACTTTGATGTGAGTTCGATGTACAGAATGGGTAGAAAAACTAACTCATGATAGTATAATATGTGTGAATTTTAGAATACTACTAGAGTATGTAACCGAGAGGAAAAACTAGTGTTATTCGACTGGAACGCACGACATAGTAGTTCGTCCGTTTTCTACTATTTTAATCTAATAAAGCGGAATGGTGGGAGCTAATAGGTCCTGAGAACCCTGACAACGAAGTTAGAGTAGTTAGAAATTTATACATCATAGTGTCTCTGTGAGTGGGATAACATTGAGGTTGAATCGGTATCCTCAAGAGGCAATACAGTATTAAAAATTCCGCCAAGAAATAAATTTTGCCTCAAAAATAACATGGCACCGACTGCTGTTACAAGTTGATAAAAAATATATGCTGCTGTTACCACTTGCCACAGTGTTACTGGAAAGTAGCAACACTAAACTTGATAGCTGCAAATAATTCTTATCCAAGACAGATAATTCTTATCCGTCGCTGTGGAGCAAAACATAAACGATCGTGTAAAGGTGGACTAAATTACTCTGCATACTTGAGTGTCCAAGGTCTGAAAAGCCCAGCAAGTCACAAATTGCATCACTCTTTATTCAGTCCGTTTCGGGTGATGTCAGATATGCATAGCGTAGCCATAGCTTTTATTTCAATCTGACGCGAGTCGGGGTCAGTGCATTGCAGTTAATATTGTGATTCTATTCACTATATTTAAAGAAGGAGCTTGAATTGTTTTTCTTCGACTCACAGACATCCATCAAACACTATAAACACGTTGTTCATTGCACGTTCAAATACCGCTGGTGATACTGAAAACACTCTATTATGAGTGTTTTCTTTCAGATAGACTTCAGTGTCCGGTTTATTAACAGGCACGTTATCGTTTATCATGGCTCACAAGTATAAAAGTCACGAGTTCAGATCTGGCTAACGAGGAGTCGACAGTTCCCTATTCATTATTCTGTCACCAAAAAAACTGCTTGAATAAAATGGCGTCAGACTGTGTATGGCAACATAAGAAACAGCGTGGTAATCCTAGAGTGACCATTTTCCGTGTGTTCATACCAAAGGATATCCTGTACGGCAACACTCCTCACAGTGAAGATGGATATGTTGTAGTACGATAGATTATCGTTAATTACATTAAAAAACCTAGCGTGCGGTTAACTAATAGATACATTTCAAAAAGCATGGAATTTTTGTGTCGTGAGCTGTCGCGCAGTCTTACTGAAAAAAAGAGCAAGGTTCTGTCGTAATCGAACGGGTGTTCCAAAAATGGTGTCAGTGTGTATAACACATGGGTGTAAATTTATGGCATAAAAAAAAGAGATGTGTCCAATAATCTTAGTTGTAATCGTACCACACCACGCATCAACCATAACATCATGCAATGGAACTTTGTGTATTAGAATGGGAAGTCTGTTATTTTAATATTTCTTATATGCACTGAGTTCAAACCCAGTATAACCGCGAAACAGGGTGAATAGAAAGTCTATGTCTCTATCTTGCACCCCCTAAAGATACCAGTTCACAAAATTCAGTCTTGCTTTCGTGATCTGTGTCGTAGAGTTTGTGAACGGCAGTTGTCTTCTGCATGTTCTTTTACTGTCTAGAATAGAACCAAATGTTCGAAACCACGAATCTGTAAATTGTTGCTCCCTGCAGCAACTGCTTTCTGTGTACGTATCACACGAAATGCGCACAGCGACTAGCAGATAACTCATATACTTTCCGATGGGCAACGGGGAATTACGGGTCAGTGTATAACAGAGCCGACCAAAAGCGACTATCGATATTTGTCGGATAAAATAATGTCCCACGTGTACGGCCTGCATTCTCCCGTGCGTACAAGTACCGAGAAATTACTAAGTACTGGTATATTACTCGTTGAGGTTCCTACAACAGTTGAGGAATGTTTGGGTCTTCTGGGATGTTACGCTGTGTCGGCCGGTAAATAATTACCGACGTTTCGGGGACTGCGTAATCCTTACCATGGAGGCACTACGTTTATCCGAAGCGCCGGTAACTATCGGCCGTCCAACATGACGTAACATCCCAGAATGCCACGATCTTCACTGTTTAAATTAAACACATTAATTCGCAATACAGTCTGCAGAAAGACGAAAAATAAGCATTACTTTAGACAGAGAGAGACATGTTTTATTTAACGACGCCTGTCAATTTCGACGACCATATAGCGTCGATAGGAGATTAACGAAATGAATGGAGAATTGGTGGGATATTACCCACATGAAAATAACCAAGTACTTGTCCCACTGCCATTTCTTCCATCTCAAATACCACATAGAATAGCTGGGGTTCACTTCCCGGCTTCCGGAGGTACTCGTGAACAAAAAAAAAAAAACTCCGTGGCCTTAGTCCGCGAACGAACTATACCGACAGAGCGGCCGCCGCCGGTCGGCGAAGTTAGTGCGCCACATACAAGTAACATTCCTCGCTGTACACTCGAAAATCTCCTCACTGAGTTGCGCAAAACACGCAAACAGCAGTACTCGATATTATTCACGTGACTTGTTACGACCAGAATGGGGAAATACAAAGTGATATGTTACGACCAGAAAGGGGAATTACAAAGTAGATAATTGCTGTGACGTGTTTCACGTGATATATATAGGACTGAATGTCACTGCGTCATTGTTATTCGCAAGTGTCGGGCGAGGAAATTTGTTTGCATATGACGGTGAAGAGTAAAAATAACTATCGTGCTAAAAATGCGCATCTTCATTCCTCTCTTATGGCTGTGTTACAAATTAACTACGGTATTGAAGAACATAAAAAACCTGTGCTCTTTTGTTGTACACAGTCAGCAATGTCCAACAGCACCTGCTAATTCTGTAAAGCCTAGAAGTGTCAATTATCATCTGACAAGACAGTGTAACTACCAATGCGGATTCTGCTTCCATACTGCGAAAACGTCATTTGTGTTGCCAATAGATGAAGCCCAGAAGGGACTAAGGATGCTCAAAGATGCAGGTTAGTTGCAATAGGATGTGAAGATGTAAGGTTTTTTTAACTGGTATTTCTGTGGTGCCATGTTTCTATCGACATTTTCGGAGCTTCATTTTTAAGTTGGGCATTTTCTTACTTCTTACGCCAAATGAGTGGTATCGCCCGGTTTACAGCTAACAATATTGCAAATGGCATACTCCGCGCCGTAGTATTCAGACCCTACCAAGGCGTTTTTTCCCTTATAACTATCGTACAGTTTTACGGTACACGCGTAAATGTAATTTCATTCGTCCCCGTAAAAAAAAAAATCTACGAAACTCACAAACGCTCAACATTACATGCATATCTGTTACACCGATTTCAGCTAAATCGGGCAAACGTGGAAAATACGGGTACAAATTCGTTTACGCCCAATGGCAAAGCATTGTTTTTACTGCACTTGTTTTCGCCATCACGCAGTACATTTCTGTGGACCTCTCCTGTACCGAATGTCACCCAAGTCGGACAAACTACAATACCGCAAAATTTAATTTACGCCCTTAAGTGAAGTTATGACGGTCACAGAGCCGATTTTCATGAAATTATGCTTGTTCGACAACCTGGTTTTTAAAATAACTCCTATACCGAATTTAATGAAAACCAGACAAATGGTTTAATCGCCGACACTAGGTCACAGACAAATATGGTCTCCGCAAAAGTAATTCTTTATAAGGCCGAAGCTTTGCATTTTGGCTACAAAATGTATTTGCTTCATACGATCCTTTTAATAAACAAATACTGTTTCTCTATACAACATCTAGCAATTAATCTTTCTAATCTAAGCCTACCATGTTCTTTGTGAAGTAAAAACTGAATCTTTATACATAACGCAGATTACTTTCAGTCCTGGAAGCGTTAAGACTTGTTTCTTTATTGATATACATATATTTCATGTATAATGTAAATCTTACACATCCAAGTAATAATTTTTATAGAACTGTATGGTATTCTCTTTTGTAACTTTATTTGCATTTGTTTGGGTCTGCAGTATACATTTCTTGTGTGCATCTTTTTGGAGACAATGTGTGACTGGTTTTATAACTGGAGAAGCTTGTTTTATGGATCAGTCAAGTGGAAAGAAAATTGTCACACATACTTATGAACGAAAAACTAATGAAATGGAGGGTGTTCTGTTTTCATGGGCAGCTGAGTGTGAGGTTAATATGAGGAACATAAAGAACGTAGTTGAGTGAACAAAATCATCTGCTCACACACCATCAAACCTGGTGAGCTTGGTAGCACAGCATGGGGACACAAGGGGGACACTTGAGCTTCCCCTCCCAAAATGTTACGCATAGGTTCAGCCCTCATAGAAATTTAATAAATTATGCACAAAAATAAAGTGCCCATGACCGACAACATAAAATATCGGATTATTTGTTCTAGTGTCAGAATTCTATTGCCAATATTAATGATAAGGAATGAAAATCATTAAAACTGATGGAAAATACATACTGTACATGCAAACTAGCACACATGACAGCAGTTACCACCAACTGGTGCAGGGGTGGCTAAATATGGCCTGCAGTGGTACATTTTGAAGGATCGTAGTGCCTTCATTTTCATGCCTCAAGTAAATCAATTATTTTTGACCTGCGTGATCTAAAAACGAAAGCACTATGATCCTTCAAGGCCCTGTAATTGCTCCTTCAAAACACCAGGAAGCACTCATCCAACAACACAGCAGCATACTTGACACACAACACTTGGCTCTTCAGCAACATCACTGAGAGAACCTCAAATTGTGCAACTTTGAGAATGTCTGGTGTGCTTGGAATTGTGTAGCTTTGGGAACTATTCCTTGACACACTGAGCAGAAGTCAGCCCTTTAGAGAACAAGTTTAACCAGAATGTGTTGGTCTAAGCTTGTGTAGGGATTAAATGGCAGCTCTGATATGAAGGTAGGCTGGCACTGACCAGTGCTCACAAGTTCAAGAACCATATGACTTAGCAGGAAGACCCCCTGTAGACTCAACAACTGTTGATTGTACTAATTTGTGCAACATATGAAGGTACATGAAAATTCAGAATATTTTTAAAAAGAAAATGTTTTAGGCAGCTAAAGCATGTTTCAGGAATGGAAAAAGTGAACTTTTCCGGAGGAGAGCCATTTCTACCCCAGAAAGGTCGTTATTTGGGGCAGCTTGTTTACTATTGCAAGGAAGTGCTTCAACTGCCAAGCGTGACGATAATCAGCAATGGAAGTCTAGTTACAGAGGCATGGTTCCAGAAGTATGGTATGTTAGTTTCTTACTACGCTTACAGTTAAGTGGTGATATAATTATGAAAATTATGTTAATACATTTTGTAATTACAATATAATTCCTTTAATCCAGCACCAACAAGACCATATGGGTGTCAGATTATCAAATGATGCCTATACAGACCCAAGTCCTTACAGGCCAGTTTTTGTTACTGGCTGAACAACTAATAAGTATTCCACTTAGATATCTCCTTCAGTTACTGGTTCAGGGGTTATGAGTGTCCCCTTCTGTGATGTCTGAGATCTCTTCCACGTCTATCAGGGATGATGAAGGACCAGGATGCTGTGGATTAGGAGTTTTACTCAAATGCAAGAGTGTTAGGATTTCCAGCTCCCACATTAAAGGAACTCTAATGTATTTACTTAATGGAAGTGATTAAACTGACACAGATGAGGTACTGTTAATCAGGAGATTTAACAGCAAATTCTGGATCCAGTTCTCCATTCCCAATCCAATCTACATATCCACCCCACTGAAACTTGCTTGACTTGCTGCCCATAACATTTTATGGTCAGCAATTACAGAATTGCTGCTTCACCTGTGGGAAAAAAAAGTTCTTTAAACTCCTTAAAGCAGGATGGATCCATGTATGGAAGAGAAGAAAAGGTTGCTAAGAAAGATCATTCTGCATATAATTGTGATGAAAAAAGGCCCAGTGCCACTGCCAGCATGTGACACCTGGCTCAACAGCTAGTCACTTTACAGAGTTAGAAATCATATGTAAAAAATCTATGGAAATGGTACAGGAGTTACATAATGATCAGACACTACAGTATCTGACTTTCAGAATGACAGCATTCTAGTTGCTCACTACATACATGACAGTTTCTTTAGAAGAAATAATCACAGGCCTGCAAATGAGTTCTGGTTGTGCAGTTCATCATACTGCATTAACACTTACAGATTACAATAACAGGACAATTTTGGAATTTTCAAGACAGTCAAGGAAACCTTTACATAACTGCAATTATGGCAATAATATTGAAATCAGGAGGCTGTAATGTTCTACCTTTTTGCAAGTACTATAATACTATCACACAGTCATACAAAAATACATATTCAAACTATATCAACTTAAACACTTCCATGACACTAAAACAGCCACATCCACTAGGACGTGAAACCAAAACTGAATGTGTCCTTGCAATGGCTCCAATGGTTGGTTAATCACCAGCCTCTTACCATATAGACCCAGTTTCCAAGGTCAGTCCATGTAGGATATGTGGGAGATAAATTGGCACTGGGACAACATTTTATCTGATTACTTCACTTTTCGCCTGTCATTATGCTCTACATTCATTCGTTTATCAGTGACACAATACAATCTTAGCAGCTGATCGTATTGCTCAACTAACACTTAAAACGAACAATGCCCACTTACATATGTTTGCACCATCACTTCACAATCATTTGCTGATAGCACTTGAATGTGAGTCACTCTAGGCACATATCAGGATAAATGGCTGTGCACAACTGATAGTAGGCTGTTCTGGCTGTTGCTTGGAAAGTAAAAGAAAATGGTAACTTATGAGGGAAAGCACTGGTATCAAAATATCCTTGTACCAGGACCAGTCATGATCTATGCAGCATCCCTTACCATTTATCCTATTAATAACCTTGCATGTTACTTAAAATCATACTAGTTTGCCAAGTTGGACACAGTGACTGTTGGAACAGTACCACAAATCAGCTCAGTACCTGTATGCCCTTACATCAGAACTCATGCCTGCTAGTAGGATCATCAGGTAATCTGACTTTGTAGAGATGCACGGCTCATACAAACATTCATCTTTCCCTGCCTTCAGCACCTAACCATGCACATACAAACAATATGACACTCTCCTAAATCTTATACAGCACCAACTAAACACAAATTACACTAAAGTTCAATAAAGGAGAGGCATTTTCTTTCTTTGAGCCTACTTTCTTACCAGTGTATGTTCTTGCCACTTAAAAGGAGTGACATAGACAGAAATGATTAATTTCTTTGACGAGAAATAAGTGTGAAAGGTCAAGTCTAATGGACACAACCCATCCATCTTGCAGAATGCAGACTCCACCTTTAAAGTGAACAAATTATTACAAAAGGGGCAGTAACACAGTTTTGTAACTTGTATCTTTCAGCATTGTTAACAGGGTGCCTTATGGTGATTGTGAGCTGCTTGCAATCTGCTAGCTGCCCAGCACTCTTCATCTGTTTCATCCTTCCAGTGTATTCCTCTGGCACATGCCACATAAAATTAATTGTTCCATATTTTACAGTAGTTAATAAGCCCCGCCATAGTGCACAGGTACTGGAAACATGTCATCTGTTGCTGGCAATGGTTGTTTGCAGGACAGTATCTCGACATTCTTGCCATCTCATGTGACTCATTTAATGAAGAAACAAACAGGGCTATTGGACGTGGACAAGGAAATAAGAACCATGTGGAAAAGCTAATGAAAATCCGTAGTTGGTGTCATCAGTACAAGGTGGCCTTCAAAATAAACACAGTTGTGAATACATACAACATTGATGAGGACATGACTGAGTGGATGCTGAAGCTAAATCCGATCCGATGGAAGGTAACATGCACAGGAATGTTGATTTAGGATCACAGAACCTGCAGGTTCCAATAAGCTTGAGTAAATTCACAACAGAACAATTCAGGGAATGCACAGAGTGCAGAACAATCCTGCTGTGTTTGATTGCCTTGAAAATCATAAGACTTGTAAAAAAGTGTATTGGGCACAAAATGCAAATTTTTCCTCCACAGCTCTTGCTTCAGACATTTTTTGCTCCAATCCATATTTAGCATGTCACACCTGATGAGCCCAGGAATACATGTAGGTCTTCATGTAAAGTGTCTGTCATTGACATCTGACGTCAATCAAAATCAGGTATGTATTGACAAATATTACTAAGACTCCCCCACATCAAATTTCATGAAATTCAGTTGAACAATTCTGATTTTACAAATGAACAGATGTGAAAACTACAAATAGGCACATTTTTGCAACCACCCCTTATGGCTGAGTCAAAAATGAGACATCATACAGGAATAACATAAAACAGAAACACAATATAATGTCATTTATGGTCCTCTCAACAACTTAAGGAATAAACTAATATTTTGGTATATTTTTGCCATGTGGCAAAACACAAATTTTCAAATAATTTCCACACAGGTGTTATACTAAAATAATAGAACAAGTTTAAAAGAACTGAATTATTAATGAAAAACAAGACAAAAACAAAACTCTGACTTCTCCCTGTGTCCAGGGAGATTTAAACATACCTTGTGTCATGTACATGGATTCAGACTCAGGCATACAAGATCTATCACGCATTCTTCTGTAGTAGGCACCCTCTGCTAATTCCTTTCATTATGACAAAACGTGGTATGGCCTGTCCTGTTGCACACCACAACCATCACAGTACAGCCTGTCCTGTTGCACTGGTGCATACCACAACTGTCATAGTACAGCTTATAAACACTGGTGTATGCCACAATTGCCATGGCATAGCCTGTCCTTTTGCACTGGTGCACACCACAACTCTCACAGTAGAGCTCTTTACCATGTCACTGCATGACACAAATCTTTCATTTTCTAGAAATTACTTCACCTGGTTTGAATATCCACTGCAGGCATGATCATCACCCACACTAAAAGTTTTACCATGCTCTTCCCATAGCCCTTGTTGGCCATACACTCCATTCAGGTGTCTCCAGAATTTACCTACTTGTACAAGGAGGTGCTGATAAGTTCTTAGCCCGACCAGGAAGGAAACAAGCCACAGTGACCACACTCGGGATTTTATTCAACATACTCCCCATGAACCTCAATATGCTTCTTAGCCTGTTGCTCTAACTTCTGCAAGCCACTCAAAAAAAATTAGACGGTTGTCCGTCCAACCAGGTCTCTGCGGCAGCAATGACATCTGTGTCGGATGAAAAATGGCGAGCTTTCAATTGTTTTTCAGTCCAGGGAACAGGTGGTAGTCTGACGGGGCCAGATCCAGAGAATAGGGTGGGTGATCAAGACACTGGAAGCCCAGGTAGGCCAGTTTCTTCTGGGTTGCAAGTGCCCAGTGAGCCGGGGCACTGTCGTGCAAGAACAAGACCCCCTTGGTGAACTTCCGTGGCCTTTTTCCTTCAAAATTTCCTTCATTGGCACCAGCAGAGATGAGTAATACTCAGCGTTGATAGTTTGGCCCTTTGGAAAATAATCAATGAGGAGGATGCCGTCTTGATCGCAAAAAAAAAAAATCGAGGCGAGAACTTTTCCAGCGGATTTTTGCACTCAGAATTTTTGGGGGCGGCGTGAGCCGTTATGTTTCCACTCCATTGATTGTTGCTTTGTCTGCGGTTCATAGTGATATAACCAGGTTTCGTCCATGGTCACCGATCGCGACAGGAAATCATTTGGATTGCACCGAAAAATTCCAAAACTTGTTCAGATGCCTGGCATCTTTGACGTTTTTGATCCGCGTTCAGGCATTTCGGGACCCACTTCGCGGAGAGCTTCCGCATGTCCAAATCTTCATGAAAGATGGACCCAACCCGCTCATGTGAGATGCCCAGTTGTTCAGCTATTGATTTAGCCTAAATCCATCGGTCTTACAAGATTAGCTCGCAAATTTGATGAATAATCTCCGGGGTGGTCACTGTTTTGGGTCGTCCAGGATGAGGCGCATCACAGGTGGAAAAACCACCACGTTTAAACTGGGCCACCCAGTTTTTGATGGTGGCATACGATGGCGCATGTTCCCCTAATGTTTCTTTCAGAATGGCGTAAATTTCTTTCGTCGCCTTGCCTTGCC
>JGI20166J26741_11342226_pt1 | contig 13937 bp, 7 predicted proteins | sample TergutCu122P5_FD_26741 | JGI IMG/M metagenome (IMG submission 26741)
TCATATGTACATAATTTATTTTACAATTATGCTAAAGTTATCAGATTTTATATCTGATCTTTTCATGTGTCGCGTTTCGACCGTCCGGTTTACATATTCTCTGTCTATTTGATTACCGGTAATAGTAACATCCCTGCATCCATCCAATAGAAAAGATGTTTTTTGCCATAAATAGGGTTCGAAAGCGTAAGTTCGAATAATTTCATTATTTCTGAATATTAATCCTCTGACAGAGCGTGCATGCATAAGAGGAACATCGAAAGTTTTGAAAATATTGTTTTCGATTCGAATATTTTGGTGATATGGTTCGGAATTTTCATTTTGCGGTCGATGAGAAGGCGTGATGCTAATGATCCCTTCTCCCCATTCCCATCGATTGCCGGTAATACAGCCGGAGGTCAGACAATTCTCAAAAACGTTATTCCGAATCGTAATATCACGATTTGCACCCGACTCAAACCAATAATCCATATCCCCTTCAATCAGAATCGCCGTTCCGGCAGTTCTGAAATAGTTGTCTTCAATGATTACTTTTTTCGGCGTTGTCACTAAAATACCTCTTGCTCGATGTTGTTTCAATATCTTGCAATTTCGTATTTCCAAATTTGGCGTCCATGTTTTGTTTTCTAAATAATCGCCTGTTACCACTCCTTTAGGCAAAGGCGAATCAAAAGTAATTTTTGAAAGTCTGTTTTCTAAACGTTCTACTGATTGGACAACCCTCGTTTCAGACCTTTGACAAAGAACAGGATTAACGAACCAGATTTCATCGCCGCGCTCTGCGTTTAACTTTGATGTGATTATGGTGTTATTACCAAGAATTGAATCTATTTTAGAATAAGAGCCATGAACGTTAATAAAATCATCCATTGCTCCGGTATGCGCGCAATTGATAATTTTTATTAAACCTTTGCAATTCAGAAAGTGGGAGTTGTCAGCTATTATACTGACAACTCGTCCTTTTTTGTCATTTATTTTAACTGTCGCATTATCCATGGTTATATTTTCACTTCTTGAGCCAAGTACTGCATGGCTTAACGCATGATATATCGTTAAATCTTTTAATATAACGTCTTTACTGCCGGTTATGTCAATTCCGACAGTCATATAACGACCGGACATCAAGTTGGTATAAGTCCCTTTGGGAGGTTTGATAGTAGGCTTTCCATAGAAACGAACCACTCCTGATCTGACTTCTTCGGCTTTTGAAGTGAACAATTGGGAGTTATTCCCATCATGTGTCATATAAAGAATTTCTTTTGTATCGCGATCGAATAAATTAAAATACCCTGTGGGTGTCGCTTTCCATCCTTCGCCTGTCATGAAAAATCTTTCATTTTCAATCACATACCGGTATTGCTCTTTGTCAAATTCAAGTTCGATGTAATCATCGGTTGAATTGAGATATGTTCCCTGATACATAAAAGGAAAATCCCAATCAACGATGAAATTTTTCAATTCAATATTTTCACATCCTGAAATTCTTGCTATTTGCATATTGCCATGAAAAATAAACTCTGAGCTATCACCATCAATGACTACATTCTTTAAGCCTTCCATAGGTATGCCTATAGAAAAATGGTCGGATGAAGCAAAATCCTGCCAAAAGTCATAACGTCCTCTGGGGAAAATGATAGTTACAGCATCGCCTGATTTACTTTGTTTTAGCGCTTCAACAACCTTTGGAACGACATTTCTCCGGCTTCCCGGCTTGTAACCAAGTTCTGTTATTGAAATTCTTTTCTGCGAAAAAGCATCCAAGAAACAAACAGTTATTGCAATAATTATCAAAAATAGTTTGAAACTGAAGTATTTCATTTAATAATATTTTATATTTATTATTTAAAAGTAATATCAGAGACGTAATTACCCATTTCCAAGTTGTTATAATCCTTTGTAAGCCTCTGTCCTAAAATAGATATGTTGTCAAAAGTCACATTTTTCACGGTGTACTCCTTATTAGCACCTCGTAATACTGTCTTTACATCCCGTATGGTATATTCTTCGGAAGCCTCCAATAATTGAATCTTATAAGGCCCTTCTTTGCCGGTAAGTGTTATATTTTTGAATGTTATACCGCTGATATAACCGGGCAAGAGTGTCCGCATATATTGATTGACGACAGGTTTTAGCCGGATCAATTCTTTTTGACCCTCTCCGTTAATTCGGATGTTCTCAAAAACAACGTTTTCCATTTTCATTTTTTCTCCCGGTTCCAAAAGAAAGGCGGTCATGCTAAAATGCAGTATTTCAATATTTTTGAATAATATATTCCGCATATAGTCTGCCCGGCTTTCATGACCCATAAGAACGACTCTTGCCCTATCGCACCATAATATGCAGTTTTCAACGGTTATCTTTTCGACATTTTCATTATTTGAAGTCAATCCCTTTAATGCTATACAATCGTCATCCGTTCGGATAAAGCAATTTTTTATCCAAACATTTTGTGAATTACATGGATTTATTCCATCATCGTTTTGAGCTCTCCCGGCAACAATTTTTACATTATCCACTGTCACATTTTGTGAATTTCTTATGGGTAAAGTCCAGGTAGCAGACCCTCTTAGTATGATATCTTTTATAAGCACATTATTGCTTTCAGTTACTACGATCAAATTGTGTGCGCCTTTTCCCCAGACAAACTCATTTCCGCAAATGATACCCCTCCCGCAAATTTTTACATTATTTCCGCGAACGCGGATACCGGCTCTCACTATAGCTCCTTCGGCAAGATACATCGTTTGATTAGCGCCTACGTTTACTATTGCTGAATCAGGATGATGTATTCCCGGTCCGAAGTAGATCAAATTAGGATCTTTTAAATCCGGTTTAAAATCATCAATTGTATTGGCAAAAAGAAGTAACGGGCCGTTTTTTCCATCCGGCTCAATACTGATTTTAGTTGGCTTATCTACAGTAAAAGACAGTTCGGAAGCGCTCTTTTTTACGTTACTGACACTAACGCCTTCGGGCCGTAGTATGGTATTTTCAAATTTTTTGGTTGTTGACTTAATTTTCACTTCAACCGGTTTATCCATATCAAAACTGATGAAAGAGTAATGTCCGCCAAAATCCAGATGTGTTCTTTCTTTTTCCCAGGGAGGGTCTTGAACTCTGGCGACATATACAATGGCTTTCGTTCCGTTGACCCATACTTCATAGTCGGTTGAGCACGGCTCATCCTTAATAAGATGTTCATATTTCCCGGGATTGTATGGCTTTGTACTACATCCGGAAATTCCTACAAGAAAAACTAAGCACATGGAATAAACTATAAAGTAAACGGATTGAATTGATAGTTTTTTTAATAGATTTTTCATTTATTTAATTTAAAAATAATAAGTTATTCAATAGTAATAATTTTTGATAATACAGATTTATCCTCATTACCTGTAATCCCTATTGCTGTCAGAGTAACTGTATAAGTTCCGGCAGCAGAATAAACATGAGAAGGAGATGCTGCATTAGATACCTCGGATCCATCACCGAAATTCCATTGATAATCACTTGACATCAGGGATGTGTTCACAAAATTTACTTTTCGTTTATCAGCAGCATCAATCGAATTTGTGAAACTGGCAGTTGGCTTTACAATTTTTGTGTAAATGATAACCGCAGTAGTACTCAGAGAAGGATTTTTTTCTCTTTGGGCACTTGATATTTCAATTCCTAAAGCGAAAATTGCATTCGGAAAATTCTCTCGAAGAAAATCGAGATTAACAATCAAATCAAATTTAGCAATTTCTTCCCCATCTTGCATAACCACCGAATTCACCAAAGAATATTTATCCGATGGAATCAATTGATACTTAACTTCTCTGTTAGCATTTACAGTTTCAATGATTTCCGTGTTAACTTTAACGTCAACTGTGAAAGTTCCTTTATTATTAATGCCGGCTCTATATGCAGCTAACGGTACACGGAATTCTCTCTTTGCTAAATCAATTACATATTTGTATGGATTCCCCTCAATAGGCAATGTACCTCTAATTCTGCTTATATCGTCTATAATGTATTGTCCATTGTTGGGGAACGCTGTCGGCATATAAATAGTTTGATCGGGATATTTATCAGAATCTCTGTAAGTTGTAGCATCCCAGCATGAAGTCAACGGAAGTATGAATCCCGATAAAATCATGATTATAGAAAGTTTACAAATAGTTATTTTCATTTTTTAAAAATTTAGTATGTTAAATAATGTTCTAATAATTACCACAAAGGATTTTGAATTAATGATTTATTAATGTATAACTCATTTTGAGAAATAGGATATAAATACATTTTAGGTAAAAATGTACGTGACTCAACAACAGATACATCGAATTTGAATTGGTTGTCTGATATCTTTGTAATTTTCACTCCGTCAATGGGAGAGGATAAAACCGAAGGAGCGATCATCCATCTTCGAACATCCCATAAACGATGATCCTCAAAAGCAAATTCCACTCGTCGCTCATTATATATCCGTTCACGAGTTTGCGATTGATTCAAGCCTTCCGGTAAACCGGGCATATTAACCCCTTTCCGGTAACGAACTTTATCGAAATACGCTTTAATGTCGCTGTTCCCCGGTTCTGCCTCATTTAGCGCTTCCGCGTAATTCAGATATAACTCCGCCAATCTTAAAATTACCCAACTATGCGTGCTTGTTTGATTGGTAACAAGATTTAGCTCCTCATTCACATATTTTCTCAGGTAATATCCGGTTCTTGAAGCATTGGCAATTGGCGGACCGTCTTTTCCTCCTTCCCAACATTCCATCGGTCTTCCCTTAAATTTACTGTTATTGGTTGCTATTGTCAACGATAAACGAGGATCACGATTCGCATAAGGATTTGCTGCATGTTCCGGATTATTCCGGTCGAATTTGCTCCCGTCAATCATCTCGTATGCATCTACAAGATTCTGAGTGGGTGTTGTTCCGCTATTTCCCATATCAAATCCTACTGATATATTTGCTTTTTCAAAGGTATTACTTGCTGCTTCGCGACGACAAAAAATCACTTCATTATCTGTATGTGTATTAACCCCGAAAAGCGTTCTGTAGTTCGAACTCAAGACATAATTGTTTGTTTCTGCTAAGTCAATGGCCGCTTTAGCTGCATCGGCTGCTGCTTTCCAGCGTGCTTTCCTGTCTCCGCTTAATGCGATTAGTTCCGGATTAGAATAGCCCGGCGCCCAACTTGTATTATTAAACAATTCGCTTGCAGCATATAGCAGAACACGACTCTTTAAAGCCATTGCAGCAACTTGCGTAACTCTGCCCAAATCGCCGGTAGGATATCTTGCAGGTAATTCTTTGGCAGTAATATCACATTCGTCGGTAATAAACTTAATGCAATCAGCTAATGAATTTCTCGGGATTTTGCTAAAATCATCGTTTAACGAGTAAAGATTAACAATAGGAACTCCGCCATAACGTTTAACTAATTCAAAGTAATAATAGGCTCTTATAAAACGGACTTCATACTTCCACCGATTTATTTCCGCCATATAACTCTGATATACTCCCTGTTGGCTCGGATTATTTTTGAGGTAATCAAAGTCAATATTTATATCCGAAGCAAGAAATAGATTGATTTTTCGAATACTAAGGTAATAATCCGTCCATACATTATCCGGATTCGTATATTGATTCCATGAACCTCTATTAAATTGCTGAACCTGAGAGGTCTCAAGCGTATGTTCCGCTTCGTCCGATGCAGATGCCAACATCGCTCCATCAATATTTACAAAACCTGATTTTAGATCCCCATAAATGGAGGCAACCTGTCCCCTGCAATAATCGTATTGCGAATTCGCTTCATCTATTGTTATTCCGTTCATGAATTCCGGCTCTAAATATCCTTTACACGAAACGAGGTACAAGGAACAAAACAAAATGTACAAAATGGCTGCAAAATATTTTTTCATTGTAAAATAAATTTTAATTTAAAATTGAATTTTCGCTCCTATATTATATGCTTTCATTGCCGGATATCCTGTAAGTATTTCAGGGTCTGCTATTTTAACATAATCCCAAGTAATAAGATTTGATCCGCTAATGAATAAGGTTGCTGCCCCAATACCTAATTTACTTACTACCTTATTGGAAAAATGATATCCCAATTCGATATTTCTTAGTTTTATAAAACTTCCATCTCGTTGCCAAAATGATGATTGTTGATAATTATTCAAGTTGTTTTCTGACGAAAGTCTCGGATATTTTGCCGTCTCATAGGTACTGCTTGTCCATCTGTCAAGTGCGATAGACGATATTTTACCATTGTTTTGAAAAGCATAAAAATCACTTCCCGATAGATATACCGATCGATTCATTTCACTCTGAAAAAAAGCGTTAAGATATACGTTTCTATATTGGACGCCGGCATTCAGGGCTATTGTTAATTCAGGTATTTGAGTATATCCGGTAGGATAAAAGTCTCTTTCATCCACGATACCATCGTTATTTTGATCTTTATATTTAATGTCTCCCTCTTGAACTAAAGCAAAATTTTGATATGGAGAATTTTGGACGTCCGATACATTTCTGAAAAATCCTAAACTCTCTAACAAAAACGGTTGATCAACCATTTTTCCCTCTTTAAGTTGATAGGAATCCTGCTTTCTCGCTTCCGGAATACTTGTAATTTTATTTTTAGCATACCAAATATTGAGATCTGCAAAAAAATTCAGATTACCCGATAGCTTGCTTTTATAACCAATCAAAGCTTCAAAACCTTTATTATCTACTTTTCCAACATTTAACTGTGGAGTCCTCATTCCTGCAAATCCGGGAATCAAGCTTTCGGGTAATGTCAGAATGTCATATCGATTTTGCGAAAAGATATCAAAATTTAATTTTAAGCAATTGATGAAAGATGCGTCAAATCCGAAATTGAATTCTTTTTTCTTTTCCCATGTTAATCCGGGATTTGCGATGGTTGCTTCGTTATATCCTTGTATTGATTGAGAACCGAAAATATATGATCCCTGAGCAATATAATATTGATCGTACAAAAATCTTTGGCTCCCGACTGCATTATTTCCTGAAATTCCGAAAGATGCTTTTAACTTTAAATAATCCACCACAGCATTATTTTTCAAAAAATCCTCATTGGAAACAATCCAACCCGCAGAAACTCCCGGGAATAAGCCGAAACGTTTGCCTTTCATGAAACCATTGGAACCGTAATATCCAAATGACAACTCACCAATGTATTTCATCTGATGTGCATACAAGATTCGGCCGTTTACTCCAAGATGTTTGAAGTCCGTTCTCTCTCCTGCAAGGGTATAAGAATTCATGTCATAACCTAAAGCAGCTTCAACCAAATTATTTTCCTGTTTTTTCTTATAATTTAAGAAAGCTTGCAAACCGGTAGATCTCCATTGATCAAATTGATTTTCAGATGCAACCAATGATGTCGGTTCACCAAATTGCCTATATTCAATAGTCCCCGAAGCATCTTTTACAATAGAATATCTGTCATACGTTCTTGATTTTGATGAATAACTCCTGAGACGATTATTGAAAGATGCTGCAACAGAGGCACTCAATCCCTCTGCAATCATATCCAATTGATACGTCAGTTTGAGGCCGGTTTGAGCTATTCTGAAATTGGATGTAAAAGAACCCGTTTCAAGCATATCTCCCCAGGGATTGGTGTATAATGCATTGCCTCCGTATGAGTTGTTTGGATTATAAACAGGAAATGCATTGGGAGGAATCAATGAAATTCGGTTAATGATGGTACCGGCGTTATAATTCGCAGGATTTGATTTATTAGATAAACTATATCCAATATTTACGCTTGCCGAAAACCTTTCTGACAAATTTATATCCACATTACCACGTATATTAAATTGTGCATTATTGGAATTGGAACTGAAATCTGTTTTATCAGCTGTTTTTTTCAGAATTCCTGAACGATTCAAGTAACCAAGCATCACAAAATATCTGACATTTGATTGTCCTCCTGAAAAAGTCAGGTTATATTTTGAAGTTTGAGCCGCATTTCTGTAAATTTGATCTTGCCAGTTGACATCGGGATAAAAATAGGGATCGGTTCCCGACCGGTAAGCACTGAGGTCGTTATCGGAATATTGTTTTGGCAACCCATCGTTATTCAGCGCTTCATTGTAAAGTTGTGCATAATCATAAGAGCCTAAAAAATTTGGCAGTCTTAACGGGGATTCAAAACCTGTTTGCAGCAATAGATTGATTTTTAAAGGACCTTCTTTCCCTCTTTTGGTTGTAATCGACAACACTCCATTTGCCCCTCTCATACCGTACATGGAAACAGCGGCTGCGTCTTTCAGCAGGGAAACCGATTCGATTTCTTCAGAAAGCAGGTAATCGTAAGAACTTTCAAACCCATCAACAAGAATGAGCATAGTTCGTCCCGGTCCAAAAGTGCCTACCCCTCTTGAATATAAATTGACCGATTCGATTCCGGGCTCATTATTCGTTTGCGAAACGGTAAGCCCTCCTAATTGACCATGTAATTTATTACCGAAATTGGTGGTTACTGAATTATCTAAATGTTCTGTGCCAATGGTGGTGACGGATCGTGTTACCATCCATTCTGGTATTGAATAGTTATAACCGAAATTTACAATGCTTGAATCTGTTGGAAGATCTTGTGCATGGATGACTTCGACCATCAACACCCAAATAAAGAACGAAAATAATACAGCGTTGATTTGACCACTTTTGTATTTCATATTTATCTGTTTTATTAAGTTCATATTTTTATTAAAAAAACTTTTACCATCCCGGATTTTGAATTAAGTATCCCTTGTTGACCTCATCTTGGAGGAAGGGAATGTGATACATATTTGGAGTAAATGTTCGCTGTTCAAAAACATGGTAGGTATAACTAAATTCCGTACCGGGAGGATCCTGTTTGTAAATACTAATCCCTAACATATCACCTATCATTACGCCATCTTGCATTGCAATAGTCCAACGATGGATGTCCCATAAACGATGTTCTTCAAAAGCCAATTCTATATTCCGTTCATTTCTTACTCTTTCTCTGAATTGTTCTTGAGAGAGTCCATCCGGTAAATTCGGCATCCCTACCCGGTTTCGTATAATATTTACAGATTGATAAGCTTCCTTAACCGGGCCTTGAAATTCGTTGAGCGCTTCCGCATAATTAAGATACGCTTCTGCAAGCCGGTAGAGATACCAATTAGGAAACCCTAATGTAGTCCTGTTCATCGTTGGAGGAACAAATTTCCTCAACCAATATCCTGTCAGATTATCTACTAAAGGAGGTTGATTAGCTTCAACAGCTCCTTCCCACATAGTAATTACGGGGAAATCCGGATTCCAATAACAACCGTTGTATGCTATTGATTGGTCGAAACGAGGGTCTAATTCAGAATATAACTGACTAAGATTATTTCCTCCGTTTCGGTTCCATTTTTGTGGAGTCCCATCTTTCTTTTCATACTTTTCAACCCAATTTTGAGTTATATTCAGACCGGCTTGCCTATAGTAAAAGTTGTTATACGCTCTCCACATAGTACTACTGACTCCCTGTGCAGGCTGTAATTTAACCGACAAGATTATTTCTTCATTATCCGGAATTTGCCACACATCTTGATAACACTTGTTATATCCGGTTAATAAGTGTACACCGGCGCCTTGTGCCCAGTCAATAACAGCTTTTGCGGCATCAGCTGCCAATTTCCACCTGCTCACATCGTTGTCTCCGTAACATATCAATTTGTTGTTTTCACCCGGAAGTGAAATTGGAGGCGTAGCCGTGTTGAATAACGGGCTTGCCGCATACAATAGCGTTCTGGATTTCAACATCAAAGCTGCGCCTTTTGTTATTTTGCCTATATATTGCGCCGGCCATCTGTCCGGTAAAAGTGCTGCGGCATCTTCTGCGTCCTGTACAATAAATTTTACCACTTCATCAATAGTCGATCTGGGTACTTTAAAGGATTCTGCATCATTCAAACTAAATCGGGAATTTACAATCGGAACCCCCCCATAACGTTTAAGCATCTCAAAATAACACAATCCACGAAGAAATAAAGCCTGTCCTTTTGCCTGATTCTTAAATTCCTGACTTGCATCAGGAACGCCGTCTATTCTGTCTAATAAAATATTGATTGCTCTGATGGCTTTCCACCGGGAATTCCAACAACCATCGAAGTTAGAAGTGACAGACATTGATCCGCGATTATAATTATTGCATGCATACCATCCTGCTCCACAATTACCTTCGTCAGACATGCTGGCAAAAAGATATTCCCTGTATCCATTCCTTTCATCCCATTCGGGAATGTCGGCATAGATTCCATTCCTGTATATGCCAAGTAGAAATGTTTCAGCATTGATTTGTGTAGAAAATATCGTATCTTCAGTAACATCGACACCGGGAGGTTTATCCAAAAAGTTCCCCATTAAATCTTCACAGGAAGATGACATAATATAAATAAGAGTAAAAACTGTTATAATTATGAATTGAATTAAATTTTTCATGTCAATATGTTTTTAAAATTGTATATTAAAACCCAAGTTAAAAACTCTTGTCATCGGATAATAGGATTCATCACCACCTCTGAGTCCCTGTTCCGGATCGATACCCGGAAACAATCCGCTCCATGTTAATAAATTATTTCCATTCAAATAAATCCGTAAGGAACTGATTTTGAAACGATTTAATAACTCATTTTTGAAACTGTACCCAATTTCAGCATTTTTAAGCCTCAAGTAGCTGAAATCCTGAACCATAAAAGTAGATGTTGCATAATTATTCGATTGCGACATATCTGCAGTTAATCGGGGAAGTCTGATGGTTTCCCCGTTTTCATATTTTTCCTGCGACCATGAATACTTGGGGATAAAAGCTAAGGTAGCCAATGCATTATCGAAAGGTCGAATGTGGCTGTTAGTTGCCACATATCCCCTGGAATAATTTGTAGCGCCTTGAAACAATACGGAAAAATCAAATCCTTTGAACGATCCGCCGAAAGATATTCCGTACGATACTTCAGGAAAATCGGGATAACCAATGGGCACCTGGTCATTCTGATCGATTCTCCCGTCGCCGTTAACATCCTTATACCTTACGTCTCCCGGCATGACATAACTGTTTTGCGATTGCATAGCAGGTCTGTTAGGTACATTCACTTCTTCCCAGGTATTATAAAAACCTTCGGCGATATATCCGAATGCTTGACCCATCGATTGTCCGGTTCTCATCATATAGGGATAGCGCCGTGGAACTTCATCCTGAAATAAAATTTTATTTCGTGCAAATGAATAATTGCCTTTTATCCAGTAATCAAATTTGCCGAAATGATCCGTATAAGTAATATCTCCGTCATATCCTTTATTCACTACTTTACCCCAATTCATTGCAGGCAAGGTTATACCAACAATTTGGGGAGTGGTTTGCGGAGTAGTAAGGATATTGTTCGTGTTCCCCAAAAAATAATCAAATGTTAACCGGATTCTATCTTTCAGCAATATCAAATCAATTCCTATATCCGTCTTTTTTGTCCGTTCCCAGGTAAGATTTGGGTTGCCTAACGAGCTCTCATACGAAGCTTGATAATTTTGTAATGTAGAGCCATATACTCCAAACCAAAAGCCACCCGGAGGTCCACCATTAGTTTCTGATCCGCTTGCATATATATATGCAGATGGCATATATAGGAAACGTGAACCTCCAATTTTATCATTTCCTACTTCGCCATATGAACCTCTGAGTTTAATATATGTAACGATTTTATTTTTAGGGAAAAAAGATTCTTCAGTAGGTATCCAACCCAAAGAATATGCGGGAAACAAACCGAATCGTTTTCCCGGTGCAAAATTTTCAGTTCCGTTGTATGCAATATTAAATTCGGCCATATAACGCATCTTATAATTGTAAGTAATTCTTCCGATTAATCCTTGAATTGCGTTAGGTATATCATATAAAAGATTTGGATCATATAATTTCTTCTGGTTGTAAAGTAATAAACCACCAAAAGCATGGGAATTGAAAGTTCTTTCATAATTCAGACCTGCTTCAAAATAGGTATCCCGCTTTTTTTGATTGGATTCGGAAAAACCAAAAGGACTTTCCGTTCTCAGAGGCTGATATAAAATTGTGCCGTCATCCAGATTCACTGCTTGATAGGATTGCATGTTTTTAGTATATCTTTTTTGATTATTCATTTGATTCCAGTTGTTGATTTTTGCATGGAGTTTTAACCCATTTGTGATAAAATCAAGCTTGTAATTAAATCCAACATTAGTTGTCAGATTATTAGAATAATTTCTGGAATACCCGCTACTCATTAGATATAAAATAGGATTTGGAGCGTATGCCTGGACAGCCTCGACAATTTTACCGTCTATTACACCCGGAGAACTGTATGGAGGTGCATAAAATGTCATACCAACCATGGTGCGCGTTGCACCGGAAGAGCCATCTGAGAATCCGCTTCTGTTTGCAATGATTGAAGATAGATCAACATTAACAGACAACTGTTTTGTGAGATCGAAATCAAAATTGGCTCTGATATTGTATCTTTGATATGAAATATTCGGATTATAGCCTCGATTAAGAGATGGAAAATTATTGAATAAACCCTCCTGGTATAAGTATCCGGCTGAAACGAAATATTTCATCATATTCATTCCGCCTCGAATATTGATGTTGTGCTGTGTTTGCATTGAAGTCGGTTGCATCATGACGGAAAACCAATCCGTATCCGGATGCATAATCGGATCATCACCTGTTCTGAAATGTTCGATATCTTTATCGGTATATTTTGGGTTATATACTCCTGATATGAATGAATCATATTTTCGCGCTTCGTTATAATTTATCGCAAAATCATAAGCTCTCAGGTTTTCTCTTAAATCTGTAAATGTCAGCATGCCTACATTCGATGAAAGACTTATTATCGGTTTACCTTCTTTTCCCCGTTTTGTGGTAATAATAATCACCCCGTTTGCGCCGCGCATGCCGTATACCGCTGTTGCAGAAGCATCTTTCAGGACGGTAATATCTTCGATTTCGTTAAAATCAATGTTATTAAAACTTGAATTTTCAACACCATCCACTAATACCAGCGGGTCGGAGGAACCCGCAAAAGTACCCCGTCCTCTGATACGTATAACCGGTTGTTCGTTTCCGGGATCACCTTCGTATTGATTCGCTATCAAACCTGTTACACGTCCTGCAAGCGCTTTACCGACACTTGCCACAGGGGTCTGAACCAGAGCGCTATTGCCAACAGAAGAAATAGCGCCTGTAATGGTAGCCTTTTTTTGTACGCCGTAACCGACTACGACTACTTCCCCGACAGAGATGACATCTTCCACCAATATAACATTAATTACTTTTTTATTGCCGACCACTATTTCCCGGGTAGTAAAACCGATATAAGAAAATGTAAGTATGTTTTCTGTTGTAGGAACATTAATTGAAAAATTTCCGTTGATATCGGTGCTTATACCCAGGGTTGTCCCTTTAATGGAAACTGAAACGCCCGGTAGAGGTTCTCCTTTTTTATCGGTAACGGTTCCGGTAACAACAATGGTTTGATTTGATTCAGCCGGTAACGTCTTTATTTGTTGTTGTTTGTGAATAACAACGTTTTTGTCATATATCTCATATTCAACATTCTGACCTTGTAGAATTTGTTTAATCGCTGCGTCAACGGATACATTATTCAGGTCCAGCGAAATAATTTGTTGTGTATTCACATCTTCCGAAGCAAATATAAACAAATAGCCGTATTTGTCTTGAAACGTTTCTATTGCGGTTTTTAAAGGTACATTGTTTATTTTGAGAGTGATATTTTCAGCAAATAAAGATATATGGCAACATATCATTATTAACACTATCCCTGTCTGTATTATTTTCCTTATCATAAAAATTGATTTAAAAATCGTTAAAAATATTCATTGAAGTTTATATTTCTTTAAG
>JGI20166J26741_11343337_pt1 | contig 13934 bp, 9 predicted proteins | sample TergutCu122P5_FD_26741 | JGI IMG/M metagenome (IMG submission 26741)
AGATGAGCACTTGATGCTCGAAACATGTAGAGGAGAATAGTATTTTATGAATAAATAATAATCAGTGCATCAAGTTGGTAATTAATGTATAGTCAAAGTAACAGGAGTCTGAAAAAAATTACATCATAAGCAGCTTCATGTCTTGTAATCATCACCAACATTATAAGGATAATCAAATCAAGGAGAATAACATGGATGGGACAGGAAGCTCACATGGGAGAGAAGAAAAATGCATAGTTGTGAGAGAAAAACCCGACAGAAAAAGATCAGTTGGAAGACTAAGTCAGAGATGGTAGGATATTAAAATGGATCTCAAATAAATAGGATGGGATGGGAAGGTGTGGATTCATGTGGCTCAGGACAGGGACCAGTGAGTAGCAGGCTCTTGCGAACAGTGTTAACGAACCTTCAGGTTAACAGACTTCTGAAGATTTATGGAGTGCCAAAAGAATCCACTGCACAGGGATTTGCAAACCAAATGTTAAAACCAATGCTGGCAACCCTAACTTAATAGGCTCAATGACCAATAAACTAAAATATGCATCTGTAACCCTGTAGAGGACTGCAACTGCTCTTTTAGTGGCTGGGAAATAATGCACAAGAACCCTGACATATAACAAAGTGACAGTAACATAGGAGAAAATCTTCAATTCATCCACTTACAAACATTAAACAAACATCAGTTCACATCAAAAAGTAAAATGATACATAATTTTTTATTCTTGCTTTTAGTCTCACATTCTCTTGAACTTCTATCAATGTTTATCAAAGATACTTCTTGTTTTCCAGAAGGCATTTGGCACTGCCCCACTTGCATAACTATATCATCTCATAGCACTGTTACAATTACCATTTATGAACTAACAGAGCAAATATGGTACTTTCTATAAGCCTGCCACAAATTAAAGTGGTCAATCCTAGCAGAGAGTTCCATATTCTATATAACGCAAGTTTATAAATGGATGCGGCAATATTAGGCAAATTATTCAATTTCAGTACTTCATCCTTTGTACTGTGTATATGGATTTGTTTTAAATAATCTGATTGATTCTAATAAACAGCCTGGTAATTCTTGTACTGCCTGCTGCATTAGTTTTGGCAAGGGTCAAGTGCATTCTACATTAATTGGGTCACTTCTGTCACTTTAGAGCACTTGCAAAACTGCTAATGAAAAAATAAGTTTATCGTTGTTTCTAATCCTCAAGGCTGAAGATGAAAATGTTTTCTTCTTTTTGAACAGTTACAATAACATATTCCACACAAGGTCACAGCATTGTAGAAGTATTTCAACACACTTGCAAAGAATGCTGATTATAGCAATTTTCACTGTCAGAGCATACTTAAGCTATGACTTGACCAGAGTTGTTCTGTGTGGTGGTCTGGAATGTTTCAGATTTTATTTTTCATGCCTTTTTTTTTTTATGTAACTAAAACATGTCATACCAATACTCATGTTTAACACATACAGAAAAGTTACAATATCAGTCACTGACTGGCAAACTGAAAACTCTGGTAACACTAACAAATGCACAATTCTACAATCTATATATTCTTGCTATTACTTAACTCCTACATGTTTCAGCATAATTACCATCTTCAAGGAGGTCACACCAAAATATCAAAAGGTAGAGCAATAAAACATTTCTGGTTGTACTGCTGTACATTTTAATGATATTTTGGTGTAAGTTCTCTGAAGATGGCGATTACCCCAAAATTGCTACATGTTTTAATGATATTTCTGTGTAATCTCCCTGAAGGTGGCAATTACGCTAAAACATGTAGGAGCTAAACAATAGACATAATGTATACATTGCAGAACTGTGCATTTGTTGGTGTTACCAGAACTTTAATATATCATACTGCATGGAATAAACAATGTGAAAGTTGTATGAACTGAGTCTTCATTATAGATTATGTTGATTTCAATTCTAGCTTCCCAGCAAACAGTGAGGAACAATGTACTGTAGTAAAAAACTATGAACCTTTATGTATGATCTGCAAAGATCAGAATCTATACATGATCAAAATTCACAGAATTTGGCAGTGTCAAGAATGAGTGGTCTTGTAGAATTGATACTCCTTAGAAATATAAAAACACTTCCCGTGCCAGTGAACGTGTATTCTCACTACTACCTTTCTTTGCAAACAAAGCACAAAAATTCCAAATAAATTACAATATACACAGTATAAGCATGAGTCATAAACATGGCTTCCACGTTCCAAAAGCTCAATAGTTACCAGAAAGTTGGGTGCTATGCAAGAACCAAGTTAAAAATACTCCTTCATCTAACTTCAAAGTTTTACAGCATGACATAAAAGTTTTTAAGCCAGCAACACAATTATTTCTTAATTCGCCCTTCTATTCTGCAGAATTTCTTTCAACAAAATCTTTAAGTAGTGCACACATTAGTAGGTAATTTCTGAAAAAAAATTATCTTGCCACATGCTTGGGCTGCATAATACAGTATTCTTACAACATGACTAGCACACCAGATATCAAACTGTTTATGAACACATCTTAGCATTACTGTAGAATGGTACAGTCAATGTACTTACTGCATAGCTGGGGATGTTGGGTCAGTGTCAGTTGCTTTGTCAGTTTGTTGTAGCATACAGTATGTATGCTGTGTAAGCCACAAATGTATTAATTTAACATACATGTTATTTCATTTGTATCTGAATGTGGCCAAGAGCATTTACTGTTGTCTTGGGTACAGCTACAGTTTAATTCACATGTTACATTATTGTTTATACACTATTATTACTGGCAGATGTAGATGTGTTTTGGTGAATCAGTAGTTAGTTCACACAATACTTCACTGGCAATCCAATGTTCACACCAGTAGTTTGTGTTATGGCTTTGAGTGCAGCAGTGGGTTCAGTTTACATTACATTTCATTGGTAATTCACTGATGACTAACACTTTATAACTGTTGCTATCGGGTTTTGATTCGACGGACAATGCTGAGGCATACATTGTTTACGAGGCATGTCCGGAAAGTAAGGATACAAAGGTCTTAAACATGTACAACATTTTTAATTTACAAAAGTGACAGTGTGAATGAATTACCTGTACATAACTTTATTTTTTAACACAGTTGCCGGCACTGTCCAAACATTTATTAAGTCTTGGAACCAGCTTCTGTATCCCTGAGTCATAGAAGTCTGCCTCCTGCCCTTTGAACCACATCATGACTTCTTGCATCTCATCATCCTTGCTTGGATTCAGGAGTATGACGAAAAACCCATGTTTCATCTCCAGTCACAATGGAGTCCAGAAACTCATCCCCTTCCTGTGTGTAGTGAGTGAGAAACTTCAGCGCGGAACCCATCTGTTTTGTTTTGTGATTGTCCATTAACACCCAGTATGCGCACAATTTTCTGTACCCTAATTTTTCTGTCACAGCTTCACGAATTGTGGTCTTAGACACTTCGGGAATGATGTGATGCAAATCTCTTATTGTCATATGTCGATTGCGCAAATTTCTCTTTCAATTTCCTGAAGAAGGTCATCAGAGATCATAGATGGCCTACCGGTCCTTTGTTTGTCATGAACATCAGTCCTTCCTTCAGAGAATTCATGGCACCACTTCGTCACTTCTTGCTGATTCATAATGTTACCATAAACAGCAACAATTTGTTTGTGAATTTCCACTGGACATTCACCTTTTGCATTGAGAAATCGTATGATGGAACACACCTCGCATTTGGTGGGACTTTGGATCGGTGCTGCCATTTCAAACACGTCTCACTCAGTTTCACTCAAACAATGCCGGTTCTACCACTGTCAAACATGCATGGCTCACAGGTAAAGGATCAAGGTTGACAGCAATGTTGCCATAATAAGCATAAAAAATTTCCCTATCAGCCTACACGTGATGTATCTTTACTTTCAGGACATGCCTCATATTTGTGCAATGTCATTGTTTTTGTTTTGTGTTGTATTTTTCAGTATATGAGAAGCACTGTACCATTCATTTCATTTCTTCAGTGGAACATTTTTTGCTTGTCGATTCAAGGTTTGTTGGTCCGAGGCCATGAGAGTTCTGTCATTTACAGTATTGCTACCACATGTATGTTTTAAACTGTGAAAAATGGTACATGTTGGGTGGCAGTGGAAAAAAGTGGTGTACTACAGTCCACAGGACCAGGTTGAGTATAAATTTCAAACTTTTCATGTCCTTCTGACTAGCCAGTTTTTGGTGGCTCAACTGCTGTAAGACATGTATGTGTTTATTAGTGAATGCACTTTTCTACAGCTGTCCCCACATCTTAACCTTTTGTCACTGCCTGTCCTACATACATGACACTAATACTGCTACAACCCAATGACCATCATTATATATTCAGTCCACAAATACTTTTACTGAATTTTTTAATACACTGTGCAAAACTCTGTTTTTTTCTTCCACAAAATGCCATGTATTTCATAAAGTTATATTTTTTCAGTTCATAAAATGTCCACATGTTTACACAAAGCATACACTAAAAAGTACATGTCCGGGTCTGGCGCCACAGAGTTAAAGGTGTCAACTTCAACATACACTCCAACAGGAAAAACCTACAGGCCAACAAAATGCACCATCATTCACCAAAACTTAGATGAATGGTTTCCCTCAAAGACAGAGCCACAAAAAAATTTTATTCCTTAAAACTTCTGCTACTATTGCTAATGACGAAAACAATACTACAAGATGACTATGAAAACCTGTACAAACCACATACTTCATACCTATATGGTATGTCATGTTATACTGACACTACAACATGGTCTACATCCTTGTACTACAAAGAACATATAGATTATAAATAAATCCCATTATCATTCATGCGATAATACAACTCTCAAAGAGAATGCCATTAAAATAATTGCTGGAAAAATCGTTTTACTTATACACACTCAATAATGTCATAACTGGTTAGCATTCTTCAAAATCAGTTATCATTAAGTGACGTGGTAGCCAACCTTTCTTTGAAGGTTATGTCTTTTACTTTAAATCCCATCCAACAAAATCACATTTCTTAATGAACCAATAAAACAGTTCCTACCTCTAGACTAAGAACTGTTGAAACTATACAAAATTACAAAATAAGAAATGAATTTTCTTACTTTGTACACCTGCCCATAGGTCCCATTTCCAACAACTTCTATCAGCTCAAAAATGCCTGCTGGATCCTGAAAATAAAGGAAAATTTGTTAATCATTAAACAAGCAGACAAAACACGTACAGTTTACAGTACAGAGTTACTTCAATCACGCCTGTTCAAAGAAAAATCTCGCCTCTCACTTTGTAAATACACCCATAAAAAACGTGACATACAGTACCCCCCTGAAGGTGGTTCTGAAGAGGGTAATTCTCTTTGAAGAGCATGCCATTCTCCACAGCAATTATTTAAACTTCTAGTACTCATTGTACATAAATACTAAAACTATAAAACTACCTTCAGAGCGTTTAAATCGATGTCATCCAACGAGCAGTTCACACTAGGGGCCAAATTTTGCGCCATCTTGGAATCTTCTTGCACACAAAACACTCGCGAGCACAGGGCACAATAACCCGCTCAAACCGCACCAAGACGAATTACTACCACATAGGAAAAACTACAGGATTCCGGAAAACCCTATACTTTCCCGCTACCTATACAAAAAGCACATAATTTAATGAAGGAACTAGCAAACCCACTATCTTCCCATGTCCACACCTACTCCACAATGCTTGTACTGTGACGTCACCTTACTGACATCAGACGCAGAGAATAAAGTAGCACAGCAATCATTACCACCGAACAAATAAAAATGCATAAAGAAACAACTGCTAATTCGTGTTCAAGAATACACTTGCTTTATACACGGATACTGATACTTAATGTGTGAATATTACGATCGTAAATTTTCCACATTCCAAGAAATGCAAGCTAGGCTAGTCTCACGGGCACAGATCATCTAGTAAACTCTTTGACCAAAGTTGAAGTAATTTCGATTTCCAACAACAGGTGGAATTGCTTTCGCGAGAGCATGAGCGCTACCTTGCACCCATTTATTGTACTAGCTCAGTAATTGTAATTGTCTGTGCTGCGCAGGGAGTGCTGACAGGGTACGTTCACGAATGTTAGTGCAGTGGGCCAGTACTAATAATCGTTGATAAGTTCAAATACTACTTCTGTATGCTAAGATGGAATTATGTATATGTGTGAGTGTGTGTGTGTTTCTTTATATATATGTTCTCCCTATAAGAAATTCTTTCAAAGCAGTTGTACCCAACATGTCATTATCAGTCTCCCTTAACCCCCTCATGTTGGAAGAGGGACCACTTTATTCACTCTTAGCTATGGTTGACAAGGCAGCAAAGAGGTCCCACCCCCTTCTCTTAGGCTGACCCCTTGTAACTTAACGTGAGGTGTGTTCCCTTATCTACTGATTGCCCGACCTCCATAGTTAAGTTTGATTTTCCCAGTGCCTCTCTTCCTTCTTGTCCACGCACTGTAGAAGTGTTATGGTTGGCTGTCATGCTCAGCTCAATTTGAAATCTTCTTCAACATTTATAGTGAGTGTACTTGTACTTGTTATTATCTATTTAAATCATCAATCCATGCAGCCTGTTCTGGTCAGTACTTCCAGAATCTTAGAATTTGTTCTGGTGTTGTGATTCAGTGCCATGCTCTGGCACCTTTAATGTATCTGGCTGATGTAAGTGTAGGTGTCATCTCCTTTTCTTCTTGTTATAAACTATCAGAAAGAAAATCACCCAGGATGGATGGAATAAATGCAATATTTACATTTACTAACTTAAAACAGGCCCATTTATCATATTATGGAGAAAGATAGGAAGAGACTGAATTTTTATTTTTTTCTGTACATATTGTAAATATTGTTTGGAGCATATAGTGCTCCTACATAATATGTATAACCTAAGTGGCTTTGCTTAGGAGCTGGTAGGATGATATCCACAGCAAATTATGAAGACCATGAATATAGAGTCACAGCTTATCTCAAGGCATTACCTTGTTACTTACTGTACTGGATAAAAGAAAGTCATTAAATATCTAGTCAGTACAGCCAGTTCTTGCTGCTATTTGGACCATATGCAGGGCCCAAGGATCTTGAGGTTGTTGAATATCCAGTACCATAAAAATTGCAGGTCTTTTAATTCATCAATAAACATTAACCAGCATGAGATATTTCCAAATCTCTCTACAGAACATTTAAAATCTAGTTGTGCTTGATGGTCACATGTGCTCTTATGAGCAACCATTCTTTATGCCAAAGTGATTTTAGTAATATGAACTTTCATTCATCTGGACACATAAAGAATGTTTGAACACACAGTCTCTTCCATGCATAGAAAATTAACTGCTTTGAAAATTTGATCTAGATCATCCAACTTCAGATTTTCAAGTTGTATACAGAAGTACCATTATAGACCAGGAGTGCACAAATCCCAGACACCAATTTGCACCGGCATCTAAACTTTGTACAGTAGCAAATAATGTGTGTGGGTTCTCAGTATGCAACTCACTTCATGTCACCCTTCTGGCCACTATTATTTGTAATGGCTAGGGCCACCAATAGCAGGGTTGGGGTCTGATGAAAAATTTTTTCAGGCCCCCAGCAAGGGTGGACATGCTAAAAGTCTTGTATTGATGTGCCAAAATAAAACAAGCCCTGCCCTGACTCGCAGTTGCAGAGTTACTGGGGATTGGTCTGAAAGAGTTAATTTGTACAGTGAACAAACAGCAATACTACCAAGGAAGACAAAAACATATGTAACATATTTGGGCCCTGTGCCCACTTCCAGATGGCCAGGCCCTCGTAATTTGTACCAGCTCCTGCCTCCCCCCAACCCTTGTCGGCATTGGTGGTGGTCCTAGATTTTTGGAAAATTTGCAGGCCCCTGTTACACACATTAGCTCTTAGATCTTTTTATTATATTAAAACAGACCATTAATTCATACAAATTGCTTTCATTTTGAATTGTAACACAGAGTGAGATCTGCACTCTTCTGGTAAATTATGTGGCATATAGTGGTAACTCCTTACTGATGATTTGATAAAAAAAGTCTATCAGCCCCACCTTCAAGGGCTTGACTGCTAAAAATGGGACTGACAAACTGTGTCCAAACGTCAGTAAGGAATTACTGCTATGCACTGCGTAATATCCAGAAAAGCACAAATCTTGTCTTCTTCATGGCGGAACCCTGAAATCATGCATGTAACATGAAGAACAGTCCCATAATCCATCCCTGACTATGAGCCTCTTGTATATGAAATGATGACAGGATCCACAATCTAGTCACTGTAATATACGAGTATATGGGTTAGTAAAAGTGAGAAATTTGGACACTGCTTGCAGTTTCTAGAAGTGCACAATTTGTAGGTCCTGATCATATCTATTTTACTTGATGGGTATTGGTATCCTATATAATGCAGAGATACTACATAAAGTGTCCAGACAAAAGCAACATACTTTCATTTATCCATGACTGTTATCAGCGGTATACACAAATAAGGGGTAGGTAGAGCCAAAGCATCTAAGTCTTGTATGATGTTGCCTAACAGATGTGAGTTCTCAGTACAGTTCTTGCTTCTTGTCACCCTTCTGGTATCTGGAATTTTTAAGTGGTTCCTGCATTTTTTGAAAGTTTGCAGCCACTAATTTATTATTATTATTATTATTATTAATCACCCTTATTCACAGTATTCACAATTATATGTCTGAAATAAACCATGTTCCTAGGGTATATAGTTTTGCAGTCATTTTGTAGTTACAATTTATGGTGTATGCAATGATATTTCCCATGCTTACATTTTGTACTTTCACATTTGTACTTCCTGGAGTATGCATGAAATGTTCAATATGGCTGTTTTCTGTTGTTTGTGTTTTCCCAGTATGTTGCTCAGGTACTATTTTAATGATTTGGGATGGTTCCAGTTGCCCCTCTTGTTACTGGTGTCACTTTTTTTTACATTCCACATGTACTGTATTTCTATGGTAAGACCTTTAAATTTCAGAATAGTCTTTTGACATCTTTCTTAATCATATTCCTGTCTTCTAAAATTGCAACATCTATTGACACATGTTCCTTCCTCATTATCACAGATTATGATGTCCAGTTTACTGTTAAGGATGGTTCTGTTGATTTGCACTTGTTGATTCCATGATATTGCTACCTTACCTTCTTGACTTGTTTCTACTAATTTTGGTACATGCTCAATGTATTCATTGCATTATTTTACTCCTATTTCCCTATGTATGTTAAAGTGTAGTTGAACACACTATCATGTCTCTTTATGTACTGTACTCTATCCTATATTGGACATAATGATATAATTTGGTTTACTGTCTTGTCAAATTCCATTTCTGTTTGTAATCCTTTCGTTGCATGATATTTTGTTCGTAATGCCTGGCCTTGAGCTGATATTATTTCACTTCCAGTTTCTGATTTCATATCTCCTCTCAACATCCATACAAACGTGTCTTCACTAACAAACCGCCTACCTATACTTTTAAAATACTGGCCATGCATTACATTGCTTTCCCACTACGTCTTTAAGGACTCTCATAATTTTTCTTTCATCTATTCTATGCCTTCCTTTTTTCACTGTTTTCATTTGATTGGTTTAATTCTTCTACAATCTTTGCTAACCTTTGCTGCTGTTTAATTGAAGAAATCACATATGGTCGACTGCTTTCATGGCCTATAACAATTATTTGCAATCTGGTATTCTTTACATTTTGTGTACAAATATTCTGCAACAATTATCTCTGCTTTGCATGTCACTTCAATTTGCAACAAGTCTCTTCCTTCTCCTTTCCTTTTTACATACAGCCTATCTATATCAGCTTTTGGGTGATGCATTTTACATGTTGATAGTATCTCTCTACTTTTCTTGTTGATTTTATTTCTTCTAACCTGCAATTAATGATACCAAAACCATATCTTAATATTAGGATGGCTAACGCTCCAATTGCCTTAATTTTATACTTGGTGTTCAATTTGGATTTCAGTATTATTCTTAATCTCTTGGCATATTCCTTCTTCAGTCTTTGTTGTTGTTGTTGTTGTCACCACCACCTCCATTACCCATAAAGATAAGAAGGGTGATAAAACTGCAAATAAAATATATAGATTATCTATGGGCAGACTGAACACTGCTATTTTCGAAGATGCAATGGAACAAAAACAGTAATATCAATGCAAAAAATCATTTGTTTACATTAAGTGAGGTTATATAAGGCTAGGTTTCATTTGACAAAGTTTGGTTTGGTTATTTGGAAATCATTCAGTCTCTGGAACTCGTCCATCAGCCAGTGTTCAAAATAAAAATTAACACTCAATATTTTGGACACACTTGGTCCCTGTCCTCTTCCAAAAGAGTAAGGAAAAAATCAATTCAGGTGAGCCCAAAATGTCAAGCTATTCGAAACCCACGTCACCTCATCTAGCCCCATGATATACCTAGACTAATATCTGGTAATGTATTATGCTAATTGAAGTGGCATGGATTGCTCAATGATTTGGAACAGCCTTTCCTGTTGGACCCAATCGGGTAGGTGTTTGGTCATGTTTCACCACATTTCATTATGTTGCACTACATCAGATGAGAGGTTTGAAGCTTCTTCGTTAACCTCATTCCATCACATTCAGTCATGTCACTGCTATCATATTTAGCATCACATTAAATGCCATCACTTTGTATGTAAAGTGGTTAAGAACTGCATGCAATGCCAAATTTTATACTTTGTCTGTAACATACAAGTATATACCAATTTGACTGCAAAAATCCAACTTGAATTCAGAATGCCCAGCACTTTCATCTGTGGCACCACAAATAATGACCATGCACTGCATTATAAGTTTATTTTGCTTCAGCCTTTTAAAGTCACAGTTAGCTTGTAGTCATTTATCAGTAAACACTAGACATGTTTTTAAAATTATTTCAAACACATCATATTTAATCTTACAATTTTCTAATTTTTACCTAACATCTGCCAGTCTGGAACTTCATTATGACAGCACGGGGGTTATGTTCTGTTGACTTACACACAAAATGCTTTATGTTGAAAATTAATGTAAGAAAGTTACAAACTTTGTCAGGAAAGTTCTACCAACGCAATTTTACAAATCTCTCAATCGTAAAAACAGTCATAAAAAACCATTCTGCAAACATTTTGGATGGCATATAAATTTCTTCAGGTTCTTGGTTAACTTTTAAATGCAAAAACATATATAGAGGGGGTAAAGTAAATCACATATGTCAAAATGTTCTTTCTGACAACATGCAATAATCAATTCTGGAGGTGAAAGTGTTTTCCATGACATATCCCATCCCTGGAACAAGTATGGTATGAAATCTTCACTATCAGAACTCAAATCCTGCTTCACTCTATGGTACATCTCATCTTGCTCCACCCACATCTCACCTCACCAAATGCATCCAGTCAACATGATGCAACAGACATTCACCACAAACAATTCACCTGGTGACAATGGATTCATTAAATATAATAAAATAAACATAATCTTAGGAAAGGAAAAAAGTTTAAATAAGTAACTTTGATACATGTTTTTAAAAAAGACAGAATTTGTTTTAATCTGTTCTATAAGCAAAGACTTTTCATTCATTTTGGGGAAAAACTGTCTGCTATTTCTCACTTACAAGTTCTTGTTAAATAAAAAAAAACATATCTGTTGTTACCATACTCAAAGGAAATGAAAAGTAGCCTTGCTATTTTATATTAATACAATGCTGCTTTCGTTAACATCATTTATTTATTAATACTAAAGACTAGTTATCTTTTATCAGAGCTTATAAATGAAGCAAAATATTCGGAAGCCATTTTATAATAACATATCTTTCTTTAACCCTTTGCCCATGGTAGAGTTGACAAATAAGAAAGAAAACGCTAGTTTTAGATTAAAATGAGTTATTCTGCAAGATTATAGTGGCTTCTGTATCCATTGTTTCTATAATAGAATTATTATATATATATATATATATAAAATAGTCAGACTGCGTCTTCTGATCCCCAGCTTATATTTCCAGGCAGAAAATTCCTGTGTTAAAACCACTGGTCACTGACCATGTAATAACAATGGCAAAGTCCAGGGTTGTCAGAAGAGAAGATCAAGCTGAGCTGTATTGCTTTGTTAGATATTCCACTGTAGTTCGTAAAACATCAACTAAGCCACCCAACAATATGGCAGTAAGAAACAGCTGTGCACAAACCATGGTGGCCATTAGCCCCAGTCCCCATGAGGCAAAAGGGTTAATGTTTTAAGTTTATGGCAATCATTAACGATATATAATATGTACATAGATCCACTGTTTTCATAGTAACAGTAATTCTTCCTTGCTTGTGACTGAACAAGAAACATCCAGAAACACAAAAGCAGTTGAAACTGTGTCATACATTTCAAATCATATGTCTGAGAGTTTGAATGATTAATATTATTCCGTACATTCTGAAAAGATGAATAACATTATTTTACAATCAAACACTGTTCATGACAGTTAAATTTGTTTCCAGTTACTTCAAATTACAACTGTTTGGCCATGTATCTTAATCTCTACTAGAGACCAAAACACACATACATATGTTAGTAACACCCTATCAGTTTCAGAAAACAAGGAACACCACAACTTCAGTAGGTCAAATTTTACATGTATAACTCTGGTTTTCTTAATTTTAAAACAGTGATGCAGCCAAAGAAACATGTTACATTACATAAATGTACACATCCATACTTACAGAAAATAAATTAATTCCTTTCAAATTGTAAATTATTATTACATGTGCATGATGTAACTGATTAATAATTATTATTGACAATCCTCTAATTATACCATATATGGCACAATAACAAACACATAATATATCATCTAATTTACATTTCCTTCAATTGCTTCTCTCACCTCATTAGTTATCACAGGCCCAGAAGTTTAAACAACATGTTTCACAGATCTTTACACATATTACTTTCTTTCCTGCATTATAAATTTTTTTAAGAGATCGTATTCGATACAGTTGATTATGTGTTATAATCAATGTATTTAGTTGGGTAAGAGAATTGGGACATGCACATTTTTCCTCTTTCTAATAATAACAGTTTCAATGGATTCAGCTCTTTGTTAACACGTACAAGCAAGTTACTTTTTCATTTTTCTCTCATAAAATATAACATTTTATATCATTTCTTTAAATACTTTATATTAATTTAACTACCACGGCGTTTCTTATACTGGAATAATGAAGGTATTGCAAGAGAAAACACAAGCATTTAAACGCCTTCAAAGCGACAAGATATAACATATAAATAAAACACCCAGTAATCGCAACTGTAGATACAAAATTGTGGACAGCATAGCTGTCACTCCTTCAATATTTCACAGTTCCCCATATTCTCCACTTCTCTCTCTTCCTTTCTCTCACTCTCACACTCTTATTATAGAAAAAATAATCACAGACTTTTCATTTTGTAATTTAACAAAAACTGTAGATTAATACAAACAGATGGAAGGAAAACCAAGATGTATTCTAGAGATATGTATTTACCATTGCTATACAATCATATTCAAAATGACAATTCATGTAGTCTTTCCTAACCCAAATACCAAGATCAAGATAACAATTCAGTTTCAGTACTTGCAATCTTACTACCACCAGCAAACATGGTGCACTGTGTAATGAAAATGGATTTACTTAATCCAAACAGACAAATTTTGCAGGACAAGCTACTCTCTCCATACTTACTTACTTACTCCATGGAGTAGAGTCCTTCTTGAGAAGCTAACTGGTTCTGCAGCTAGTCAAGAAATTGCCCGCATTTTTGGAACCCGAAAGTTCATCACCGTACTCACAAGTGTCCGCCACCTGTCCCTATCCTGAGCCAACTCCATCCAGTCCTCACAACCCCCTCCCACTTCCTGAAGA
>JGI20166J26741_11344449_pt1 | contig 13934 bp, 6 predicted proteins | sample TergutCu122P5_FD_26741 | JGI IMG/M metagenome (IMG submission 26741)
TGGAACGACCACACTACTTGAGCAGGGCAGATCATAATCTAAAAATTAGGAATAGAAGACAAAGAACGGACATAGGGAAATATTCATTTGTGAACAGGACTGTCGAGCACTGGAACCAGTTACCTGCAGAATTATTAGAACCCCTCCCTTGCAACTCAATCACTTTCAGAAAAAGGATTAGGAAGGTGATATCAGAGGTGCGCTAAGACACCCTGTATATTCTTCTCTCCATGCCATACACTGTCACACCCACACAAAATATAAAGCCAAGTTATATTTTCATTTTCTCAGTATTTACGTCCTTTGAAAGCGAAAGGCAGACACCAGATTTATAACCTACTGATAATCAGACACATACCGAAGTTTTTCAGCTCATAATTTTTTTCCGTTAGCGATCGTCCACAACAACTTAACCTTGCCATATATCGGACAGACCAGGCAGCTCTCTTTGCATTATTCGTCCGTCTGTCACTCAGTTTCAGACACAAATCAGTTTGTCCTTTTTTGTGAAATTTGGTACTCCAGTTCTGTACTAAAACGGTATCAAGTAAGCGAGCTTTTCGTGAAAAGCGACTAAATGCTAGCTGTACTTTACTGAAACAAGTCAATAAATTTCTACCTGCAACTTCCATATTTGTTGATGAATTTGTGTGAACTGGGTAAAGAAAATCTGCACATAACGCATTTCTGTAAGTATCAGATTAATCAAAATCGGAGCAGTGGAAGCCATACTGTAGTTCAGAGCGTGAATAAAAAAAAAATAAAAATTTGCTCGTAGTTTCTAAATTTTCAGCCGATATGAACACATCCGGTACAGAAAATGTTGCATACAGTTTGTTGGGTGACGGTTTTATAAAAATCCTTTCATTAAAAAAATACTTTTTGGTGTAAAGGGGGGGGTGCTAGCATACTTTTACTTTAATGTAGACTGTCGAATGGAATCACCGAAAAATGTTGTGGTTGAAGCAAACAAATGAACGTGCTGTGTTCAGATGTTGTGTTTGTGTGGATTTAAATGGCTACTGAAACAGTACTGGACTGATTCCGTAACAGAATTTGGATTGGTACATTGCGAACTGTTTGTCCGGTTTGTGTGCAATTCGATGTGCGCAATCTGCAGATTTTCTTGTTTCTGTCGCCCTTTACATTACCATCCCCACAAGGACCTTCAGCTGATGTCTTCTACCCACTGTCAATCCCCTGAGCTGCCTTACTCACATATTCCACACCAAGCTGCAAGCCAATAACTCTAAACCGTGTGCTTGATTCAGACCGTTCCAAACAAATATCTACACACAGCTGCCATTTAACACGTTTTAATCAGCCTTACTAGTTTTACGAAATGTAATAATGTAATAACAGTGAGATGCCTTGATGGTTACTGCTGCTGTATCATCCTTCATAGGAACAAGGGTATTAACTTTCTGAATGTGGGGGAAATTCTTCCTTGAAAAAGTTGTCACAGTGTTTAATTAAGTGATACTACATGGGGGCGCATGGAGGCTTAGTTGTATTTCCTTTCTTATTCTTAACTCTGGCACTAAATTAAGCTCAATTGTTGGTCCCACGCCCCGGCCGCCTTAACAGCGACTGAAGATCCCCCTGTACCCATTGAATAGAAGGTTCCGTGGATCTCAGGGCCGTCCCGGACACAGGCAAAATTTCTTACCTCTGCCGCGAAATGAACCAAGTTCTACCCGCAAATTAGTCACTATTCTGGCCGAGTTACCCTGGCACATAAATCCTTGAATCTTAGAATTTACTGCCTGTACTGCTTGGTTAAGCTGCTCAGCTGCTCCTGACTAATGTCTGACCTTGATTAAATTGTAAAGGAGAAGGTTACGTTGAAGTTTACCCTATAACCGGCCACGAAGGTCCAGAGATGTAGTAGAGTTATAGTTCTACTCTTCCTTCAACCTCGGCGCTAAGTGGGTTTTTTGTCAACGTCACGCCCCTGCCTCTTTACCACCGGTAAAGACTCAGTACCCATTGTATAGGAGGATGGGTGGGTCCCAGGGCCGTTCTGGACGTGTGCGTAAAATTCCGCCCCCACCGGGTTTCGATGCCCGGACCGTCCAGTCCGTAGCCAGTCGCTATACCAACTGCGCTATCCCCGCCCCATAGGTTTAGGTGTAACAAAATTATGTTTTTGCTGAACATTCCGTCATGTAACAATACCATCAACAGTCTACAATTGTTACCGGTTTTGGGTTTCCGTTGAGGACATCATCAGACCGTGCATCGTTGGGAATTAAAGATTTGTATCAAAGGAAAACTTGGTAGTTAGCCACTGTGAAGGCCCAGTTTCTCTTCCAGTAGACCAATCCAATTGGGATTTGTGGCGGATAAATTGACACTAGAACACGTTTCTTACCAAGTACTTCAGTATTGCCATGTCACTGTCATCCCATACACATAATCATACTCATTTCTACTGCGTCGGTTTGTATAATCTTAGTAACAGACAGTGCTGTTTAGTGAGAACATTAAGAAAGGTCTTAGACACAGTATACTCTATAGACTAGTATAATAAATCGTCAAACGCACAATGAAAGAAGAGATCAAATTCCTCTACGCTAAGAAACAACACCTCAACCAACAGCTTCTGCACACACACTTTCATTTAGCGAACCAATGGCAAAACTCATGGCCTTACATCCAAATCTCCATTGAAGAGAAACTTGAAAGTTTTTTCTATGTTTGTGTGTGATTGACGATTTAATGTACTAGTTTATACTCACCACACACGGGGATGTCCCACATAAAGATACACTATAGGTATAATTGTAGTGGCGATTATTTCTAGAAGATTGTGGTTACTTTTATTCTAGTTTTAATTTTGAAAAAAATATTGAGACCTCCTTATTATAAGTTAAGACATTTGTGTTTGAATTATTAATTTATCAGTTTCTGTATAAGTTGTTATTTGTTGTTATTTGCACAATTCTCTAACATGTAACATATTAACACTTTGTTACAAAATGTCAGTAGGCCGTATTTGTAATGTGGTTTTAGGAGGCCTGGAAAACATCTGTACTGAATGAGTTTTTACATGTTTCTTCACCATGAAGCAGACCATATCGACATCCTGTCCGGTGTCTTTCAAAGTAATTTTTTTATTCTCTTTTATGTCACATCTTGTACAATTTTAATTTGATGATGCTGTCAGCTGTGCGCAAATGTCGGGTGACAAAATTTTGTAGGGTTGCGCTTGAGTATGGAGTTTCCTTAATGTTACCTTTCTGGCAATAGAATTTTGAGTTTTCTTATAGATTTTTTAAAAATTTTGCACTCCTGATCTAAGTAAATAATAGCACTGCACACCTACAGACACAGTACTTCCAGCTATGCACTGTACTTGAAGACCAATGTACAATTTCAGCCGGATCTCGGCTTCCATTGGAGAAATATCCCTGACAGTTGTACCTGATATTTCAGACCATAACTTTAGAAAATTTTAAGATTTATTGATGTGGTTAATGTAAACTGTCAAGGACATCTGTACCTGCATTATGTGGGAAACGGAATGGTGTGTAAACAATTAATAATATTTAATAAGGAGGGCCGATAGCGAAAATTTGTTCAGACATACTGCGTGGAAATGAGAGGAGTTGGAAGTGGTTTGGAAAAAATCAGCTTCACTGCAATTGTGAAGGAAGCCGAAAGTAGACGGAATGAAATGTGTTCCGTTTGAATGACAGATAAGGGCAGCAAAAAAAATGCTGTAAATTCTACCAGTGTTCAATATGTGTGTGCAAGGACCGTACTGACAGACAGTTCAAGTAACAAGAAATATTTGCAAGGAACAATCATAACACAGGGAAATTTAATTTCTGTGTAGTTGCATGGGAAATGGAAGATAAGAAAAAAATCAGTTTTTGTTTAATATGGTCATTTTGTCTTAGTTGAGTATACGTAAGTAATTGATAACGGATGTTGAGAAAATATTATATTACCAGTTCAAAATATACCCAGCTCTGTAAATGCTGCAAGATTCATTGATTTGTAATTCAAGTTTTAAATACATATGCTGCACAGCATACAGATCGGAGATCTGGCGATCTGGCGTTCAGTCAGTAATCAAAGCCTGAGTTCGTGGAGATCAAAGTCCTTTGTCAGGTATATCTCGGTTTCCATCAAGGCTATTTTTTCTGAAACTCTTCTTCACACACGGCACTGTCATTTGGTACAGCAGACGTGCGTTTGACAGCGACCGGTCAGTAATGAAAGACACTTTACCAGAAAAACCGGGACTTTCTTGGCGGTGTATCAGGATTCTTTGGAGGGATTTTCAAAATTATTCACTTCTATTTTACGTGAATTTACTGAAAACCTTGTGTGGCTGTTCTTAAGAATCAAATTTAATGTCTGTCACTTGAACGGCTGTGTAACTGGACGGCTGTATCTTGGCTGCCTTTGTACATTTGTTCCAGAATAATCATCCGCCATTACACCTAAATTCGCTTTAAACACTGTAATTGGGGTTGTAATCAGCCACATATAAAGTGCAATTTCCTGGAACAATAATGAAGCTTCTGGCAATACCTCTGCTTAAAATGGAGGGATATTCCTGAAAATTCATAAATTTCACTGGAGCCACACCCTCCACAAAAGATGCAACTAAGGTTGCGATCGGTAAGTAACTAAGAATACCCAACTCAATGTTTTTCTGACCGTGCATCATGAATTGACTACACATTAATTACCAACTTGATACACTGACTATTATGTATTCGTAAAATATTACTGTCCTCTACATGTTTCGAGCATCAAGTGCTCATCTTCAGGAGGACATAGTTGTATACAAGCAGCATATGGTACCGTCACTTACTATAAGAATCCTGGTGACCTGTTGATACGCAGCTATAGCTGCGTATCAACAGGTCACCAGGATTCTTATGGAGAGTGATGGTACCATATGCTGCTTGTATACAACTATGTCCTCCTGAAGATGAGCACTTGATGCTCAAAACATGTAAAGGAGAGTAATATTTTACGAATAAATTATAGTCAGTGCATCAAGTTGGTAATTAATGTATACTTAAGAATACCCACATAAAAAATGTAACTTCTGCCTCTATTTTACTTTCAATTGCAGGGGTTTTGCTGACAATTCGTATCTGTCATTTTACATCTGTTCGTTACAAATGTTTATTTTAATGCAATCGGTCAGTAATTAGGGATAAATTACTGAAAGATGAAACTAACTTTCTTGTATATCTTGGCTTCTATTGGAGGGTTATTTCTGAAAATTCACGTTTCTCACTTCATACGTTTTCGCTATAAACAACGCAAGTTTCGTTGCTGTCTCTCAGTAATTATCGGCATTTTTCTTGGAAAGCAATGTGCCTTGTTTCCGACTCACCCTCTCCATGAAACGGATATTCCTTAAAATCGGTCCCTGTCGCCCCACACACATTACCTACATGCGGTATATAGTGGGTTAAATTCGAACAATAATTAAGAACACTTAACTTGCATAACAATGTATCACCGGGCTGTATCTCAGCTCCCAGTGTAGAGATTTTCCTGAAAATCTCTATCTTGAAACCAAAGAAATTTCAGAATAACCGAAAAAGAGAATTTTGAGGTTTGTGTGTGATTATATTGAAGTTACACAATTTGGCAAATTAGATGTTTAGTTTCATTTTACGTTGGGGTTTTTAAAATTTCTCACACTTCAAGTCAATAGACTTAACACCGTTTATTTTAAAGTTATGGTGCATTTTGTGTGCAGCGTGTGGTAGAGTTTGGAGCAGGTTCTGTGGAGTGAGTGTGCATCAGGTGGTTTGGTGGGAGGTGTGTGTCGGCATTGTGTGGTTTTTAGTAGAGAAAATTTAATGGCTGCAGTTTTAAACCATCCATTATTTTCATGAAGTTATATCGGGATGTTTGTAATTGACGACGCAAATTATTATATTAATATTTGTGACTGAAATCCAGTACTCTTATCGCCTTTATCACAATACAGATATCAAATAATAATTTAACACACTTAATTTAAGAAAACACGTCAGTTCCGTAAATTATTTTAAGTGGGAGTCAAATATTAACGAATTGATAACAGAGATTACATTATTCTAGAATCTGACACACTGTTAAAATGGGAATCTTGGTGGGCGAAATGTGATAAATCATTGGAAGAAATCAAGCGGTTTTGTTCTGCAGTTCGCAACATGTTAAAATTGCACATATTGCAGTACAGTTATTGCCTAATGACAGAGTTTAGCAACTATGTGTTGTTCTAGTGACTATATAATTTGTACTGCAGCGGACGGTTGGAGGAAGTGCACAGAGGTATTGGATATAGCGACAGAATTGCACAGAAATTGTGATACTTTGGCACTGTCTGCTGAATAATGTGGTGTGCAGTACAGCGATGGATTGCTGTTCTACCGGTGCTACAGTGGCACTGTCTGCTTTGCAGTACAGCGATGGATTGCTGTTCTACCGGTGCTACAGTGGCACTGTCTGCTGTGCAGTACAGCGATAGATTGCTGTTCTACCGGTGCTAAAGCGGCACTGTCTGCTGTGCAGTACAGCGATAGATTACTGTTTACCGGTGCTACAGTGACACTGTCTGCTGTGCAGTACAGCGATACATTGCTGTTCTACCGGTGCTACAGTGACACTGTCTACTGTGCAGTACAGCGATAGATTGCTGTTCTACCGGTGCTACAGTGGCACTGTCTGCTCTGCAGTACAGCGATAGATTGTTGTTCTACCGGTGCTACAGTGGCACTGTCTCCTGTGCAGTAGAGCGATAGATTACTCTTCTACCTTTCGTCATTAGCTGCTTGAATCAGAGCAAATTTTGCTTCAAATACTGTCACGATGGAAGAACCAATTATTGCCCACAATTCAGGTCTCTGTCTACACACAGCTTCATATAACCATTTGTCGACCACATTAACCTACCCGGAAAACCTTGTGCTACCTCGGCCTGTCGCGGGACACTTTAATTTTTTGAAATTTCATTTTTAAATTCCCGGAGACCAATCTGCTTTTAAAGGGAAACTGGTTGTCTCAGTATGCTTTATCGCTGTTTTACATATTACAAACTTGTTAGCTCCATAAGAGTAGGCAGTGCGATAATTGGCTCTTGTAAGACAGCACAGTGAATGTAATCAGTTATTGTAGTAATATATTTTGATCTGTTTTAGTGATATAATGAGAGTTGTTAATTGTGGAGTGGATTATAAAAAGTTTGTGCTGTGATACTTTTCAATATCAAAGGATAATATACACTCCATCTTTCTGTCCTCTAAATGATTTAAATGTAAGATAAGATAGTACAGTTTACATTGATGATCTGTTTGCGTATTTTCAAGATAACGTGACTTAGATTGATGGCTTCAGGGAACTGACGACTGTCATATGTATTTAACTGCTTGTCTCTATCCATATAATCTAACAATACGATAACAGCGATCTGCAAATAAATTTTGTCTCATACAATACCAAAGTCCACCTGCTGCGACGTATCGTTCAATCATTTACACGCACTTTAAATGCACTGGCTGCCACCAATATCGCAATTTATTCTATTGTCTTCACTGTTTCCTACCAACTGCGCTAAATTTGAAGTTTTACTGTTATAGAGCAAATCAAGAATTCCTTCGCACTTCACCAGCTCTTTGTGTTCAAAAAACTAAGAATAATCAGTGGATAGAGGCGTATTGAAATAAGCAGTTGATTTGGGGAATTGGATTCTACGTTTTACAAACACACAAAGTTACCTCATACGGATGTATTCAGGGTGTCAGATGACCTAAATGCAGGCTGTACTGGTATATTTATGAGGTCTGTGTAATTTCGAATAAAAAGACAAAATCAAATAAGTTCATATCTTTAAAGGGACCAGTTGGTAAACAGGTGTGTCGTTGCTTTGGAGGAGCTTGCTGCTTCAACATTCATGACATAAGTTGTGGGTTTATTGGATTACCTTTAACTGTGAAGATGTAGGCATAGTCTGTTGTGATTAGATCATTGGCTGGGTTACTGAGGAATCGTGGTGCAATTCACAACAGACTATTCTTTCCTTGAAATGTTTACACTAGACTTTGGATGCAACCAGCCGCATATTCAATAGGTGCTGTGCGTCTGTCCCCAGGTTAAAAATGCCAGGGCCTGAAACCAACCACCCAAACTGCCTCTGATAATGAAGTTCTGAATGAGTGGAGCTATAACTCAAGTTCCCCATACGCCTACATGATATGCACTTTTCCCTTTAGATGGGGGCAGCATGCTACACTGAAACATCAGTAACATTTTATCAATCAGCTCAGTGTAATATACCAGAAGACTTCATCTTCATCAACACTGTTTGAGAACTACAGGTTATGGAAGAAGTAACCACAGTGGATACAGATGATTGTACTTACATGTTAGTGTGGAGTGGTGCAGTAATACTGTTCCTGGATATTATGAAATCACTGTTATTACCCCCACCACCTGTATCCATGGTAGCCATTAATTTTATATTTGCATCAGAGATGTCTTTCACTGGCCGCGTTCACATTATGAAAAATGGGGAATGAAGGAAAGGGCAGTACAGGGTGGACAAGAAGGAACTATACACCCACCAACTAATTGTTTGGATCTGTATTTGGAAGCTGTGTGCAGCTATCAGTGTACCATTGCACATGACCGGCACGTACAGTTATTGACAGTGTTGCCACACACCACCTTCCAGTTTCACAGTGTGTAGCGTTACACCACATGCACATACAGATTGACGTGGTAGGTATATAAGGGAACAGTAACTTATTGGCAATCCTGTACAGTGATAGAAAGCAGAAGGATTGTTCATGTTATGTGCAATGTTTGATGAACTTTGGACACAGTAGACAGTAAAGGGACACTGTTGCCGATGGAAGATAACAGTAAACCGTAAGCTGACATTACAGAACAGCATTCATCTTGTGAAGCTAACGCTTGTTCTGACTGACTACACTCCTTTTATATGACATGATGATCTCAAGGGGTGTCATCCCCGTTGTGTATATCAAAACTACAGTAGATCAAAGATCAGGGAAGTGGCAGTCAAAAACACAAATATATTTGTAGGTACAATAATCTACCAACTACACGTTTCGGCCTCGATAGGCCATCTTCAGGTTGGGATACAACGTCAGAGGAAAATATCTACTATAAGTATAGGTATGGGGGACGAGATCCCGTTTACAAATATATGAGGTTTGTGGTCGAATCGGTGTTGGAGCAAGCATGTGTTCGTTTGGTGTGTACATCAGTTGGGCTCGCGGGGTTAGCATTGGTGGCCGGGTGACACCCGGCCACCAATGCTTCAAGACGCAACCCCGCTAGCCCAACTGATGTACACACCAAGCGAACACATGCTTGCTCCAACACCGGTTCGACCACAAACCCCATATATTTTTAAACGGGATCTCGTCCCCCCATGTTAGGTGACAAAATTGTGTAGGTTTTAGGCTTAGTAAGGAGATTGCTTTTTGTTACATTTCTGGCAGTAGAAGTTTGAGTTCTCTTCTAGATTTTTGGATGATTTGTGCTCTCATGAACTAAAAAAAATATATTTTTATAAAGTGGGAAAAACAAAACTTTCAAATTCTTTGTGAAAATCTGTTGATGGAATTTATTTCCCAATTAATTCCAATTGAAGGCTGGTTATCATTTGTTTTATTGCCATGTTTTGGTACATCATCTCTGACTTTTAGTAGCAGTGGACTTACAGAATCAAGAATAAAGTACCTATAAGCTGTCTTGTGCACCATTGACTGTCACATTTACAATTTTGCTGCTGTTGGAAGCCATTATTTTGTATGCAATGCGCAAAATCAACTATGCACCACCTTCACTGTGCACGTGTAACTGCCATCTTACTACTACAGTTCATGCCTTTCAGCTTGCTGTTGCATCTGTGCGTGATATTTAATGTCATGGGATTGTGTCCAGCTTATATTTTGTTTTTTCTTTAATCATTTGTGAAGTACCCTTCAGTATTCATAGTACCCTCACATTGCGCATTTTTCTTTTTCGCTTGTCACTTTATAAATTATGAACAAATGGCAAAGTGACTGTGTGAACCGACCCAAAAGGAAGACATAGAGAATCACATCCATTACCAGGAATCAGACAGCAGTGGTAGAGATAGAAGCAGGTTGCTGACAAAACAGTGAGAGTGATTGAGAACGAATGTCGGTTGATTGTAAATCATGAGTGTTAGAGACAACAGGGACAGAGCACAGCCCCCCTGCTTCCACGGTACATGTGGCTGCACCTTCTGGTTGAGGTTCTGTGGTTTTACTTGGTTTTTATGCGTAAACGTATGGATAGTACCTGCAGAATTTGCATGATTTGTTTGTGCCACTGCACTGTCAGTGCTGTATAATCATTGCACTGAGAATATTTCATGCAAATTTATCTTTTGGTCAGGAGGCCAATTATAATAACTTATATGTTCATGGTTTTATTCAGTCAGCCCATATTTCACATTCATTTTAAATGTTTAAACCTGCCATTCCATACAGTAACCACTAGACTTTTGACCGATAATCACTGTCAGTAACTGTTGTTTAATATCAAAAAGTTCGATATCTGACTAGTAAAGGTTAGATTGGCTACTGCTTCATTCAACAAATTACCGTCAGGACTTATTATGGAGTAGAGGTATAACTCCACGCATTCTTGATGACGGCATTAGATAGAGATCTGTCGTTAACTTCAACGTCTTACAGTCATTTTCCCTCATAAAGACAAAACCGGTACGCACTGGATATGAAGCATGGTGTGAAAGTGAGAATGGACAGATTGGAAAAGAGAATGGTCTCTCACCCATTTATGCCACCAAACCACGTTTGTCCAGACTGTAACGTAGTCAGCATATACACTGAGCTTCTTTGATTTTAGAGTAAATTCACTTATATAATTATACTGCAATATTAGGATCAATGTGAGAAAAAGAGAACAGAAAGTGTTATATATAAGTGCAGTAGATAAAACTATCGCTGTTTGTTCTGAGATTCAACTAAACACATAAATACCTTATGTGGGCAGAAAGTTGTATTGTAGAATGTTAAAAGTGTGGTATATATAGTGAACGCATATCAATTAATACTGCATATGGAAATAATAGCTTCTTGTTCTCAGATCACACAAAACATAATTAAATGCGTGGGTAAAGCGTAGAATCGTTGAAAGATAAACTGGTGGTAAACATAGCAACCACTGGCCTTTAAAGGGTTAAATCTCTGTTATAAAAACCAGTCAGTTAATGTTGTATATGAAAATAACCGCTGTTTGTTCAGAGATCCACATAAAACCCTTAAAAGCAAAATGTGGGCACTACGTAGAAATGTTGAATGTTAAACTGGTGGTACATATTGTGGTCACTGGGATGTAAAGGATTAAAATTTGGTTATAAAAACCAGTCAATTAATGTTGTATGGGTAAATAATCGCTGTTTGTTTTGAGATAAACAGAAAACACACAGTGATGCAGTGCGTATAATATTTTTTGTTTCTTCCTGCTAATACATAAAATAACCACTGGAATTTTGAGGGCTAAACTCTGTCGGCAAATGGCGGACAATTTTCCAGAAAAACTGTCTGGAATTGGTGAAGCCCACACTGTTTCAATATTACGTTAAACCAAGTACTGTCGAAACGTATTATGGATTCGATTTACACATCGACGTGATTTATACAAAAGCTGTAGACTGAGGTGTGCAGCTATTGCCTGCAGAAAGAACGACTAGAACCTGCAGAACGTGGGGGGTGGAATGAGAGAGAGAAGGATGGATTGCACAAGAGAATGAATTTCCACTTTTAGAATTACCGAACCACGTTCTTCCATACTGGAAGTTAGGCACCGTATACAACGGATTATAGGAACTTCAGCGTAAATTCCGTTTAAAATTCGAATCTCCAATGTTGGCGTTAAGTGAGGAAAAGGAACCAAATATGGTGTATTTTTAAGTCAATTCAATTTATAATTCTGGTATAAAAGATTGCATATAAGAAATATATTCAATTGACCAGAATGTTTGAAATAGCAGAAAGTTATTTTCCTTTTCTTACGACAGATGTGTCTATGCAGAACTTCCTCCTTCTGTTGATGATACTGGCTCCTGGCAGTGATTTGTACTATATTTCGCCAACTGTCTGATATCAATCTTGTTTTCAAGCAACCCCTTCAGCACGCGCAACCATGTCACTATGTCAGGACGACTGCTACGGAATGCCACATAAACACCCGGTGCTGCAAACAGATAATCGGTGGTTGTAAGCATTTAAACATTCTTGATGTGTAATTGACTAAACTGTGACTGTTGAAACTTGCTGATGTTTAGTGCTTCTCCACATCTCTTGCAGGATTTACACTCTCCAGTGTATTTCCCTGTATTACTTTCCACACATATAGACATTCAGTACTAATGTTTGGTGGGGCTATACATAGTGTTAAGTAGTGCAAGAACAGGTTGACATAGGCCATAGGAGAATAAAGAGGAATACATCGGATAGCAGAAATTTTCACATTAACTTTACTGGTTTGTGTGCTGTACATTATTGCTGGTGTGAATCGGTTTGATGGAAATATACTCGTATTTTGTTAAAAATATGTGCGTTTTTACATTTTGTGTGGAATTTTGCTGTCTAATGTTCATCAACAGTACAGTTTGTGAAGACAAACAAAAAAATAAGACAGGCAGTGTACTTATAGAAATGACATAATTGTGGGGATGTGTATCTCTTGTTGGTGTGGAAAACGAATATGTTATACATATTTTCAGTGTATGTTTCTAGCCATATATAATAAACATCCAATGCGCATGTACCGTATTATATTATCATGTACTCCATGTGTGATTCTAGCATAGGTTTTCAACGTTATTTCATAAAAGGTACTTTTTAAAAAAAAATTAGTGAAAGAAAAGTATGCTTTTTGAAGTCGTCTACAAATTTGTTCTGTAAAGTTTCTAATTCTAAGGAGAATCCAGAGAGATTTTGTGCTAAAGCTACATTTCTCTTTATGTAAACATTGTGAGGGTTTAGTAAAGCATGAACTTTTCCACAGATTTTGGAATAATTTGAAATATCAAATTTTTTAAATCTGTCCAGTGGGAGCCAACTGACAGCCATGACAAACCCAGTAGTCACTTTTCTGAAATTTGTGATAGCCCCAAACATATTTAACTTTGTCACATATTTAATATACCCCAAACAACGTACTTACGGTTAGGTGAACCGAGTGGGCAGTGCCTGGTAATAAGGTAACGGTCGTAGTCAATTTCTAGAACGAGGAATGTTCCAGTCCAAAATGCTGCAAATTTTAAATACAAGAATGTTATTGTGTAGAGTTGGTGGTTGGAATTTAAATTTTGGAATTATTTATGTGAGGCTGTGAGAAATTGCTTGTTATTTATTGACAGTTTACAAATTACAGAAGTACCATAATGTAAACAGTATCATAGTACAATAGTACAATTTTATTTGGTTAAATTATTTGAGGAAATGTTTGCTTGCTGCTGATGAACTGGAAAACCGACATAAGTTTACTGAGTTTCTGTCGAGATTTAAACCTGAATATAGAGAAGAGGAGTTGGAGCAACTAATAAACTGTTAATTTTTTGGGTCGATTAAATCAGTGGATAGAGACAGCAGTACACATTTAACACACAGTAAAACATTACTAGCAGTGCAGTCAGAACTGTTGACTGGTTACAGCGTGTTGAAATTGAAATGAATACATAAAAATTATGGTCCCAGAATGTAATATTCTGGGGCATATTAATCACATTCCCAAAATATTTCTATTTCTTATATCTGCTTCTGTTTTTTATCTCTTCAGTGTACTTGTCCCACAAATCATCCTACACAGTTAGGTTACCCACATACAATTTTAACGCCCCTTCAACCCCTCTCCTGCCTGTTATACACACTGTCCATATCCCA
>JGI20166J26741_11345560_pt1 | contig 13931 bp, 12 predicted proteins | sample TergutCu122P5_FD_26741 | JGI IMG/M metagenome (IMG submission 26741)
TCGGTGCAAGTACAGTCGCGCTCAAAATTAATGCCTGCTATGTACTGTATTACGCATAAAATAATCCGTCTTAGTCAGGTTATTTGTGCAAACGGTTCCCAAAAATTATTCCATTTCCGCGTTAGGTAGTTTTCCGGGTTAAAGTATTATTTTACATGGGAAATAACTCCGTTCCGAAATTTATTTTCGGTTTGTCCAGGTATCCGGTATATAGGGGGTCCGTTTTAGGCAGGTTTTACTGTATACCTTTTTTCCCCTCATAATTCTATTCTTCTAGAGTGCACCTAACGCTGAAACATTTATGGTTAAAATATACATTACCCTTCCCGTGCTAGATAAGGCACGTACCGTTTTGATACCCGTAAAAAGTGGGATCTGAATTCATATTTTCCCAGAAGACCGGATATTTCCGACTCTGTCTATATGCCGTGACAATTGACCCGTGATGATCCGATCTTGTAACACTGTAGTCCAAATTTTATGGATTGCAGCTACGAGTAAAGAGCCGGCACACTGAGGAGGCCTTGGCTTAAAGCAGACTGTTGTTCACAAGAAGAGTGGATAAGTTTAGACCTGCCCTAATGGGAGGGAAATATCTAAGTCATTCTGACGCTTGATCACCCTACGATGACGTCGTCTTCCGTGTTTTGACACCTTACATGTCGTACTCTTCACAACACAAGATAAATTTTCTGCAATCAATTTGAAACTTTTCAGATGCATGGCAGATTACTAACAATAACAAATTCTCAGGCTCTATTTACGTTCTGCCATCGGACTTAAAGTCCACACCGGAGAAATAAGTGTTTTAGGGACCTTACAGCCTGTAAGTTATTGAAGAGCTTTAAGTTCTGTTTGAAGCGTAGGAGTGGGCGTAGCTGCACCTCGTAAAGTAAGGGAAATGTATTAGGCACAGTCTGAAACCACAGACGTTTAGCAGACGCGGCGTTTGATGCAACTTCACATGCTTTATATTATAAAAAAAATAAAATAGTGGTGCGGAAATGGAAAATTATTTTGGGTGAATTATCACCGCACTTGCATGTTTGTGGCTTCGGGTGCCAAGTCTGTTGATAGGGAAATTAAAATTATTAAGTTGTTTCAAGAGTATCACTTTACAGAAACACACACATCGTCCACACTAAACACAATCATTTAACCTCCAAAAAATTTACATTCTCTCCACCCTGTGCAAATATGTTTTAGTGTGGTTGTCAGAACACAGAGCGACTATATAACTATACATAGTGAACTAATCAGTTTTTCTACCGACACGAAGAGTGTTTACAACGCTGTAGGAGCTGAATCTTTATGTACACTTTATGTTAGTCTCAAAGATTCATGCAATTTCTCAGGCAATTTATCACCTGTTTGTCATCGCAGGCGCTGGTTTTCGATACCAAGACATTCCATATGAGAGTTGTGATGGAAAATGTGGCAAGGTACAAGTTTTTTTTCTCCAAGTGCTTCGGGTTTCTTCTGTCAGTATCCTTTCACCAACGCTCCATACGCATCCTCATATAGATCTGCAAGTTTCTGTAACTAGGACAAATGGGAGAAGTCTGGAATAATTTAAGAGCAATGCTCTTAAATGCTCCCAAGATATAACGTAACAATTTTTTTTTTGGTTCATTTGGGGTGAGTGACATTTTTTGAAGAGGATATAGAGGCAGAGGAGGGCTGGAGGAATAACTGAAAGGGTAAAGCAGCATAAAGGGGAAATCTTTAATGCACATAATTTTCTTAATATTTTTAAAATGGAAAGCGAGAGATACGTGACAGTTAGCAGGGCTTGAAAGTACTGCCGAACGCAAAATACGTGACAAAGTCTGCGTGAAGATAACATTACAGTGGAGGTTAATAATACATTCTATAAATGCGAATTAAACTGATTAACTGACCGGCGAGGTTTTCTGCCGCAAATGAAATTTCGAGATTTATAATAAGCAGAAATATTCTGAACATGTAAATAAATTGTAACTTGTGAATTATTCATTACAGGTCCGCTTCCAGCGTTACAGCCAAGTGAGGGGGAAATGAATTTCGGAAACTTAAGTACATGAGGTCATAGGACGAGGAGTTCGATTTCATTAGGTGAATAGTCCGTTTGTAGCGTGAAGTTTCTTGTCACATAACCTGAAAAATCCTAACCTTTCTCAAATATAAACATATCAGCTGTAGACTCCATCTGGCTTCTTCTGTTCAAAGTCGAATATTCCTTCAGTTGTGATAAATACTGAAGTTACCTGAGAGAGTGACGTTAGCTTATGTTGGTAATTTAATGGTAGTATGATGTGACTGTTGGCCCTTGTGTGATGCTGATCTCTACAGTGCTGTGTATTGTGCTGTCGGTCGTGGTAGTTGCTAATCAAGTGGTGTTAGTAATTAACAAATTCTCATATCTGAAATTGCTGCGTAAGGCTGCATTTATGATGAAGGAAAATCTGGAATAAAGGTGGCTTCGTATGTAGGATCCTTCACGATTTAAGAACAGTGTTCTCTGCGCAGTAATGTCACCTGGAGTGGAGTTTGCCAACAGGCAGGCACTCCGTGTGCGATTTGTTGTATGGAGAAGAAGGTTCGCAGTTTATTGTGCTAAGACATGATAAAGTGCCGAATGCACGCTTAATTTCATGCCCAGTTAAGACAGATAAGCTGTATGTTTCCCGTCTGAATTCATGGCAACGGACTATCAGCCTGTATCTGACGCTGCTAACCCCGTGTCCGCCTTTTTCCTAGCTATATTGCATTACACCGCTCAAAATGCAAAGGCTGCGTAGGTACACAATCTGTAACCAATGAAATACAGGTATTACCAGCTCGTGTGATGAGGAGATGGCGTAATATAAATGCTGTAACATTGTAACTTGGAAGGCGTCCAACTGAAACAGAATCTCTTAAATCGAAAACTAAAGCCTTGTTTGCAATCAGATTTTAAAGTGTGGGTGAAACAAGTCCAGTTGAATAATTACTTATGCTGGAGAATTTAGAAAAAAATTGCTTATATTGAATAACATTCCTTTGCATAAAATCAGTCAATTATTTATTCCTTTACTTTTCCTGTGTTAACATTCACTTACATTGTCTGTTTGGAATGGGTTCATTGCATAAATTACAGTGTGCAGGATTTTTTTTATATTAAGTGAAACGTCCGTCAGTATTTATTAAAAGATCAAAGTTCTGAGCTTTATTTAGACCTTCTGGCACTTCCGCAAAATTGAGAAGAGCTTTTTTTTTGAGTGACGTCATCCCGTTGTGTTATTCTGAACTATTTAATTACATAGATTTCAGTCAACACAACAATAAATTAACAACAATTATATTTATAGTTTACAGCTACATGTTTCGACTAAAATGAGTCATCTTCAGGCTAGAACTATATTTGTTTGCAATGTCACTGTGACATTGCAAACAAATATAGTTATAGCCTGAAGATGACTCATGTGAGTCGAAACATGTAGCTATAAACTATAAATATAATAGTTGTTAATTTATTGTTGAGTTGACTGAAATCTATGTAATTAAATAGTTGAGGAGAGCTACTTTTAGATTTGTCACGTCTTTCTGTCTGTCTGTCCGTCCGTCTGTGTGCAACAATTCGTCTCCCACGGGATGGATTTTTATGAAGTTTGATATTAGAGGATTTACAAATATCTGTCAAGAAAATGCAGGTTTCATTAAAATCTGACAAGAATAACAGCACTATACGTGAAGGCCTATGTACATTTATGATAATAACTTGCCCAATTCTTCTTAGAATGAGAAATATTCCACAGAATTGTGTTAGGGAAAATCACGACACATATTTTCTGTTCAATACATTTTTCCGGAAGGTGTGTTGTTTTTGTGAGACAATGTGGGAAAATATGGTAGGGCTTGACGGACAAAATATCACAAGATAACACGGTGCAGAAAAGATGCAATTTTCCGCCGGCTGATATGGTCAGAATGCACACCCGTACTCTACTCGTAATATTTAATACTTATTACTTCATAATTTATTAATCCCTTATGTTATCAGGGGCACGCGGTGGCGTAGTGGTTAAGGCACTACGCTAAAAACCGGCAGGTCGCGGGTTCGATTCCCGATGGTGTCATTGGAATTTTTCATTGACATAATCTTTCCGGTCGCACTACGGCCCTGGGGTCGACTCAGCCTCTAACAGAAATGAATGCCAGGTGTATTTCATGGGGGTAAAGGCGGCCGGTGCGTAAGGCTGACAACCTTACCACCATCCTGTGCCGTTATCATGAAATCTGGGAACCTTAACTTCCTGGAACCCTCTAGGTCACTCCAGGCCTGTAACGGGACTGCTTTACCTTTTTTACCTTATGACATCATAAAGTGAGTTAGGATAACACTATACGCAGACTGATAGTGTACGTAACGACTTATACATCATTAGGATCTATTTAGCCAAATTTTACTTGTAAAGAAGGCCGTAAGCAAAAGAATATTCTTTTTTTTTTTAATGCAGCTCTTAAAAGTAACGTGTAGAAAGAGCGAAAGTTACATGGAAGATTTTTTTTAAAATTACGTTTAATTTGCATTGTTGCCGGTCACACAAATTTCAAGAAGTCATTGTTATGCGACACTCAAAGATTTTATGTAGCTGTCAGTGACGTGTAACTCAATTCCGACAACAGAACGCATTGTTTTGTTTCGATTACAAAATGGTTAGAAGAACTCTCCTCAACATTACGTTATATGTATATTGCCCATCTTCTTATTCATAATGAGTTTTTGCGCATCGGCAGAGAGATAACACTTGATCTTGTGTTGGTAAATGTTTACTGCTTCTTGGTTAATGGAAGTGAAACATTCGACAAAACCTCAAAATACATCGGATGGGATTTTCAGTTTAAGCTCAAACATGAAAATTTAATGCACGAAATTTACACAGATTATGGTTCAAGTTGGAAATGATGTGTTACAGGAAGCAAACTGTGTATGAATTGTACTGTTTAAAATAAATTTATCTGTATTAGTTATATAAATAACAGCTATTTGTAGTGAGAATTAGAAGAAAAGCAAAAACATCACCCTTAAAAGAATTTATTAATAACAAATCAGGTGGTTGAAGCCAATATATATTACCACATACCTTAAAAATTTAAAACCAACCTTTTCTAACGGATAATTCAACGGTGGATAAATTAAACAGAGATGAGTATGTCTAATACAAAAATGGTTCAGGTGATGGTTATTAGTTTGTTACAGGTAGGCATGAAAATGTTAATGTTGTACAAGCCCAATATCGTGTTCACTAATCACATAAGAAATATTTTTCTTGACATTCGTTGATTTTAATACCGAGAGTGCAGAAGTGTCTTTTTTATTACGAACACTCATATGATATGATATGATACGATTTTTTTCTGCAATTGGGTTTCCACTCGCTGGCAATGGCCGGTAGACTTGTATAAATATAGGAAAGAGACAACAAAAAAGAAGAAACCATACACGAAACAATATAAAAACAACACAAAAACACAGAATGTACAAAATAGAAAACGAAAATTAAAAAAAAACATAAAAGAACATTAAAATCATAAGTCGAATAATTAGAAAATAACAAAGAAAGCAAATAAATCACCTTCTAGCTTTCTCGATCTTCTTGCTACCTCATCACCCCTAGGTCCTGATGTGTTCCTAAGCATCATGCCCTTAAATTCTCTCATATTTTATTCCTTCGGAATGAAGTCCAATATTTGGAAAGTAAGACCTAGTATACTATATGGTGATAAAACCAACAAATACAACTAATCCTTTAAGAATATCTTATATTATATACATAATATATCTGCTACATGTTTTGACCACACTTGTAGCCAACCTCATGGAGGTACATTACAAAGGATATATTACACAATTTTTGAACCAATCTACAAGAGTAATACGTGGTTAAAAAATATATTAAAATATAAAAATACAGATAACATTTTTGTAATAAATTCTATGTAGCTATTACGTTGTATGTCACCATCCAAATAAAGTAGTAATGATGTTAGGTCGACAAGCCCCTCTGTACTCCAGGTAAGTTGGATCGAGTAACAACGCAACTGTCTTATGTTCAGGAGGGGCTTTTCAATTCTTGCTCAAGATATCTATCCTGAATGATGTTTGGTAGCTTTTATCACGCTCTGCACTCAAGTATCGAATAGGTACCTTATTTTGGCCTCGATTATTTCCTTACTCATGCACTTCTATGTATCTAATTTTTGGCGTGTATACAGAATGACTTGAGGGTGGTTCGTTAAAATAATTATCCCACTAACCAATGTAACCAACTAAATAACTCCATAAAACAACGTCCTTCTTTTGAAGTTAAGGTTTCTTGACTTATCAAGGGAATACCCCCCTCGTAGGCTTTTGCTATGTACACAAGATCTAGGCAATTTTCCCTTACCTGAGACAAATCAATTCATTTCACGTCCCCTCATCTTAATTCTTTCTTTACGACCCTCAAATCAATGCCTAGGTCTCTTTCCTTCTCGTTTCGTAACCAAAACTCTGCATGCATTACTTTCGTCCCAAAATGTGCCAGCTGTCCTGAATGTGATCGTCCTACTGATATTTGGTTTTGAAGTGAAAATCACTAAGATTTTTGCGCAATTTGCTTCAGCAACTTGCTACTTTCCGCAATTAGGTCTAATATCTTCCTCAGAACTCTGTTACCGAACACCTGTCTATGTTTTTCCCGTAATAAGAAGATTGATTTGCATATTCTTAGAAAATAATAAAAACATATTTAGTTCTGTATACTTTGTATTTTAAGCTTTATATTTTAGTTAACAAACGAGGAGACCATTCTGGATAAGAAATATATCCGACAAATGTTTACCTACTTGGAATTTAAAATAAGTTTTATTGAAACATATCTTAACTAGTGTAATTAGTTTCACAGACATACCAAAGCCAATGACGCTAAATAAACTCACGAAGTTAAACATTTGTTATGTAATTGTAGCAACATGTCTAATTATCTAGCAGGGGAGACGTTGTAGTTGTTACTTTTGTAATACAAGAACAGATAACTCGTTTTATTTAGCAAGTCTTTTCTGTACTCTATTGACACATGATAATAACAGCAATCAGGCTGCCTCACTTTCACGATGCAACTTAAATACCCGTATGGCACCATGTGGCAAGCTCCGTGTATGGTAACGCCGGGTTTATGTTTGACACGTGAAACTGTGGTGTATAACAAGTGAGGACTTCATAATACTGTTGCCCATGAAAGTGTCTCATTATTGAGTGAAGATAAAATGAAACTTACGCGCTATTTGAAAAGTTTCCGTGAAATTTATTGTGATGTTTTGTATTGATGGATATTAATATGTTTGATGAAACAAAAGAAATATAAAGACCGAGGCAGAGGTCGAGGTAGAGAGAAGAGGGCGTTAAAGAAAGCAGAGGATATAAGAAAGATTACAGTGTAAAAAATATGTTGCATAAGAAGGCTGGTAGTAATGGTCGTGATGATAGTCGTAATGATGATGATGATGTTGGAGATGATAGTGTGGATATGAAAGGAGTATAAATTCTCTCCCAGATATAAAATGCAGAGTGAAAGCTCTTTTGACTTGATGATACAAATTTTCTCCTTTTTTGTGTCAAAAAGGAGGCCCTGGTTAGCAAGTCTTGGCGGCATGACCAAACATCTAGCTCTGAAGAAGTGCAACTCTTATTTGTTAAGTAACCGTATTAGTTGGTTTGTCTATTACTCTGAGGGTAACAAAAATTCCGGCTGAGTCTACTTACGTCCATTAAACAATCATGTTTACACCAACTGTAGCAGAATGTAATCCTACACCTGTCATCCTACACGAGACTGAGCTGGTAGCTGTAGCTTTCTTTGGTTTGTGCTTTGAGGCAACAAAGAAGAAAATCGGAAAATAGGGACACTTATGTAATGATAAATACCTAATTTTACTCTGTTCTCTTGGTTCCTTTAACAAACGAATAAGAATATTAGGCCTAGTGATGGAGTGGGAAAGAAATTTTAAACGTGAAAAACGAGAAATTAGTAATATACGTATATTTTAAAAATACCATGGGAAATGTACTACTTTAGGTGCTGAAGAAAAGATGCTAGTATAATATTAAAATGTATCTTCATTACGTACGTTCTGGCGATGTTAATTGGATGAAAGTTTGTTTGAATCGCTTCCAGTGGATTTTTTTTGTTACAACAGTCCAGACTTCGCTAATTATACAAAACGTGATATTCTTGTTAGAAATCTACAGGTGGCAGTTTGCCTTGTAGGCCTAACGTTACTATAAATACGAAGCCTGTGACAATTTAATGCAAGTAAATAAATAAGGGAGAGAACGGAAATATGAAAGAAGAAGGAAGATGGAGACATACGTGATAAGTAGAGGGGAGTGTTCCGTAGTTACGTGATAAGTAGAGGGAAGTGTTCCGTAGTTACGTGATAAGTAGAGGGAAGTGATCCGTAGTTACGTGAGAAGTAGAGGGAAGTGTTCCGTAGTTACGTGATAAGTAGAGGGAAGTGTTCCGTAGTTACGTGATAAGTAGAGGGAAGTGTTCCGTAGTTACGTGATAAGTAGAGGGAAGTGTTCCGTAGTTATGACTCAAAAATATATTGGCGACGAATTTTATTGTATAAGAAATTTGCTCGATTTGAGGTTATGAAATCAGCATTGCTAAAGTTTCAAGCACTGTGGGACGTTACGCCTTGTTGATTGGTATAAATATATACTGCCGTGCAGTTTAGTTCTTCGTACTGAGGGTACAGGCAATAAGACCCTTCGGAACGTAGTAAGTATTTACAAGTCGAGAATGTACAATAGTAAAAAGGAAGGTTTGAATTTTATCCTCTATTGTACTGGCGCACCGTACGTATGCAATACGGTAATGAAGGTACTTTGTGTGGTACGCTGCGGCCATTTAAATGCGTCGTACACTCATGTAGAGGCATAGAATTGTAGCCCCACTCGTTAACTCCGCATTAGATTATGGTTTGTGGTCCGATTCACGCTCCGGCCACTTTACGCAATTAAGAACCTATGCACCTCATGAATAGGAGCTTCTCAACCTCCCTGCAGACTGAAACCTCTGCGTTTCTTGTTTTGATATGCAACAGTAAGCCTTTCATTCCCTTCTCAAGATACGTCTAGCAGTTCGAAGTACTTCGTGGTAAGAACAGGTAACATTTCTAGGAAAGAAGCCTCATCACTCTGCCAAGCGTTGCAGTCGCAGAACGTCTAATGATGGCGTGTTTTGTAGCAGAATTTCTGGCTGTTTGTTTTAGGTGCGACAGCCGCGAGTGAGCTAGGTCCTCCTCATTCAAGGGGTTTCTAGATCACACACAACGACGCACCACAGTCGGTAGGACTCCTTTGGATGAGTGATCAGCTCATCGCAGAGACCTCTACCTAACAACACGCAACACTCACAACAGACATCAATGCCCCCCCGGGGATTCGAACCCACAACTCAGCAGGCGAGCGGCCGCAGACCAACGCCTTAGACGGCGCGGCCACTGGAATCGGCTTCTTGCTGAGTACACTGCTGATATGCAACTATGCAATTTTGCTGACTTACATACGTCACTCTGGTTATCACTAGCCAAAACTGAGACTCTTTGTGGACGGTCGCATGATATATTACTACTAAAAGGGACTAAGCAGCAACTGTCTTTGTTGAGATAAATGCCAATGGTACGCAGGTTCTTTCATGCCTGTCTTACATTTAAGTTTAGATCGTGAACTGTTACGGAAGCAAGGTTCGAAAAAATACGATAAAGAGGTTGCTTACCGTTGACACGCGAACAAATACAGTTTATTACTGACCGCAACGTAATGTAACGCTTTTCACCTATGCGGAAACTGAGATGCCTCGCTGGTAAACTCCAATCGGGTTACAATTTCAACTGAAGTCTGATATGTAGAAATAAACACGAGTCTGTAAAACGTCCAGCCTTATAGAGCTGAAATATATGGCATTTCACTACGTCCCGCCTGTTTCAAATGCGTAATAAGCCGGACTGAATATTACTGAATATTCGTTCCTCAGTAAGCAGTCTGTGATGAGTGTGCTTAAGAGAGCCGGGTTCCTGTCCCTAAACCAAATATCTGAACTGGTTTGGGAAAGCGATAGTTACGAAGCTCCGAGCGACAGTAGCTCTTAGGAACAGGGAGGTTTTGAAGACGAGCCAGAGGTGTCACACCTGCAACCGGACCGACCAACAACCAGAGGTCACGCGTCCAGCAGCTCATTTTCTTCCAAAGCCTCTAATGAAGAGGACATCTTCAGAGTGGGCCAGGTCAACAGGTCCAAACACCATCCACTTCGCAGTGGACCCGGCCCTCTGGCCCTCAAAGAAGTGTAGTAAACGCCTTTAGAGGGGCCACCAGGGGGGCAAAAAGGCAATGAAGCGCCACATATAAAATGACGGCTCCAGTCCACTTAAGCTTTTTCCCGTCGTATGTCGTGGGAATTATCACAATGCTAGTGATGGAGACTAAGAGATACTACCACGGCCACCTGGACAGAACTGACGACGGACCTCCCCTCTCCCCCTCCCCCCGACGTGACTGAGGCCGAAATGCTTGTGTTTCTTGCGATAACAATACCAATGGGACATTGCATATGGGACAAACTGACAGGCTACTGGGCAACGACTAACCGATTCCACACACGTTTCTACAGTAGCGCTATGAAACGGGACAGATACCTGCACATCCTTCGCTTTCTACACTTCAAAGAAAACATTTATGAGCCTGACATGACGGACGAAAATTCTGACAGGTTATGGAAGACGCGAAATCTGTCTGAAATTCAAAACAAGAAATTTTCAAAATTTTAGAGCCCTTCTGAACGTCTGGCTATAGATAAAGTTTCTGTTTTGTTGAAGCAAAGGGTCATTTTCCGACAATACATACCCCGGAAACAAACGTTTTGGCAACAAAATTTACAAACCATGTGACGAGCCTTGATACACGTAAGATATGAGTTTATTCTTTCCTTGACGGGGGTGAGGAAATTTCACATAGAGATTCTCGATTTATCCTCGTGAATGATACACTTGGAACGGTGCCGCAAGTCGGCAGACTCGAGTAATACTCCCAACAAAGGTTGGTCTGTCTCGGTCTGCGACGGTGACGCAGCCAAAAGAAGTGTGTGTACTGCTAGTGTCAAAAACGTTTTTAGTGAAGTGTAGCGGAAGTAACACGTGTGGGTAATAAGATGATGTTTCTGACACTACCATGCCAAGGCACAACTCCAAAAATTCTGAGGCTGGAATTTCCTATGCAAACATGAGGCCCCAAACAGACACATAAGTAAAATAAATTGAAAAGTATATATTTTTTTAATTAGCTTCCTACATGTAAGCACTAAACATTCCTACTGCGTTTTTGAACTGAAATATCTTTGATTTATTCCCAACACAATGCAGATTATTTCATTATTTTATCATCTTTGGTTCATAAGATATAAACGTTCAGTTCCAAACACGTGCAGACGATTTAAAGGGCCGCCGTAGAAAACTTCCGTACCCCGGGCACAAAGACTGAATTAAATGCCCGTACGATAAAGGTTATTCAGATTTTACTCAATCAATAAAAAAAACGGGAAAACGAACTGACATTCGGGACAGAGTCAAGTGCCGGCCTTTTGTGAATATGTTAGTGAATATTCGGTTTCATGGAAACTGGGGATTTGCTGACTAACTGAAGAATTGTGGGGAATTATTAGCTTTTGAAGGACTTGCTCCAAGCACGGACTGACAGGATGATATTAACAGCGGATCTGGAAAGGCTAATAGTTGGGGCCCCTCATATATGTATGTGTCGATGGAGGCAGTGAATTTCCGCCACCCTCCACATAATACAAATCACTTGGAAGAAAACAGGAGCTAATAGGACAGGTTTGAAAACTTAAGTAAATTGATATGTTATGTGACACATTACTGGTGGCTATAAAATCCTTTAGGCATCAAAATACACAGGCTTATTTGTGTTAGTGAAAGAGTCGTCTTAAATGTAGTACACGCAATAGGAGAATATAGGAAGGTAATAGCCCATAAACAAATTTTATTATCCAACTTTGTAATACCGCGCTTTTACCTACAGGATTCTCTCCAGCTTTCTAACTCTCGTGCAGTTTGTACTTAAATAAAATGTCCAGGAGTCTTTAAGGAATCAACTTGAAGGAATGAATAAACATAAATGGTCATTTGTGGAGTCAGCGGCTTTTCAGTCAGGCGTCATCAGCATTTAAACATGTCAATTTATATTTCTCGGACTTAAAATCTTTCGAAGATAAAAGCTATAATTTCATGCGAGACGTCCAGAAGAGTTTACCTAGAGAAACAATGGCGTATCTCCAACGAGCCGAATCGTTAATATCTTGACACTCATGTAGCGATTTTTAGTCATAGCGTACTATGTGTATATGTACTCTGTAACATTGTGAGTTCCTCTTTAGTTTACCATGTCAGACCTAATGATGGTCTTATAGAAAAGGGCCGAAACATGTTGTCTATCTTTCGACACCTTACACCTTAATAAAGTTTTGTTGTGTTTTGACTTACCCACGTTTTATCAATTTGATATTTGATATCATGTAGCGAACCAAGAAACGCAAATTGGTAAAATATGCTCTATTCTATATCATTAATCACCTCCACTTTTCGATCGCCTCTGCGAACATCATTAGTGTGCATTACAAGAATACAGAAAAAAATATAAACAAATTGCTAAGTTGCATGAGTAAAACCAATTTATAGTGATTATCTCAAGTGCTCCCGATGACTGTAAAATGCCAGAGGGCGTACAGTTGAAACATAAAATTTACATTGTTATTAAAAATACATAGTCTGACAGTTTACAATCATACGGAACACTTGAGATAATCAACATAACATCGAGTGGTTTTACTTAAGCAATTTGGAAATTTGTTTGTATTTTATTTGTATTCTTGTGGAGCGCCATGATGATGGGCGCAGAGGCGACCGAAACATTATGGGAGGTTAATAATACATACGAAAGCATATTTTACCAAGATGCATTTGTTGATTTACTACATGAGCGTAAATATTTCTTTAATGCAACGGTATAGAATATAGTAAGTTCGCTGATAAGTAGTTTACTTGAAAATGCTGATGCTATATTCTGAGCACGCTTTAACCCCTCGAAGGCTGGTCTGTTGGTCTAAATACCGCTTAGCGTATTTGACTATGAAGCATACGTCTTTAATTGGCCCGCGCCTCCATTACATTTTTCATACCACAGTACCTTTAAATTATGAATGTAGAGAACCGACGTTTGGTCCACAGGATCAGGAAAAGTGGAATGTGTTTATTTAATAATTTTGGGTTTTTATCATAATAAATTTTGTAATTGTGCATGATGTTTGAAAAATCGGTTGGAAACGACCGGGCAGCAAAGCCCTTCAGTAAAGCTCCATGAATTTAAACATGAAATACGAGCAACATATGCGGCGAATATCAGCGACGTGTCTCGGAAATCTTGTGGATTAGATGACTTTTGAATCTGATGTTCCGCCCTAAAATGAATGGGAAATGATTAACACAAAATAGATGCTTGATGTTTACGTAAGATAAGTATGCTTGAAGTTGCTGAATAGGAAAGAGAGGAGAAAAAATATGGTTCCAAATACAAACAAGGGATGCGTAATTTCACTTTAATTTTACGTTTCTCAGTCTGTCGTTCGTTTTAAAATTCATAAAGATTACCCATATATGAAAAAACATCTAATTATTTATGGAGTGTTTTGGGAGAGGTAGGTTGCACTCTCTGAGAAGTGATTATAAAGGGGTACATGTGAACATAAAACATGAAGACTTTTTCAAATTACCAACTTAATGCACAATTCTTTTATTTTTCAACAATATGTATGTTACACTACGCTCCTCAACATGTTTCGAGCAGCACGCTG
>JGI20166J26741_11346671_pt1 | contig 13926 bp, 8 predicted proteins | sample TergutCu122P5_FD_26741 | JGI IMG/M metagenome (IMG submission 26741)
TGAGAGGAAAATACTGAGAAAGATATACGGACCGGTACAAGAGGGGGATACTTGGAGAATTAGATATAATGAAGAACTAAACAGATTCATAAAGGGAAAAATATTGTGAAATTTATAAAAGTGCAGAGGATAAGATGGCTGGGCCATGTAAAGAGAATGGAAGCTGGGGCAATGCCAAGGATGATGATGGAAGGAAGACTGTTTATACGAAGAAGGAAAGGAAGACCTCGTTTGAGATGGATGGATGATGTTGTAGCAGATTTGAGAGCAATGAAGATAAGACAGTGGAAAGTATTCATACCTGAATCTTCAGTTTATAGGATGTGATTCATTTACATGTGTTGCTAGAAACACAGGCTATATAGTGTCAAATATCTGGATGACAGTAGATTATGAAATGGAAAGTACAAGGAGGCTGCTGTCAAGGCCTAATTTAAGATACGATCCTAGCATTGACCTTAGGGCCTGCAGAAAACCATGGAAGAAGTCTTCAGTCCGGCTACCTTGTGTCCTGCCTAAGGTTTTAAACTGGACATCTCCCAACCACTTGAACCAACCAGACTGGTTTCAATATTAAAAAAAAAAACCCCATACCACAATTGAAATTACATTTAATATTAATTATTTATCAAAATATGAATAAAAAGTACAGTGATGTATATGACAACTGGATGTGAAAATGGGAAGAGTTTAAACTAATAATGTTACTTGGAAGGAGGAAGAGTTACATCCACCATAATCAAAAACCAAACTGTGCAAATATCATACCCATGCTTTAGCAAGTTCTGCTGGAGCTGCTGCGGCCTCATGTGCAGGTTAAACAATGACTTGGTTGCTAGTCTAGAACAATACAATTACAGTAAGTAACAATGAATATATGCTGCCTCAATGTACACTAAAAAAATAATCTGTAAAACTGAAAATGAATGGAATTCAGAGGTTTACTCACACTTTACATACATAATCCTCAGAATTTTGCTGTAAATTCTAGTTAGCATAAATGAGTAAATGCTTCCCCTTAAAGGAGGAATTCAAAAGGCGTTACACTTATTCATGAAGCCTTCAAGAAATTTCTTCTCTCAGATGAATGTTAGCAAGATACAGGAGTAAACGTACTTAAATAACACTAGTCTTAAAATGAATTACATATAACTGAATTTACACATGGTAATAAATATAGCAGAAGCATACTGCAACAAAAACATCAAAACCTGTAAAAAAACTTGAGAAGTGTGTGTGTAAAAGTTCAATAAAGACATAAAGTTCCTGTTTAATATGAATAAAACTAAAACAGAATGGGAACTAGGTTGTCTCCAAATACTGCAAAGCTCTGGCTACATGGTTTATGACATTTCAGAGCATGTAATTATGTGTAAGTACGATATTCACACTGTGTTACAACATGCTACACATACAGCATTGTATCATAATATCAATGTATTCAATAGTAGAACAGTAGAATAACAACATAATGTACACAAGAAGTTACACTGTAAAGAAATCAAAACCATCCCTTTCATTTAAGATGCAAAGAAGTTCTTAAGGCTAGTGTGCTGTTTAAATCATGATCGCTTCTTTGCTATAGTATCATACCATCTTATCGGGAGCATAACATCAGTTGGGGTGGCTTCTTTTTGCTGTTCTATGTATCACAGTCGTATTTCAAGGGCTACTAATCCTTCAGCATGAAGCACCCCACTTTCCTTATCACCATCCATCTCAACATCATCATTGCTTCCTTTTGTCAATTTTTTCCTTTGCCAGAACTGTCAGTTATTTCAAAGAGATCACTTTTATCAAACCATTCTTTCAGAACAATCTTGGCAAAATTTTCAAGTAATGGCAGCTGATGGACCATCATCATGTTCTTGCACTCCATGTCTTCTGCCAAATCACCCTTGGCTTCAACAGCCTTCTCCAGGATATTCAGAGTTTCAGAATTGTCTTCTGCCACATCACCTTAGGTTTCAACAGCTTTCTCCAGGATTTTCAGAGTTTGAGGTGACAACTGGAGTGATGATTCAGCTGTACAATTTGCAACATCCTCCACAATAATCTGCTTCCAGTTGCTGTTAATACTGTCTTCATTTTCTGTTGCATCAAGTAAAGGTTGCAATCATTTAAAACAAAACTTGATGCAAATGCACTGTTCGGTACTTTCACACATCGTAAAAATCACTGTGACACAAACGCACGTGTTACTTCCGCGACCTACTACACCCAACTGAGCAAACGCAGCCACTTGCAACTTGTGTCATGAGTTGCTAAGACATGTATGAACATGTCAAGAGTGGTTGCAAACACATCCCACCCAGTGAACAACCACTACAATTCCAATCCGGATAATTTTTGAACCTCGTATAAGGAAGATTTTTCTCTGATAGAAATATCGGTTTTGGGGATAAGGTCTTCAAAAACCCATCATTTGAGGAGCTCATGGTCTATCCAAGTACTATTCTGAGCAGCATTTTATAGTTTCATCCTGTCTCAACATAGTTGGTCTCTTACAAGATTTTCATTTTCTATGACATTCAGTAATTTATTTTGTAAAGTTCCAGCTACTTCCAGGTCCAATGAAAGTTTTCCCCAAAAATATGTGGTTGACAAACCCTATACCATTTCTTCCATCTGTCCAGCCAACCTACACTGAAAGTAAAATCACATTCATCACCTTGCTGCTACTGAAAATTACGTGCTTTTTGTTGCAACACTGGTTCTGTAACTGGTCTTCATATCAGTTTCCACTGTGAAAACCACACAAAGTTCACTTCTTTTTTCATATTCAGCCTTTTTCATAGTTTTTCATAAGACTGAGGCATCTTCAAATCATTTTTCTGTACACCATTTTTCAATTTTTGGTTTGTTTTGGCACTAGGCACCAGCAGTCACTACTCATACACACAGTCTACAGCCACTTTTTTTTATTATTATTTCACCCTTAATAAAACTTTTGTAGCTTCAAGCTTGGTTTCAATGGAAATACAATTTTTCCTGCTTTTAGCATTCATTGTTAGGGTATATTTAAAAACATACATAAATCTAGGGGCAGCTTGTCCATAAGGGCCACAACCCAAACAGAAATTCTCAGAAAAATTAAACTATCTGAATTAAAAGTTTTGTTAGGAGATATGTACATTCTTTAAAAGAATATGAAATCATTTTAAATTCAGATGCTCGCCAGAAAAGCTGCAGAAAGTGAGTGGGCTGCACCCGACCCAGACGCTGTGCACTGGGTCAGCACAGCTAGGGTGACAGGTGGGGAGTGGCAGCAAGATTGTGGGCCAGTCTGCAGCCAACACAGTCGAGAGAAAGTTTAAAGGACTTAGAATATATGTTTACCTCTTCTAATGTTTCAAAAGCTGGAATTTTTTATAACCATTTTCATCTAGCTGCTTTCACACCCACACTTGTGAATGTTTTAATTTTAGTATCTGCAATTTTAAGATAAACATGGACAAGAACAGTGTGAAGTATTGACAGGACATCAGTTGTTTACAATTAAGCCTGGCCAAGAAGACTGAGATTAAGAATTTAGGTTTTGCAACACATGATTAATTATTTCTCATTCATCATTGAGCAGAATAATAACTTATGTCAGAAAATTTAACCCTGCTCTATATGCTAAACATAAATGGTTCAGTGGCCATGCTGGTAAGATGTGCTCTATTAGGCCTTCTCATTCATCATATAATAATCCTAGCCCAAGCCCTACTGTAAGCAGTCCCATGGGCCACCACTGCTTAAATCATGTAACAATACACATGAAAATACATAGACAATGGCTAAAAGGAAGTACAGTGATGCCTGAAAGACACATGTGCTCACAGAGATACGCACATCACCTGAATTTTGTACACAACACAGAAATGGCTTTGATTATTGCACATCCGCTCAAAGACACAAAACCTCAATCAGGACCCAAGAGAACTCAGAATGCACCAAAATAATACTGGGCAGACAAAATTCTGAGCAGGTTCACCATATGGAGTTTCATTTAAATTGTTTCCACAGTTCAGGTACAAACAGAGAACACAGCAGGCATGTAAAACATAATGTGATTTCCTAACTTTTTAAACACACCTAAATATCACAGCTTTAATTAAAACATTAATTATGACGGTCAGTCACAAAACTATACAAAGCCGTGCATTTCTGCCTATTCAGCAACTTTTTATTCAATATAACATTTATCACAAGAAAACAAAAAAAAGACCTACTTTTCCACCCCAATGGTGCAGGCATGTGTCATGGTATGTTTGTTGTCAGTGAATGTCTGCCTTCATTACTGAATTCTGGACTTTAAAACCACTGTGAGACAGCTTCCTGCACTTCTACATTAGTCTAGCATCTGTGACCACCAAGATGGTCCTTCAGAGTACCAAAAAGACAAAAGTCAATTGAAGCCAAGTCAGGGCAGTATGATGGATGTTCAAAGCACTCCCATCCATACTGCTGCAATACACTGCCATCTGTCAGATTGTGTGGAGTCACTGTTATGTTTTTTCATGAGAAATGCAGTTTTGGATAAAAAGTTCCTGAGTAAGCAAATACTATGTATTCTTACTTTCTCGTCGCCTACATATACTGCTACATACCCAACAATTTAAATTAAGCCATAAGCTCACATACAAATAAATATATGTGTATATGCAATACAGTGGCATCACTCTGATACACTCCTGATATTTACAATTTCTGACACCAAAATGCAAGACAATCCTACAAAACACTGTTACAAAAGTAAATACACTAGCATGCCCATGCAGTGTGCAAGGACTTGAATCTGGAGACAAATCCTGCCCCAGTTTTTAGACCCTCAACATTTTTACATTACTTTTCTTTAGGCATTCTCACCAAAATATACAATATTATTATTTATCATTTTTTTATAATCCATTTGGGAGATACCTAATTATTTCCTTACAATTTTAGAGTCCCAGTGAACTCCGTACAGAGTTTGCATTTATCTCATCAATACCAGGAACATAACTGCTTGATAATTTCCTCTAGTGTATTGAAGAAATGAAGAAAAGCAAATAGGTGGTAGGATGAACAAATCATCTCTATTTCATGGTACAGCAGTAAGAAGACGTTAAAGATTACATGAAGACAGAACATGTGGACAAACATCAAGTTACATGCATGCTTCAAGACTTGATGGAATGCAGTTAAGATTACTTCTATCATTGTTTTCAATCTTTATACACACATGTAATCAAAAATACAGCAAAGTGCATGACAAAATTCCCCATAATATACAGTAAACAATTTCCTGAATCTTAAGAAGGTAACAAACTTGTACTTTTGTTGAACAATGATACCCACCAGTACTGTTACGGTTCTATCTGTTCACTCATTTAGATTTGCTTAACACACAGCAATTCTCATTGCAACAATCCCTATGTACATAGAACATATTTACCTACAAAATTTCTTTGTCATACGAAGGTTCCCACTTGATTTCTTGTCCCTTTACTGTGCAAGTCAAAACTGCCACCCTATTTCAAATTAGGTCATACTGTAGATGAAGTCACAAAAATTTAATGCAAAATACAGATTCATGCTACTTCAGCCCATTTAAACATTATATACTAACAGTGCTGTTACTGCATCCAAACAACCACCACAGGTGAAATTCTGTCCCTTCTGCTTTGTATATGGGAGGTTTCATGTTCAATGTGCCATTCACCATCTGCCTATATCATATCGTGGCCTTTGGTGGTTTTTTTTTTGCGTCTTTCCAAGGGCCTTGCTAGGATATAATTTTCAAAGAGGCCATACTTCTTTCATGTCCTTCCTGATTTAATAAGTGAGTCATCCTGTCACTATATAACCTACACACCTGAGGGAACGTCAATAAATTAAATGACAAATGGCAAAATTTTGCATTATGTTCTAACAGCACGAGATATGTGTGACATCCTGACATACATGAACAGTAATAGATCTAACAATGTTACTCATTTCACAAAGAATTTTTCATCAAGGCAGCAATAGCACCCATATTTTCTGGCTACCAAATACCATACCAGCACACAAAGTTATATATTTGCAAGCTTTTAAGATTTTGCAGCATAACAGTTGGGGTATCCATTTTTTTGATACAGCACCACATCACTGGATAACTGGTGCCCACTGTTTTGAGACAGCATAAAGATCTCAATCCGCAAGGGTGGGATGTCCACTACACTGTCTCAGAACACTAGGCACTGATCAGCCCTTGACACAATGCCACATCCCAGAAGAATGGAGACCTCATATGCAGATATTTAATTAAATTCTTAATACATATATGACTGCCTTCATCAATCCCACTCGGGATGGATTCATAAGCAGTTACTACATGAACACCACACGGCATATAAACAGTAAGAGAAAAACTGGCATTTTATCAAATCTCTTGACTCAGTTTCAACACATGAGGTAAATCTAGTCAACAGGTCATGTAGTTTGAGACTAGTTCACAGGCAAGATATGTAGAATTTGGGAAGAGAATCATTTAAGATTTCAACATTCCTTTACACCTACATGTGCATTTAATGAAATTAATCTTTCAAGTCATCACAGGCATATAAGATATATCAAATTTCCCTTCAAATTGTCAGTGTGAAACTTTCAGTTTACATGCACATGAAGAGACGTACAATATGAGGCCTGACATTTTAATGAGTCTAGAACCTCATGCAATGAAATGATTGCCTTTGAGCTGGACAACTGCCATTGACCCTCATGCAATGAAATGATTGCCTTTGAGCTGGACAACTGCCATTCCATTCCCCACCGAGGCAATTTCTCTCTTCAACACCTTGCCTACATTTGTCTTTGGGCCCGATTAGCCTCTTACACAATGAGTACTGGTGTAATGGGAATATACATTGTACAAAGGGGTGAGTGGGACTGCATATAAAGCAGCCAAAGCATGATCCTGGTTGCTTACCTCCTTCTATTGCTGAAATTAAGAAAGGGTGGAGTTATGCACCCACTTTAGGTCCAGGAATTTTACCTTTCATATTTCATTATAAACATGTCACCCCAACTTACCTTCAATGATAATTTTGTGAAAAAATTCTGAATGTGCATTAAATGCACTATTTATAAGAGCAAATTCCACATACTGGTCATCTGTGAAATCTGTTTGGACATGCCATGGCTCAGGTGTTTGTCATTGGTATCCCAGGCCAGGCAATGTGAAATAGGGGGTGTACAAACACTCACAGGTACTTCCCCAAGTACTTCAGGTTTTCCCTGTCACTACCACTCCACCAACACTCCACATTCGTTCATTCTTCTATAGCCAACTACATACAATCTCAGTAGCTGACAGTTCCATAAAATAACACCCTTATGAATGACATGAAGTATTGATTTTGTCTCCATGCATGATCTCTAATAAACCCAGTCCATCCCTGACTAGTTACAGTGAAGGTGAAAATCCACATTTTAAATGGAAGCACTGAGAGAATGAAACCTCCACTTTACTACCAATAATAAGATGACAATATGAAAAATCCCTACAGACAAGACTTCAGTATAAAATCTAAAGCATGTGAGGCAACACTGGTCATCCATCAAATTATGCATCCCACAATATGTATGATGTTAAATCATTTAAAATATGCACCAGAGAAACGGCCGTGTAAAAAGAATTCCCTCTAGAGGCATTGGCTGTTAAGAAATAGATCACACTTTGAGGGTTAACAAATGATACTAACCAAGAGATTTTGTCTGAACATGCACACAATCATTGCACACTGCAATCATGAAGAATGTTAACGGTATGGCAACTTTTAGAAATATATCAATATCCTTTCCTATTATCTGTTTCATATACTGTATTTACATGAATGAAAGGCAAAGTTTTTCCTTAAAATTTGGTGCTTAAACATGTGAGGTCATCTTAAATTCGTATATGAAGTGCCAAACTGGACAGCACCAAATCAAATTGCTCCAAACTAGACCAAGCAGAGCCAAACCAAGGTCTGCACCGCCAAATTGTCAAGTGTAAACAGAAGAGAGAACAGTGCAGGACTAAACTTAACTGACAGTCTTATTTTTTGGGACTTCGTCCATTATGTAATTTTGTAAAGAAGCATGACTTTTAGTAAATGGCTCTGTTTCAGTCTCAGGCACAGGACCACCTAATGTTGTGTGTGGACCCTTTAGATCGAGGTATTCTCAGTCACTGTGCACACAGAAACAGTAAACTTCTTACGATAAGCACCTGAGAACAGATCTAGGCCAAAGGTAGTTACAGGAAAATGGCTACTGAAAAATTAAAAATTAACTACAAGACTCAAAAATTACAATCCACGAATTAAAAGCTGTAAAGAGCCATTAATTTAGACTAATCAGACTACAGACATAACACACATCCAGAAGACACATACCTAAATTTCTTAACACCATCTGTGGAGAAAATGGTGTATCTATGTGGGTTCAAGTAAGTTTATAAATCAAGAAATATAAATGTATTATATAGTCACTGTGGATCATAATGGAATGGAGCGCAACTCACCAGAATAGACTGTGAAGGGTTTTAAAGAAGCACTGTATATCCAATGCAGTGGATGAGACTGATGATATGTTGTGGGATGGCAGCAAAAAAGATGGGAATGTTAGCAATGAGTGTTAGAAAAATTAAGGCACTGCCTGTGAAGGTGGAGACAGTGACACTGGTTAATAAGGGTACATAGAATCCAACATGCTCTGTGTATTAGGGGTATGAAATTAACAGTAAAATATTTTTACTTTGCAGATGTTTTCATTTGGGGAGGGGGTCATCTTACATCTGGATAAATACATTGTCCCTTGGCAGACGTGTTTTATTTGGGGGGTCATCTTGGATCAGAGTCGTCTTGCATTTGGGTAAATATCTAAAACAGATAATTTAAGGAATATGATGCTTGTATGCAATATAGCACTGGTATGAAACTAGAATATGCTTACAACCTCTCTCCATGGTGTATGACCTATGTTGAAAAGTTGAAACTCAGCACATATAGAAATGTCACACTCAGAACCAGTAAGCTCATCACTGTCACTATGACAACAAATGAATAAATTCCACCCTAAACCACATCAACCCAATCAGAATCCAGTTGAGCATTCTACCTTCATCCTGTGTGGATTTCCTGACTATATTTCATAGGTTTCATACCCAAAATTATGTCTGTATCTGCCATTTTTCCAATGCATACTACATGTCCCACAAAAATGAAGTAACAATAGGCTGAAATAAAATAAATTTCTCGTTGCAGGTCTTCTATGGATCTTGTCTTCAGTACAGTCCTATATGAAACATGATACAGTAGTCTTTACACATACATTGGGGGGGGGGCAAAACTGAGTAGCTGCATTTCCAAGATACCTGTGGTCAAACAAAGAAAAAGAAAAAATAATCATTAACAGCAGCCAATGTTGTGATGACCGTGACAAGCGAACAGGGTTGATGATCAACAAGGTCTGAAATTTTTCTTAGGATCATAACTAGACTGACTCTGGACCACCCAGCGTCCTATCTAATGTGCAATGGGGATTCTATCCCCAGGTAGAATCAGTCACAGCATGAAAGTGATCACTTACCTACATCCAGTGAAAATGTATGCATGAAGCTTTTACTCACTCTCCCACACACTGTCATGATATGGTGCTTAGACCAAAGTATAACTTTAGTTTTACCTTTTGTAACCACTGATGGGTAAACATATATAAGGAACTTCAACAGTGAAACACACTGCACAACAAGAGTCACATGTTCTGGTCTCTATAAAATACAGAAATTCTGACCCAACATTTAAGGTTACGTTTCCAAACTCTAACATACTGTCTCCTACAGTACATTCTTATTTAAACCGTGAGTACATTTCTGAAAATCACAACACAGAAGAGCATTTTTTTCCTGTAAGAATTAAAAAACTCTAGTCTGGTGAACAAAGGTTCCACAAGCTGCCAGCAAAAACAACTCCAAGTCCTGACAATACTCATACAAATTTCTGTCACCATAATTTGTCAACACTGAAGTCAAACAACATTGTTGGGAGAACACTAAAAAAGGCCGGCCTATACCTAAACACAGTCTTTCAGTACAATAAAACTTCTCTTGTGCCTAAGCATTACACTATAATGGAATACAAGCAGCATGGCTGTAAAAGCTCCATTCATTCTAGACCTCCACATGAAACATAAATAAATGGTCAATATCACATTTTTGCTGACTTAAAACCCAGAAAATGTGTTTCTGTTCCAAACTAAATAGAACGCTGGGTGAAACCAAGCTCCAGTCTGCATGCATTGGTTCATGCCCCTATTAGGATTTATATGCCAGTCATTCAGTCTACAGCCAATTTACCTTATGGTTGAACTATTCCTGCAGGCTCAAGAAGTATCCTTATTTGCTGCTGCGGAGACACATCTCACTGTTTCATCACTTCATTAAGAGACATGGCATTAAAAATTTCAGTGTCCTGCAGCAGTCTGTTCCTACTAGAGATCCCAAAGTTTATGCTTGTGTCTATAATTTTACTGTGAAGTTTCTACAAAATACATGTTTACAATGCAACACTAATCTGCATTTGTGACTTTATACATAATGATTCTAAGAATAAACAGTTCATAATTCCAGATCAAACAATATGAATGTGAAAAAACAAATGAACACCCTTATAAAAAACAACTTCCATATTGCTTCATGTCTTTCAATAACATACTGTACATACTGCTTCATGTCCCTCAATAACATACTGTACTAACACCAAAAACATAACCTGTCAGATAATTGCAACTGACCTGGACGCAACTGCCACACTATTGGAAATAATCACAGTGCTAGTAGGTGATGTAATTCCCGAATTGTTGAAGTCTCCAGTGGAACTCCAGCGCTTGTGCAAGGTGCCTGAGTTATAAAGCACTGAACTGGGTCGTTGTTGTAGCGGTTGTGGGGTGCTTGGGCTGGGCGTGAAGCGACTCCCTAGAGGAGGAGGAGGTGGTGGTGGGGTGTGTGTTGGCGAGGGAGAAGTTGGAACAGGAGATACACTAGTTGAACTGGGACTATCAGAGTGTAACGAGCCTGTTGACTGGTAGTGTACCACACGCCTGAGAACAAAAAATACAAAAGTACAGTGATTGAAGGCCATATTATATCAAATACCTAAGCCTTTACATAAAAATTTAAAGGAATCATACATCCCTGTTACTTCTTAACAGTAACACCAAAGTAGGAAGGTACGAAGTATTTTTCTTCACATGCAACAACTTTTCACTCACTGCTGAAACACATTAAAAATGAACTCCCACTCCCCCTTCTGTTGTATTAACATACTCTTCAACAACTCAGCATATTCCACACAAAATATTCTGAAACTAAACAACTCACAAATGTACAACACAGCATATTATTTGTTTAAAATATTTAATTTAAATTTAACATAGAACAGAATAATGCAGCTTTTGGACTGACAATGGCTCAAGAGGGTGCATCTCATATGTGCATGACATGTTGTATGTTGTCTATATACATGCAATTCAGAGATGGTACATTATTAACTGAGTGGACATCCAATAAATAAGCAGTGAGAAAATATTACTCTCCTTTGGGTGCAAGAAAACACTTTTTCAGAGGGGTAATGGGCAGAAAAGCTAAAGACAAAAATTATACAGTTCAAAAATTGGAACACAGCCTTCAACCATTTGAATGGACTTAATGTATTTCATACTTAAGCAGACTGCAAAGCACACCCTAAACTCAAGGCATTCACTACACATTTGTCTGCATCTACAGTGGTAACCACTCAGTTCTCTCATACCTAGCTGTGCTGTACATACTGAAAACAACAAACAGTAGTACAGGCATTAGGGCAAGAGAAGCATAATTGGGGTGGGGGGAGTGTGTGGGAGAATGAGAGACTATTTTACCATGACAGTGACAAATGCTTAAAATACTTCTTACAGAAATTAATTTAAAAGTGATGAAACATCACAATGAAATTGACAAAGCCTATTTATTCTAAACTTCTAAGTTACTAATCAAAATTACTCTAGTGTGTGTACCAATGTTACTCTTCAGAACAGGATGAGTGTATTGGATCCTGAGGTTCACTACTATCCTGTGCACCTATCACAATATTTTATCTGTTTGATGAATGTCCCAAAGGAATTTGGTGTTGTGTTGACAAAAGAAACTGTAGAAGTTAATGCAAAAGAACTTCTGGAAAATAAGTCTTTATTAAGAGACTTTCCGTGACAGTTTCTACTATGAATTGGTTCTTTTTAATGGTCTTTAATGCATTCAAACAAGGAAACACTTCTTTCACATATCCATTTATTCCCACAAGGGCCAAAGCCAGTTCCACAAGTAATAACAAGTTTTCAAAAGCAGTATTTTCATTTTTTAACAAACTGAATATATTCCATGAATTTTTTAATAGATTTAACTTACAATTGATTTTCCACAACTCGGGGTTTATATAGTTGATTTCATCAAAAAAGTTCATCTTCACTTACAGTTTCCATTACACTTTTGTGAATATCAGCTACAAATATAAAGCTGTCCCAACTGGATTACCAAAGACTATCAGCAGGAGATTTAATTGAATCCCATTTAATTACTTCAGAGAAGGGTAATCACAATTTTCCAAATACTCAAGACAAATGTCATAAGTTCGTGGTCTGTAAATATTCAGATTTGGTCACAAGACCACCTTCTTCTGACTCTGAAATAAGTGATGATATTTTTACAGTCTAAAGATTTTCTTTTGTTCTCATGATTCTCTCTGCTACTACATCCAACTTCTGCCACTTCACTTGCTGATATGTTTGCCATCAAGGTTTTCAATGGCTGCAGAAAATCATGTAACAATACACTGTTCTGCCCAATACATCACCTTTTTATATCTTTTATTTTGATGATACATATTCTGATTGATGCTTATCATCATCATCAGGCTTTCCTTAAATCAATGGTAAAATGTTATGTGGGAAATATTTCAAATATTACAAAAAAAAAAAATATACATCTATGATGATGATAACACTGTAATACTGATTTTTCATATAATTACTATGACAATATCATCAATGTAGTGTGTTTTGGGTTCTTTTAGGATGCTAGTTCCTATAAAAAGGTCAAGCAATCCCTGTTCAGGCCTAGACAGGACCTGAGGGTTCCAGGAGGTTCAGGCTCCCAGATTTCCAGATAACTGGCACATGAAGGTGGTAAGGTTGTCAGCCCTATACAACGGCCAGCTGCCTTTACCGCTAGGAAATATTCCTGTTCTGTTTGAGGCTAGCTCAACTCCATGGCCACAGTGCAGCCAGAAAGATTTAGGCAATGAAAAATTCCAATGACACTACGGGAAATTGAACTCACTGACTTGTTCCACTTTGATTAACTGTGGTCATCAGATGAGAACCAGTGTCTTCAATGTAGTACGTCCATTGATGGTGGTTCCTATAGTAATGGTTAAGAGGTAAAAGTTAAAAAAATTTGAGGGGGTGTCCTAAAAAAAATCCAGAACATACTACTGTGATGATATTATACTAACTATATTAAATATTATCAGTATTACAATTATATTGTCATATGTAATATATACATTTTTTAATATTTGAGAGACCTCACAAATAATAACTTATTACCTCGGTTTTGAGGATTTGTACAGCACACCTGATGAAGATTGACTGAAAAATGTAGCACTAATATAAAAGATATAAGAAGTTAATGTGTTGGATTGGGGGGGGGCTCGTATACCGGGGACTTTGATAGATGAACGAACGAAGGAGGGCTCTAGTGTTGGGGCATCTCTCTGCGAAGGATTCCATTAGGGGGGACCTTGGGGGAGGGCTCCTTTACTGGGGAACCCGTAAGATGAGGTTTTTGAGAGATATGCAAAATGCCCTGTAGGCGGGCCTCCCTCTCCATAGGGGCCCTGT
>JGI20166J26741_11347782_pt1 | contig 13925 bp, 11 predicted proteins | sample TergutCu122P5_FD_26741 | JGI IMG/M metagenome (IMG submission 26741)
CATAGTGCCCGGTTGATGGTTGCTCGATACTTCCATCAAAACGGAGTTCCCCTCCTCTTGCAAGGGAACACTGTCAGATCAAGTCTGAACTACTACAGATGAGATGAGATGAATTCATGAATTGCCTGGCCATCTATGCGCTGGCTTTTATCCTTCGCGTATTACCGCTTTTTTTTGTCGTGTCTCGTACCGGGGCGTTCGAGGCGGTTGCGCACGATGCCTGCCGTGGTGGCGCCTTCTGGCCGCCGCTTCCCCGCCTGTTTGCGGAGAGCGTTTTATATATCAGTAGCGGCAATTCGTTCTTCGCCGCCTGTTGCTATGCCGCTGTCGCCGCGTTGGCCGCGCCGATGGTGGGAACACTCTGCGATGAATTGGGCTTGCCGCGCAAGGTGGCTATCTTCGCGGTTATTTTGGCACTGATTTATCCCTACCATCTTACCGCCGCCGCCAGTCAGGTGGGAATTTCCATCACTTTAACCGTTTTCGTTTTTTATGCGGCGGCACGCTGGATAAAGCGAGGCGGGCAGTGGCGTGATGGCCTGTTGGTAACCGTTTCCTCTTTACTTGTCCTTGCCGACCGCGCCAATTCGTTGACCCTTTTGGCCTATTTTTCGTTTCTGGTCATCTGGTATTCCCTACGGGTAAAAAAATTCCGTTTGCTGGTCTATTGCCTGATGGTCGCTGGCGCCACGCTCATCTATTCATCCATGCGTTACGCCGCTTATGGCGATTTTACCGTTTTGACCAAAAACGGCGGATACAACCTCTTGATTGGCAATAATCCACATTTCGAGGAATACGCTTGGCGGCATGATGTGGTTTTTGAGCGAGTCATGCACGATTACCCGGCTCTGTTCAATTCTCCGGGGCCGGAATTTTTTGCCAGCGGTCAGGGCGATGAGGCTCTGCGGCGTAAGGCCCTAGCCGAGATTTTTGCCGATCCCTACTTGGCTGGCAAAAGGCTTTTGATCAAGGCGGCGCGTTATTTCGACTTCCGTCTGGAAACGGCGGATAACAATTCTCCGATAAAAAACATGGCTTATACCGCTCCGTATCTTGTTGTGTTGTTGCTGGCTTTGACGGGGATAACTTTGTTTTTCCGGCAACGGCGATATGTTGTATTGGCCTTGCTGTTGGGCGGGTTTTTCGCCTACGCCGTCGCGCCGATAATAACCATTCCGCTGATTCGCATCCGGATGTATACCGAGTTTGTCCTCTTCATTTTCGCGGCGATAGGTCTGAATCACTTTCTTTCGCGTGCCGGAAGAGAACGGGAGACTGATATAGTCTGGAAAAAGCGGACGCCAAAAATGCGATGAAGGTTTGGAGCGTATTTTGGGGTGACCAATCGGTTGCCCCTTGTCATGTCGGTAAAAGTGAGGGCTGATGATCGTCGCATGGTTACAGGAAAAACTGGAGATTGCCCATGGCCGTCGCCAGACCTATCGCTCGATGGAGGGATTGCGCGGTGTCGCCATCTTGCTGGTATTTTTCTGCCATTATTTTATTTCCGCTCATCCGTGGATTGCCACCAGAACGATAGCGGATATCGGAGTCACCGGCGTCGATCTGTTTTTTGTCCTCAGTGGCTTTTTGATCTATGGGGCGGTAATACAACCCACATCTTTTTCAGTGCTGGGTTATGCGAAAAACAGAATCAGAAGAATATATCCCACCTTTCTCGCGGTACTGTTTCTGAACTTGATTATTTGGCAAGTCGTCCCAGGTCAAAGCAGATTGCCCTCCGCTTTTTCATCCATCGTCAAGTATCTTATCGCTAATGTCCTCCTCCTTCCCGCGCCTTTTATCCCAGGCGGCCCGATCATTGATGTCGCCTGGTCTTTGAGTTATGAGGTCTTTTATTACTGCCTGGTACCGATCCTGGTTTTTACGAGTGGAATGCGGCGTTGGCAAAGCGACCGTAGAATATATTTTTGGGTAGGGACAGCGATAATTGGTTTTTGCGTCTCCTATTCTTCTCACGGCGTTTTAACGCGCATTCTCATGTTCATTGCTGGCATACTGCTTTTTAAATTGTATCAAAACAAGAGTTGGTGTCCAGTACATGGAGGAGGGATGCTATTTGGGACTGTTGTGCTCCTCTTTGGCGTAAGAGGTTTTATTCCGGTGACGATAAATGCGGCGATATTGTACGTGATTCCCTTCATTTTCCTGCTGTATTTTGTCGCCTCTTCGTTAAATCCTCTATCATTATGCTATAAATGGTTGTCGTCAACGCCTTTGCGCTGGCTGGGCAACATGAGCTATTCGTTTTATTTATTGCACAAATTATCGATCGAATTTTCTTTTTCCCTGCTGGAAAAATTCTATCCACCTCAGCTTTCTCAAACCAATATGATCTTTTTGGGGTTCTGGCTACCCATTCTGTTTTTCGCCATTTGTTCATCATTTGTCTTGTTTCTCTTTGTCGAACGGCCATTTTCCATTGTGCCGCGTGGACGGCTGCCGCAGCAGTATGTTCGCTTGGATTTAACGGGGACACGGATGATCTCCGAAGAGGATAACTTACGAGAGAAATAATCGACAATGAAAACGATACGTCTTGTCTATCCAATTGAAGCCTTTCTTGTTTTGGCGTATGCGGTGTTTTTGGCGCTGTTTTCTCACGCTGATTTTCCTCAGACGATGTCTGTTGCCACTCATATGCCTTTCCTGTGTGATAAACCGGTGATGGAAGATGGCTACTATATGCTGAAAGTGGCTTGGAACCTCGCCGCCGGCAAAGGTGCGGTTGGCAATGAGGGTGAGGCTGTGACCGGCATCCAGCCGTTGAGCACGCTGCTTTTTGTGATTATTGCCAAAATTGTTCAGATCACCGGTGGCGGCAAGTGGGTATTTGTGCGGGCGATTATCCTTTTTGGTGGGCTGAACCTGATCGTTTTCGCCTTTCTGATTGGGAAAATAGCACAGGCGATCAACGGCAGGCGGGAAAATCATGAACTGGTTTTCATCCTTGGTGTTAGCATGACGCTTTTTAGCTTCTGGCTTTTTCGTGCTTTTACTTTAGGTTTGGAAACAGGTATTTACGTGACGTTATTGGCGGTTTTGCTACTGTTCAGTTTGGCACGTTTGCCATCGGCGCAAACAATGAATATCGTCGGCATTGGTCTGTTGGCTGGTCTGTGCGGCTGGGCGCGAATTGATTTCGGCATCGTCTTTGGCGTTTTTTTGTTAATGGCTTGGCTGTGGCGGCTGATGAGCCTGCGGCAGGCGCTTTTGTCTGGCCTGGTGGCACTGATTTTGATAGCGCCATGGTTTCTTTATGTCTATGGCGTAAGCGGCGCCATTATGCCGAGTTCCGGTCCGGCCCAATCCGAACTGATCACGATGGTTTCCGCAAGTGACCGTTTGACAACCATGGCAATGACATTGCTTCATCATCTGACGCCTTGGACGTATGTTCCGATTATGCCGGTCGACTTGCCATCCCTCGCTGTTCTCGTCATTCTCATTTATTACTGGCGGGTCAATATCATACAAGTTTTGGGCGCTTCTCGAAGTACCTATATCGCCTGGTGTCTGGCGGTGGCGGCGCTGGCACCGCTGTATGTTGTCTTTTTCTGGGCGCAGCATTTTTATGTTCGATACATGGCGCCGCTGCATTGTGTCATTCTGCCATTTCTCGCCGTTGTCCTGTCGGCATTGCTGTCCAAAATACGACAGCAAGAGACGGCGCTACGCGCTTTTTTACTCATGCTTTTGGTGTCATTCACGCTTTTTGCCTGGCTATCATTGCACACAGGCACGGTCTCCAGCACGCTTAGCGTCAACTCCGGGTTTGTCAAACAATATATCCCCGCAACCATGCGCGTTGGCGCTTTTCAGAGTGGCGTGGTTGGCTATTTCAATGACAATGTCATCAATCTCGATGGCAAGGTCAACCGCCGCGCGCTCAAAGCTTTGCAAACAAACAGCATCGAGCAATACATCGATGAGGCGCGTATCGATGTCATCATTGACTGGCGGGAAAGATATATTCACCGCTATTTGAGCGAACGGTGGTTGACTGGCTGGCAACCATGCGTAAGGCAGCCAGCGACAACCGCGAGAGATAACAGCCTGTGCTTAGTGAGGAAGGACGCTGAGAAGACAGTGGATGCGCAACCATCTCCTTGATATCGTTTGAATAATTTCGTATCTTTGCAAATCTGGAGTGGAATTCCAAATTTGCAAAACGACTAGTTAGTACCTTTAAATAATTGATGAAAATCTAATAGATATCCTCTCGTCTTGATAATCGTAGCAAGTTGAAAGAGGGTAAGAATCGTGAATCATCTTCGTTATCTGGCTAAAACAGTCTACCATGGCGCTCTCGGCTGCGCGGGCGCTTATACCCGCGCCCGGTGCAAGCTAGCCGGATGGCTAGTGATTCTGACCTATCATTCTTTTTGTCACACAGCCTCATCCAGCCTCAAAGCCTCGCAACCGGTAGCTTTGTTTCGCCGCCAGATGGCTTTTCTCAAACGAAATTATCAAGTTGTCTCTTTGACAGAGGGCTGGTGGCGCTTACAAGCGGGTGAAGCCGCCTGGCCGCCATTTGTCGCCATCACCATCGATGACGGTTTCGCCGATAATTACGAATTCGCCTTTCCGGTATTGCAAGAGTTATCCATTCCGGCCACCATTTTCCTGGCCACCGATTTTGTTGATAACGAACGGCTGCCGTGGCCGACGCGGCTGTGCGCTTTGCTGGATGCAACCACGTGTCAACGGATGGATTTCCCATTCGCGGCGGCGATTGCCAAACGGCAGGAGAAAATCGTGGTTTTACATCGCTTGAAAAACTGGCTGGCTCCCTTGCCGCCTCTTGAACGTTTCGCCCGCCTCGATGAACTGGCGGCGCATCTTGCTGTCCGGCAAGAGCAGCAAATCGCGCCGCTTTCCTGGCCGAAAATACGGGAAATGCGGAATGCGGGCATTGCTTTTGGTTCACATACCCAATTTCATAGCATCTTGCCGAACGTCAGCGCTGAAATCCGGCGTGGGGAATTGCATCAGTCGAAAGCGCGGATCAAGGCGGAACTGGGCGAGGAATGCGCCCTTTTCGCCTATCCCAATGGCGATCATAGCGCGGAAAGCCGCCAGGATGTGGCCACTTGCGGCTATCGCTTGGCTGTCACCCAGGATTGGGGCGCAAATAGCGCCGATTCGCCACCACTGGCCCTGAAACGGATCGAGATTCCTTATCATGATCCTTTCGCCAGCTTTGTCGGGCGGGTGAGTCTGGGTTTGGCGCCGAAGAAAAACAAGAGCGCGCCATGAGTGCTGATCTTTCCAACACTGGTCTGTTGTTGCGACACCCCCCGAAACAAGACCGAAGTGAAAACACGAATCGGCACGGCCGGGAATTGTTGCTTAAAATTCTGCTGGTGTTCGGTTGTTGTTTGTGGATTGAATTGGCTTTGTTCAAATATCTGCCAGATATGGGCACGGCGGTTTATCAAAATGGCATATCGCCGTTGACGAATTTCGCCACATTTGAAGATACTTATATATCAAGTAATTCCGTGCATTCGGCGCGATTCCTCGGCAATCATCTTCTCTTTGATCTTGCCAAGCTGCTGGCGCCATATATTCATTCCGTGGATATTCGCTGCCATCCTTTACGCATCGCCGCGGCCTTGCTGACGCCGATGTATTTCATCATTGGCGTTTTACCGATCTTTTTTGCCGCCGGAAAGATATTGAATTGGCGGATATTTCTCGCCGGTTACGCGGCCTTATTCGCTTCCGGTATGTATATTTTCTATCCCTGCGATGCGCCGTCTCTGGCGGTGTTCAGTCTCGGTCTTTTTCTCTTGCTGCAAGGCCGTTTGCCCGGCGTTTTGTTGTGTCTTGTCGTGATGACTTTGTTCCGCGAATCGGCCTTTCATCTTGTTGTGGTGACGGCCATGTGGGCGCTGGTATGCCGTCGGGGAACTGTCATGGGCCACCGCGCCCTGTGGGTGATGGTCATGGCATTGGTTTTCGCCCTGGAATACAAGATAATACGCATCTATTTTCCTGGCCCGCTGACCGGGAGCGGCAATTTGATTCTGACCAGCGAAATATTCACCGGGACCGGATTATTATCATTCACGTCTTTGGCAACACTGCCGCTCGCCTTTCTGTTCCCGCTGGTTTGCTTGTGTCTGCGCGTTCCTGGCCAGGGAAACGCGGAGTTAGACAAGTTTTTTCTGCTCAACTGCCTGGCCTTTCCTTTTTGGCTGCTCTTTTACCGGATGTTTGGCGGCAATATCACCGAGTTCCGGATGCTGTGGCCAGTACTTTTGCCGTTGGTGTATGGCATGGCCCTGATGGCAAGGTCGCCAGAAAAATCAGACAATATGAAAGTTGAACTTTGAAATTGTCTGATTTTTTGCTACCATTCCTTGTCCACTGAATGACTTGCACCCGGGAACAGGATATGATTGAGCGCAGCCTTACACGATATTTCCAAGAACTTGCCAGACAATTCCAAGTTGTTACCCTGTTGGGTCCGCGACAGTCCGGCAAAACCACGTTGTGCCGTGCCGCCTTCCCGGGCTGGGGTTATGTCAATTTGGAATTGCCCACCAACCGGCAGCTTGCCGCCCAGGATCCATCCTTATTTTTCAAACAATTTCCTCCGCCGGTCGTTATCGACGAGGCGCAGCGGACACCGGAGCTTCTGAGCCATATTCAGGTTATGGTCGATGAAAAAAAACAAGCCGGACAATTTATTTTGACTGGTTCGCATCAGCCACGCCTGGTGGAAGGAATCAGCCAATCGCTGGCCGGTCGCACCGCCATTCTCACCCTGCTGCCTTTTTCCATCGCCGAATTGACGGCGGCGGGCGTGACCTTTGACCGCGATGAATATATTTTTACTGGTTTTCTGCCGCGCATTTATGACCAAAGCTTGCCGCCCACCCGTGTCTATGAAGATTATTACCGCACTTATGTCGAGCGCGATGTCCGGCTGATCATGAATATCAGCAATCAGCTCGCCTTTGAAATGTTTGTGAAACTTTTAGCCGGGCGGGTTGGCCAGGTGGTGAATCTGCACAGCCTAGCTGGCGATATCGGCGTGTCGGCGACGACGCTTAAATCCTGGTTGTCGGTGCTGGAAGCCAGCTTCATCACCTTCCGCTTGCCTTGTTATTACAACAACTTCGGCAAACGCATCACCAAAGCGCCGAAAATCTATTTTACCGATGTCGGCCTGGCCGCGCATCTCTTGGGGATCGAATCGTTAAGTCAGGTAGCCCGCGACCCGCTTTTGGGCGGGCTTTTTGAAAATATGGTGGTGATCGAGGCGCTGAAAGCCCGTTATAACGCCGGCAAGCCGGCCAATCTCTACTATTTCCGTGGTCAAAACGGTGTGGAGGTCGATCTTATTTTGGATTGGGCGAGACGCTTGTATCTTTTCGAGATCAAGGCGTCAATGACCGCCGATCCTTCTTTTGCCCGTCATCTGCTCCACTTTATGAAGGATGTCTCCGCTGTCGAGGCGGCGCATGTGCTGTATGCCGGCCAGGATTGGCCGGGACGAGGCTACTCTTTCGCCCACTTCAGCGATACGGAGCGGTTGGTGACGGAGGTTGGACAAAATATCCCATGAACCCAAAAATCATACTTTCGCGCTTTCGCGAGCATGATTCCGCTCCCTGGAAAACACTTGCCCGATACTATTGAAGGCGAAAATGAATATTTGTACGGAAATTCCAGGAATTTTGCTCATTGGCCCTGGCCTAAGCGGCGGCGGCGCCGAAGGTCAGTTCGCGCTCATGGCCCGGAGCTTTTTTCCCGGTCGCCTGCCGGTGGCGCTTTTGACGGGCAAAACCGAAGATGTGGATGCCACGGACGTTTCGCGTTTCCACTTTCTCGGCTGGCGCAGCCAATGGAGTTATCTGCGCATTGTTCCTTGGTTTTGGTGGCTGGTCTGGCGCGGCGGTTACCGGGTGATCTTCGCCTTTGGCTTATTCCCCTGCCTGGTCGCCGCCTGCGCCACGCTGGGCCGAAAAGAAAAAGTCCGCCTGATTGTCAGTGAAATTACCCGCCCACAGCGGGCTGACGATGGCGCTGGCCTTATACGGCGCCGGTTATACCGCTTTTTCCGCCGTTTCGCCTACCGCCGCGCTTATCTGCTCACCGCCAACTCGTTTGACGGCGTGCGCGAGATGTGTGCCATTGCCAGTATCGCCCCGGAAAAAGGCCGGCGAGTGATGAATATCGTCGACCACGCACGCTTGCGGCAGCAGGCGGAGGAAGCGTGCGCGTTTGTGCCGCCCGCCGGTCGCTACTTCATCTGCGTCAGTCGTTTTGAGCCGATGAAACGCCTCGATACCGTGATCGCCGCCATGGCGCTTTTGCCAGAACATGCCAACGTTCATCTGCTGCTTGTCGGCGATGGCCCGGCCCGGACAGCACTGGTTGCCCAGGTGACACGGCTGGGATTGAATGAGCGCGTGCATTTCACCGGCTGGCTGCAAAATCCAGCACCCCTCGTGCACAAGGCGGCGGCTTTGATTTTGGCTTCGGAGTATGAAGGATTTTCCAACTCTATTCTCGAGGCGATGTTTTTGGATACCCCCGTAATTACCAGTCTATGCAGCGCCGACGCCGAAGAAATGTGCGCCGGGGAGGCGGCGCTGGGTTTTGCGGTTGGCAACGCGCGGGAGTTGGCGGTGGCCATGGAACGCCTGCTGACCGAATCAACGGTCGCCGAGCGGCTCATCACCAACGCCTGTCGCTATCGACAGGCGCACGCCATGGAAAATTCTCTGCTCAACTATGAAAAAATCATTCTTGCCGCCTGTAAAAAGGCTGGAACATAACCATGCGCATTTTGCACTGCGTTGAAGGCTTATCGGCAGCGTCCGGCGGGCCATCCCGGACGGTCACGGCCTTGTGCGACTCCCTGGCGCATGAAACAGGGCTAGGCATTACTTTATGTAGCCAACTTATAGCTGGCCAGGTGCCGGTAGCCGCCGCCCCAGATTCACGGGTGGTTCGCCGCCTGGTTGCCGCCGATGCCGGCCTCCGGCGGCGTTTGGGCGGGCCGTTGTCGCGGCTGGTTCGGCAAATAATAATTGAAGAAAAGCCCACCATCGTCCATGACCATGGCCTGTGGACGCCGCCGCATCACAGCATCGCCGGTTTATGCCGCAAAAACGGCATCCCGTTGGTACTGCATCCACGCGGCATGCTTGAACCTTGGGCGCTGGATTTTCACGCCTGGCGCAAGAAAATTGCCTGGCGGGTTTATGCCCGCCGTGATTTGCTGGATGTTTCTTTGTTTATAGCCACGGCCAGGCCGGAAGTGGAGAGTATCCGCCGCCTCGGTTTCAAACAACCCATTGCCTGCATCCCAAACGGTGTTTTCTTGCCGAATACGGCGGAGGTTGAACAATTGCGGGCGATGCTGCCGCCATCGTCTATCCGAACCGCCTTGTTTTTAAGCCGCATTCATCCGAAAAAAGGATTGTTCCATCTGCTTGAGGCATGGGCGCGGCTGCGCCCGGCGGGTTGGCGGCTGACGCTGGCCGGACCGGACGAAAGCGGGCACAGCCGCAAAGTGGCGGCAAAAATCCGTGAATATCGTCTGAACGAAAGCGTATCCCTGGTTGGTGAAGCGCGGGGCGCGGCCAAAGCGCGGCTCTTTGCCGAAGCCAGTTTGTTCATTTTACCCAGTTTCAGCGAAAACTTTGGTCTCGTTGTCGCGGAAGCACTTTCCTATGGCCTGCCGGTGATCACCACCACGGGAACGCCGTGGCAGGAATTACACCAATACGATTGCGGCTGGTGGATTGCCCCGGAAGCCGATGCCTTGGTCGCGGCGTTGCGTCAGGCCTGCGTCATGCCGGCTGAGAAGTTACGGCAAATGGGCGAGCGTGGCTGGGTTTTAGCGGCGCGATACGATTGGCGCGGCATCGCCAGCCAAACGGCGGCCGCCTACCGTTGGCTGCTTTATGGCGGAACAAAACCAGATTGGATTTATACTGACTGATGAAAGCCAGACTCCGACAGCAGCTCTTGAAAAAAGAAAGAATTTTCGTCAAAATAAAAGGTTCAATCAAATCCGATCCGGCTAGCGCCAGACAAGCTGGCAACCGCCGAATTGAATCAAAACCAAAACCGTTACAGGAGTATGAAACATGAAGAAAGTATGCGTTCTTACCGTTTGCGCCTTTGCCGCCTTGTCCCTGGCCGGCTGCGCCTCCACCATTGCCCCCACGTATCAGGCGACCCTTTCCGACCAAATGCGCATCGGCGGCGACATGCCCGAGCAGAAAGAGCCGCAAATCATCAACGGCGGATCGTATTGCCTCCAGGTCACCGAGAAGTGGAAATCCGTCGACAAGACTCCGGACGGCCAGAAAATCTGGACTAAAGACACCTTCCGCAAGGCGGTTCCCTGTCATTGATCATGCGGCATTGCCGATAGCGCCGGCCGTTTCTCCGGCATTCAGCGGCAAACGCGATGCGTGCCCGTGAAAGAGTGGGTTGTCGTTTGCCGCAACGGTGACCCACCCTTTTCTTTTATGCCTATAACCAGCCGCAATGACGCGCGCCTTTGGATTATAAAAAAATTTTCCACCCGCCGCTGAAATACAAAGAAAGGACAATTTCATGTCTTGCATCCTGGGCATCACCGCTTTTCATCCCGATACATCGGCTTGCCTGGTTGTCGATGGCAAGCTGAAAGCGGCGGTGTCGGAGGAGCGGCTGGGCAAACGCATCAAGCACGATCCGGGCTTTCCTTTTCAAGCCATAGAGTCGGTGTTGAAAATGGCTGGCGTCGAGTTTTCCGATGTCACCCATATCGCTTTGGCGCGAAACCCACGGGCGAATATCGGCGCCAAGATTCGCCATGTTCTCACCCATCCTCGCCAATTATGGCCCGCCGTCGGTGTTTTCAAAAAACGGCAGCGGAAAACCGCCGGCATTCCAGAAACGGTCTGTGCGCGTTTTAACCGCCCCTATGACCCGAAACGCTTGGCCTTCGTCGGCGTCGAGCACCATCTGGCCCATATCGCCAGCGCCTACTATCTCTCGCCTTTTGAATCGCTGACCGCCGGTTTTTCCTATGACGGTTCCGGCGACTTCGCCAGTCTCATGGCGGCGCGTTGTGAGGGGAATTCCATCAAAATTATTGATAAAGTGGTTATGCCCAACAGCCTGGGCATTTTTTATACCGCTCTCTGCCAGTTTATTGGCTTCGATGGTTTTGGCGAGGAATACAAAGTGATGGGGCTTGCCCCCTATGGCGAGAACCGCTACGCCCGCGAAATGGAAAAATTGCTGATGCTGGATGCGAATGGATGGTTTCGCTTGGCCAAAGGCTGTTTTGGCTCTTATGAAGGTTTGGAATCTGGAATGCTGGATGAACATGGACATATCCGCATGGGCCGCCAGTACAGCGATGCCTTTATCAAAATGTTCGGTCGTCCACGGCGACGCGACGAGGAAATCAGCCAGCGCGACAAAGATATTGCCAGGTCGTGCCAAGTTCGTTTCGAGGACGCGGCTATTCATTGCCTGCGCCGCCTGCACCGGCTCGTTCCGACAAAACAATTGGCCATGGCTGGCGGCTGCGCTTTGAACGGCGTCGCCAACGCCAGAATCCTGCGCGACACTGCTTTTATCCAGCCTTATTTACAAGCGGCGGCATCCGACGAGGGAACCAGTCTCGGCGCCGCCTATTGGTGCTATCACAATGTCGCGGCGGGAACCGAGCGTTACCATATGCGCCACGCCTTTTGGGGCCCGGAATATTCCGAAAGCGAAATACAAAACGCTTTGGCGCTGGCTGGATACAATTATAAAAAATTGCCCGATCCCGATTTGTTTGCGGCAATTATCGCCATGCTGCGGCGAGGCTTAGTCGTCGGCTGGTATCAAGGCCGGTCGGAATGGGGGCCGCGCGCCTTGGGCAATCGTTCAATTCTCGCCGACCCGACCAATCCCGATATGAAAAACATCATCAATGCCAAAATCAAAAGACGGGAATCGTTCCGTCCTTTTGCCCCGTCGGTTCTGGCGGAAAAAGTTGGGGAATATTTTGCACAGGATATTGCCAGTCCTTTCATGATGCACGTGGTCAAATTCAAACCAGAGTGGCGGCACAAGCTGCCCGCCGTTACCCATGTCGATGGCACGGGACGGCTGCAAAGCGTCAGCCGGGAAGAAAACCCACGTTATTACGATCTGATTCGAAAATTCTCGGAAGTATCTGGCGTGGCTATTTTGTTGAACACCAGTTTCAATGAGAATGAACCGGTGGTCGATAGCCCGCTGCAGGCTTTGGATTGTTTTGCCAGGACGGAAATGGACGCCCTCTGCCTAGGTAATTTTTTACTGGAAAAAGAGCGCTGACATGTCCAATCTCTCGGTCATTATCCTCACCTATAATGAGGAAATCCATATCCGCCGCTGCATCGAAATGATCCGGCCCGTGGCCAAAGAGATTTTCGTCGTCGATTCCTTTTCCAGCGATAAAACGGTTGAAATCGCCCAAAACCTGGGCGCTGTCGTTTTACAAAATGCCTGGGAAAATAATTATGCCCGTCAATTCAACTGGGCGCTGGCCCATTGCCCGGTAAAAACCAAATGGCTGTTACGGCTCGACGCCGATGAATATCTGACGCCGGAACTGATTGAGGAATTGCAAACGAAGCTCGATATGCTGCCTCCGGATATTACCGGCCTTATCCTGCGGCGGCGGCATATTTTTCTTGGAAAATGGGTGAAAAAAGGCATCTATCCAGTTCAATTGCTGCGGATATTCCAATTCTGGAAAGCGATCTGTGAACAGCGGTGGATGGATGAGCATATCCAATTACTGGAGGGGAAGGCTATTCCTCTTCAGCATGATTTCGTCGACCACAATCTGAACAATCTCAGTTGGTGGAGCCACAAGCATGTCGATTATGCCGTGCGCGAGGCCGCCGATTTACTAGATATGGAATTGGGCCTGACGACGGCGGGCGCTTCGTTGCCGGGTCAGGCCGGGCGCAAGCGGCAGGTCAAATCCGTCTATATCCGGCTGCCGTTGTTTGTCCGCGCCCTGGCCTATTTTCTCTATCGTTATTTATTCCGCCTTGGCTTTCTCGAAGGCAAAGAAGGCTTTTTGTGGAATGTCTTGCAGGGCTTGTGGTATCGCCTGCTGGTCGATGCCAAAATCTTCGAGATCAAGCGGGCCTGCGGCAACGATCCGGTAAAAATCCGGGCGCATCTGCGACAAGAGTATCATCTGGTATTTGACGAAGACGAAAGGCCGCGTCATGCCTGAGCGAATTTCCATCATCACCGCCGCTTACAACGCCCGCGCCACCATCGCCGATTGCCTGCAAAGCGTCGCCGGGCAGACGGTAGCCTGCGAGCATGTGATTGTCGATGGCGCATCCAGCGACGGTACGACGGCCTTTCTCGAAAACTACAGCGGTCATTCTATACGCTGGCGTTCCGAGCCGGATCAAGGGGTTTACGACGCGATGAACCAGGGCATCGCCATGGCGACGTGTGACATCATCGGCATTCTGGGCGCCGACGATTGTTACGCCGCAAACGATGTCCTGGCAGCGGTCGCGGCGGCCTTTACCGCTCCCGGCATCGACGCCTGTTATGGTGATTTATGTTATGTCGATGCGATAAATCGGCAAAAAATTGTCCGCTATTGGCGGGCCGGGCGGTTTTCAGCCCGCTCTTTTTACTGGGGCTGGATGCCGCCGCATCCGGCCTTTTTTGTCCGTCGCGAGATTTATGAGCGCTATGGCGGTTTCAACCTCGCTTTGGGTTCCGCCGCCGATTATGAACTGATGCTGCGTTTTTTGCTCAAACATCAGATCAAGGCGGCGTATATCCCTAAAATTCTTGTCCATATGCGTTCGGGCGGCATCAGCAATAAAAGCCTCGGCAATCGCCTGCGCGCCAACCGCAAC
>JGI20166J26741_11348893_pt1 | contig 13925 bp, 8 predicted proteins | sample TergutCu122P5_FD_26741 | JGI IMG/M metagenome (IMG submission 26741)
TGGGCATAGTGATGCCCGAAACATGTTGAGCAAGCAATAAGACCTGCAATAAAAACCTCTGTTGCATCTAGTTGGCATTTTATTTCCACATATTAACGACAATGCACGGTCAAAATCACATCAAATAACATTCCACACTCTACATGAAGCTTAAACTGAATCACAGAAGCAACAAGTAAATCAAGGACCTGTACAGAGACACAAATTTATGTATGGGAGTTATCAGCATAGAACTAACTTGGTAGAGATGATGAATGGTTACCTGCTTGCAGATGTACCCATCACTGTATGTGCACCAACTACCACTGCCAGTCACTAACCCTATTGCCTCTGATTTAAATACCCCTTATGACATAGCACTCAGATTTAATTACCCCTTCTGTAGATGAATTGCACTGATATGTAAAAAATAATTGAAAAATAAGGGTTGGAAGTTCAAATTTTCACACATAAAACACTGGAAGCATGTACTTACCAAATATGCCGTCCTACTCATTTTGTTGTGTGGCAAGCTTCAAAACAATCTGGTGAAGTCCTGCATCACATTTCTCACACTACCACACAGTTTAATTTCCTTGTCCTTGGCTAGTACACACAACACAAATTTTCGTCACATATTCAGCACTACTGTAGAACTGTGCAGTCACTGTTCTTTCAAAACGGCCGTGAGGCTCGGACCAGTCTCGGTAGCTCAGCATGACACCAAAAATGTTCACCACATGCATAGAATACACAATTCTTTCGTATCACGGAAAAAATCAGAGTTTGGCGTTAGCTGCAGTGCAGTTTACAAAATATTCCTCACCGTTACACAATGTACGAATTGCGCAGGAAAACTGCCCAATATATACACAGTCGCTACTAAGATTCTTTCGGATCACAATAAGGTTGCGGTTACACCCTGTGGGTTACACAGTCTACGAATGAAACGGAAAAATGCTTACTGTGTATGTAGCTCACACAACCGTTCCTTCAGAACACAGAAAGGTTAGAATCTGATGACAAGCTACAGTTCTTCAAGTAATATTTCATTGTGAACAAGTCACAAGAAACAATGTTCACTATATATACAGTCCACACAATGGTACCTTCGTGTCACACAGCGACCAGAGTTTGGTGTCAGCACCACTGAACTTCACAGAATACCAAAAAAACTTTTTGGTTCGTAATTCGTAAGTCCCATCACACCCTGTCCGGCGGATCACTTTTACATGTTGGGCAGGTTCTTTTCCCCTTCGTATTGTTTCCGTCTACTTGTACGTTCATGGAACTGCCAGAATGTATTGCTGTTATGCGTCCAAATATATTGCAATGGCCGCAGGTGGGCATTTAAAAAAAATGTTATGTTATACCGGTACGCGATGTCAGTGTTAATCTGATTCGTCGTGTAATTCGTGTGATGTTATCTGTGCTATGTTAGATGTCACAATCTTATTATATGTGGATCATCCGACATTCCGTTTTTGTACTGTAGTGGTCAGTGTTTCTGCTTCTGGATCATGCAGATTGGTGGTTCAGTCCGTGCAGGTTATCTCGTTTTCAATCGGGTGTATACGTCTATGGTTAAAAGGGGTGGGAACATGAAGAGTGAAGCGTGCAAAGTGATTATAGTGGTGTTTCTGGTGGAAGAATGAGATGTACCGGTATACAGTATATTTTTCCTGTCCTGTTTGAGAGGCCGGTTTCAGTGGCTCGCTCAGCCACTCGTGTTCCGTGCCTGCACTATTCCACAGCATTTTCACATTTTCATTCTTTTCTGTTGGAGGATTGTACATCAGAAAATGCCACAAAATTTGACATGGGAACTTAGAGGGTTGAACAGGATGAAGGCCGTCCTCTGATGTACTCTTGCAAGCTGCACTCTGAAGTCAGAATTCTTCCTCTAGTCGGGGAGTTTGAGCACTAAATTCATTTTTCTTATAATTAAAGACGAACAAAGGCTAGTATCCTGTAATTATATAAATAGGTTCTACAGGATTGAACAGAATTAAACCGACGAACTTCCATGGATGGCAGAAGGGACTACATTAAAGATGTGGAAACGAGAAGCTTACGTCCGGACACGCCTTGGTTCGACGCAGCGGAGCGTCAAAGTTGCGTCAGACATTCGTTGGTTGCCGTTTTTAACCCTGGCTGAATTTTCATGCTCCTCCACTGCGTCGAACCAAGGTGTTTCCGGAAGTAAGTTCATTATCTCTAAACCCTTATTCTGGTCCCCTCTACCACCCTTGAGAGTTGGTCGATATTTTTCTGTTACTTGTTTCCACAATCGACGAATGTCTAGAGCGATTTTTACGCTCCAATGCGTCGAACCAAGGCGCTTTCAGACTAAGTTCCTTTCCTAAGAATCCTCAATTTTGTGCCCTTTACAATTCCTGAAAGTTTTTTAGTGTTATTCTAGTCCAACTTGTGCACATACATTCATAACTTTTACAGTGAATGGCCCTCTGTCTAAACAAATAATACCAAAAAAGTGAAATATTATAAAATCAGCAAAGAAACGACTTGAGTGCCTCTCACTATCAATGACTGGGTAAACTGCAAACACCATGGATCGTTTACATCACTGCGAAGTGACAAAAAGTAAACATGAGGAAGGATATGGAAGTTACGTGATAAATAGTAGAAAAGGCTTATGCGATATGGAAGGTCAACACATATTACGGGCCCACAGACATTCAAAGTTTATCCAACGTTATACTCTTATGGTTTACTCACACAGAGATAAAATTATTGGATCAGCAGGTGGATTTTGAGATCGTGTACCAACCACTATTTGATCGGATATTCTGTATTCATCAGAAATTAAACAAGAGAGGCAGGATACGTATAAACCTAACAATGAGGCGCGTTCGCGTAAACATTGTTGCCGCGGAAACTAAGTATTACATATTCTGAGTGTGTATCTGTAGCCGTGGTTGTCCAGCATGTAAAGCGCATGCGCCGTACTGTCCGGCCATATTTTTCAACATTATCTCATAAATGGCACGATTTTCGGGAAAAGTGTGTTCTGATTTTCTGTATAACGCTATGTGAAATATTTCTAATTCTAATTAGATTTCAGAGCTGTACTGTCATAAATTTATATAGGTCTTCATGTGAAGTACCTGTTATTCTTGTCAGATTTTAACGAAACTTGAATTTTATCCACCGATATTCGACAAATAATCAAATATAAAATTTTATGAAAATCCGTCCACTGGGAGCCGAGTTGTTCCATACGGAGGGATAGATTAAATGAAACGTGTTTAAACAAATTATATGGTAAAATCTGCATAGCTGAAAACTTGTTCTGTCCACTTACTACCGAAAATGACCTGCAAGAGATGTCATATCGCCACTGTTTTTCTTTCTTCTAAATGTGTTACTTAATAACGCTGTCAACAGCTAATATGACAGCTTTGTTAACAGATGAATGAATGAGTCTGGAGCACTGGTGGAACGACAGAGGAAACCCGAAATAGATAGTCCCAGTGCCACTCTCTCCACCACAAATAATTGATATATTTGTCAACTGCAATTGGGTTAACACCCGGTGGCAGTGGAAACACGCGGTGGCAGTGGAAACACCCGGTGGCAGTGGTAACACCCGAGGGACTGGCCTGGGATCGAACCCAAACGTCCATGTAAGAAGCCAGTGGTTTTTCACCAAAGCCATGGCATGACCACCTTCCTTTTTCATCTTTGGTTTAGAACATGCCATTATGAAGGTCTGTGGAAATCGAGAATTTGAGGATGGCACAGATAAATATACGGTGCATGCTGATCATATTATTTGACAGAACCACAAACAATTCCACGTAAGCTCTATCAGAGATAGTAAAAAGATCTAAAAGAAAACGCCGAGGAAACTAAACACAGACACTCCCCAACTGGAATAGATACATTCCGGAGGGACTGGTGCAAGTCGAATTTTACCCGTCGGAACTGAGCATAGGCCTACGCGTGGTCATCTACGAGGTACACACCTATGTGTACATACAAGGGATTCCGCTGAAAGCAAAATTCCGCACACTGGAACCTGTTCGGCCGCAGCGGTATTCTTTCTCCACCTTCGTCTCATAGAACTTTCGTTCCCGCAAGGAGAAATTCGGCGCGCGTTTCAAAAATGTTATTCATTCTTTTACCTTTCTGTTTAAATCGTGCAAGTCTGAAATTGTGTAAGTTGGGGGTGTCTGAACACATCTGGTTCATGTCATCAGAATGCAGAAGAAAATCATAATAGGAACACAGGCAAACATGTATGAAAATGTGGCGAAGATAAATTATGAGATTACAGTAACAAATCAAAATTAGCATTAATGAAGTAGGAGTATATTATATTTTGGCAATGTTTACCATCATGCAGCTTGGAACATTTTGTCTTTCCACTCGCTATCTAAAAACGTAACGTATCGCTGTACTTCTACATACACTTCGTTTCTCACATTCATAGCATGAGAAAGATTAAGGGTGTCTAAAAACAGGGGGCTAAGGGGAATATCTGGACCTAAGAAGGAGAAAGTGATAAGTAAAAGTCAATGACAAAATTGTCCCAGTACACGTCATGCAGGCATATAAGGGGAGTGGAGAAATAGATCCACTGATTCTTAACCTTGGTACTATATGGAAAAAAGTGGTCAACTTGACGTCCCCAGAAAGCTTTACCACCGGTACCCATTCAACAGAAGGAGGGGTGGGCTCCAGAGTCAATCTGGACAATTTGGGGAGGAGGAAAACCTCTTGCCCAAGACATAAATCAAACCATGAATCCTCAGCTTTCCAGTCCTTTGCCTGGACATACCAAATGAGCTACCACAATCCACAAAAGTGACAGGAGGCTGAAGAATATTGTGCATTGAGTATCTATGCAATTGTAACTGTTCACTGAACGTTATTACTCTGATCGCTTGAAGGGGAATTAAACGTACAAGACATTTATGATACATAGGAGATGACAAAATGTGAAGGGTACAGCATATTTGAAAAACTTAGACGTAAGCAGAGGACAATATTAAAATGTGTCAGTGAAACAAAGTAAGGGGATGAATTAAATTAATTTGATTCAGGATAGGGACCTGTGTCAGGGCATTGTTAAGATAGTACTGGTGTGCTTTTTTCCATACATGGTAGGACAGTTCTTGACTACATGAGAGGCTAGTGTCTCACAGGCTTCTTCCCACAAGGTGTGTTTTATTTGGTTACTTCATTCAGTTACATATTACCACAAATAAGATGAAAATAGATCTGCATACAAGCTTTCCATACTGAGTCTTTGCCTAAAAAGATATGAAAGATATTACACAACAATGTCCAATGTTTATAGTCTTCATAACCTTTGTCAAGTAACACTGGGACAGGATAAAAGAAATGAGGTCATTACGAACACAACACGGTCCATGAAGTATGAAATTTATTAATGTAGTCCTTGACACAGTGTACCCATTTTGCATACAGTAGCTGTTCAAAATGACCACCACGTATTTTGAGGCAGATGGGGGACACAGGACATACTGTATTTTTCTGTACATGCTACAACATGGCAGCAACAACAACAACAGTAGCAAGAGTAGCGCAAGGTCTTGCTACAAGATATTTGACATTCAAAGGAGTAACTGTGTACTGCTGCTGCTGCCACCAGCACCACTACCATCAAAAATGACAAAACTATAATAAAAATAAAACAGTAATGATAAAGATGACAACAACAACAACAACAACAACCACCACCACCACCACCACCACAGCATTATTTATGGCTGCAAGCAATACAAAATTAACCCATGAAATAAACAGCAATTTATTCTCAGATTATAAATTTTCATTACTTAAATAAAATATTACCAGACATTTAAAAAAAATTGAAGCCTACAGTACAACAAGCAGTGCTGTCTGATATGCTCCATCCTTCAAGCACGTGCAATAAAAATACAAAATTTATTTCAGTAGTCATATGATGACGATGATGATGTAAACAAACTTTTACCTATAGTTTCTTTCTGATTATATCATTACACTATTGCTTAGTGACTTTCAGATTTGATGTTACTGAAAGACCACTAATGGGCCTGATTCTGATCTAGAAATCCATCCATTACATCATCACTCATTTGTTGCAGAACCATACAGTAACAGCTCCTGCCCCCTTAATTTGCTGGGTCCCCACATAACTGTTTTTGAAGGCATTTTATCTCTAAAATTCTCCAAGAATTTCTTCTCTCCTGTCCTAGTGACATGTCGATTCCTCATTCCATATCACTCCTCTCAACAATTTGCTCCCAGATAGTTTATTTTCCTCCCTCAGAGGCATGGTCTGAGTTTAATAAGAATACAGCATATTGGGAAAAATGACTATGTTCTATTTACTATATCACATGTCATTTAATTGTACATTCCTAAAGAGGGAACAATAATGCTTTGCATGCAGTGGTATCCTGCATTTTCTGGAGCTATGTAATTTTCATCTTCTCTGTACTGCTGTAGAGTTGTGCTGTATTTCATACTACAGTTCTGAACTTCCAGGTGTTTAGTGGCAATATGGACAAGAGCACAGAGCGCCATCATTACTTCAACCATCCATTCACAGCGCGCTATGTTCGCGTAAACCCAGTCACATGGCATCATGCTATTGCACTGAGAGCTGGACTAACAGGCTGTCCACACACAGGAGACTGTGGGCCTGGTTTCGTGCAGGTCAACCCACTGTCTCGCTGTGGTAAGCATTCAATACTCACACATTTACATACTGTATGTGCTAGATTATCATATTATCACATCTGTTCCCCACATTACACTTGTGGCATATTTATTAGTGTATGTATCTATTAAAAGATAAATTACTTTTGAGCCCTGAGAGATGGATTCCTCACTAATCAGGATTACATGGTCTTAAACTGAAACTGATCTTTTAAAAGGAATATGCCCTACAGGTTACCCCTGGCAGTTCAAGTAACAGAAACCCAGTGTTTTGAGGAGTGTTAACAACTAAAAACACTTTAAACATCCTACATATTTGGGGTTTGTTGGCCATGCCATGCAGTACTTGCTTACAGTGGCCCTGGTTCAGCCTCAGAGGAGCTCACTCTACTGAGGACCTTGATCTTCCCCTGCTAATTTGGATTTCATGAATGCTCCATATCCATGCATGATCATTCCTCCATCAGCCACCACATCAACACGACCTTCACTGGACTTAAGGGCAACAAACAGTTGCACAGAGTAGGGTGACTCTTGAGAATCAATTAGTCATTCGGTTAATTAAGAAGCCCACTTCTGTGAAATCCAAAAGGCTGTTACTGTATCCACAGCAGCCTGCCAAGCCAAATTAAATCAATCGACATCCTGCAGTCTCTTCATCTTTGTCGATCACAATTCTTTATGCATTTCTCACCTCTTTCATACATTCCACATGCCCTGTACATCCAATCCCCCTTCCTTTGATCATCCCAATAATATTCAGTGAGAAGTGCAAATTATGTATCCCTGAATTATGCAGTTTTCTCAAGCTTTGCATTTCTTCCTTTACAGGTCCAATATACTCTTCTAAGTGTTCTGTTCTCAGAGACTACATGCTTCCATTCTCATGAGAGTCCACGTTTCATTCTCACAAAAAACAAGATGCAAAAGCGTACTTTTGTATTCTTTGTTTTTTAAGTAACAAACTGGAGGACAAAAGATTCTGAGTGGAATAGGAGCAAGCATTTCCTGAATTTAATCTGCCTTAATTTCTTCATAAAAGTTGCTGTCAATCCTCAATTATTTTAACTCACCCGCAGCTCGGAACTTTCAGCTTCTGGCATCTTCATAATCTTTTGCCCAGTAACTTAACATACTGCCCTACTGTACTTCAGTTTTTCACCTATTCTGTGTACTGTACTATACTTCAGTTTTTCACCTATTCTCTGATAAATGCATTAGGTAATGCCTCTTTACAGGAAACCATAACCTGTTTATAACAATGACTGACATTTTTTATGCTTGTAGAGATACACAGATAGTTATTGCATATTTATGTATAGGTACAACAGTGGATTCCCTTAACTGCTGTGGAATTTCTAGCTTATTCCACAAGATTAAAAGCTCACATATTTCAGTAACAGGGATTAACCCATTACTTGGATAATTTCTGCTGGAATGTGATGTTACTTTTAAATAGAAAATCTCAACCTCACAATTACTAGGCTCAGGCACTACTAGCTCAGTTGTATGTCCATTATTATGCCTAAAGCTGTTAACAAAGTGCATTCAGTAGCTGGCAGAAGTACATAATTTCCCTCCACCTCTTCACAACGATCAGACCACCATCAATTTACTTCAACAGACAAATCACAGACTGGCAATCCTTCTTAATTCACTAAGGGTTGTATTAAGATCTCAAATACTCTTGTTACTTTTACTCTTAATTTTGTCATTCAAATATTTCCTTCTTTTCTCCCTGAAATGTACACTAGTTTTATGCCTGACATTGTCCAGATTGTTTCCTTTCACTGGGCTTTCATTCTGCCTCTCATTTTATCACATAATTTTTAATAATCTTCATGAAACCATGGTTTATGTTGCTTTAACCTATTATCACTGACATTCTTGTTGGCGAACACTTCTTGAAGCCCTGTTAATATTCACATTGGCAGTAAAAAATTCTAAAGCTACATGTGTCTGAGACTTCAATCTGACACTGTTCTGTAAACTCCAAATAATTTAGCTTCTTGAAATCAAATCTCATGTTAAAGTTTTTGTTTCTTTTTTTCTTGCTGATGTCTACATACCCATCCCAACTGGCTACTGAGGCTGACCCAGCCTCCTGTACAATGGGTACCAGGTCTCTTTCCCAGTGATAAAGCAGCTAAGGTTTGGGATGGACTGCCCACCCAAACCTGTCAAGGTCACGAATAAGTATAGCTATATTCCTACTCCCCACTTTTTGTCTTCATGGTATATCATGGGGTGAACTTTATCTTTTTCGCCTCTCCGTAGCACAAGCTGTCTCCTCCAGCTGCAAATTGATAATGTCTCATGGTGTGGTGACAAGAGGCCATTTAACACACTTCAATGGGAAATTACACCATCTCTGATTTTGAGTTTGGTTACGCAATGTAACTTGGAGTGGAAAAATTATGCCTGTACTTCTGATTGTCAGTGGCAAACCTGGCATATGGCAAGGCAACCTGGGTTAACGACAAACGGCATGGGTGGGCTGACTGGAAATATGGCCAAGCTGGACTTGCAGTGGATGGAATTCTTGACAATGTTTTGCCACGCTGTGCAATACTCGACAATTATTACTCCAGTCAGCCGATCTGGATGGTAGATCTTGGATGGAGAGAACCAGTTTCAGGTGTGATAATTGTCACATGGCAAGGTCAGGGCCAAGGTAAGTTATGCTATTAATGATGTCCACTTGCTCCACTCTAAATCTGGTACATTACAGTAACCAAGATAATTTTGAAATTTGAATATATAGTAGTAGGTTACAAAGCAAGAATGATGTCTCTTTGTATGAGACAGCCTGTTGTGACATATTCAATGGAATGTGGTCATTGACACAACATTTCATTTGTCACATTAAATACACATAAACTGATATTAGCTACAAATAAAGAGCTGTAGCTTCTTAAGCATGCAAAAATTCTAAATGTTGTACAAAGGCATGTAAAAGAACTGAGATCCAAGTCCTTCAAATTACATTACAAGTCGATACTGAATATCTCAGTATTCATATATGACAGACCTGAGTGGAACAATAAGCCAGAACATATTGCTACCTGTGTTAATACAGGTAACGAAATATTGTGTCGATAGAAAAATATTCCATTACGATGGTAACTGGAATTTATAACCTCATTAAATTTCATCAGATTTCACAACAACTGACCATAACGAGCATACTATAAATTCCAGGATTGGTTTTCAGGTTTCCACAGTGGTTGTTCACAGATGATTGTGTTCTTTAGGGTTTATGAACTGTACAGTGGGTAGATGTTTCGACATTTCAGAGGAACATACTGCCTCCATCTTCTGGGTGACTCCATTGTTTTGTGTGGATGCTGAAGTGACATGGAAGATGAATTCTGTCAGTTATATAGGATGATTTGAGGCAGTTCTGTCAATCACAGCCACACAGGCCAGGAAGATGGGATAGGATTTTTCCAACTCAATACAAGTTAAGATCACAAGAATAAGGTGAGTACATTTCTGGGAGGAAGAACAGAAGTTTATTCTTGATGATGCCAAGACTGGTGTACCATTCAATGATGTCACATGGTGATTCATCATTTAAGGTCTGTATACCAGCAGAAAAACATGTGGAATTCCAGACTAGCCTGCAAGATGTTACAATGATCTCTCAACAATAACTTATGAATATGCTGAGTTCGAACTTCAGGGTCAAAACAGCTGAACATGTGCCACATGAAATTTGGGAAAACTGTCATTGCCAAGAAGCAGGAACTGAACTGTGACAAGAACTGGTACACAACAGGAAAGAAACAGAGTGTCCCAGCAATGAAAGCACACAACAAATATAATGAAGAGCCAACCTTCAGCACGCAGTCATGGAAACTCTTCGAGAAGTGCATTTGGTGGCTGAGAATGTAGTAACTGAATTGTAATGCATGGAATGCAAAATGCTTATCACCTACAGCCCTGCAAATAGTGCATGTTTTTCAGAAAATAGACTTGTAAAAGCAACAGTACCCCCTTATGATCCAGATATAGCAGCCAACGATTTCTGACTCTTTAGAGTGCAGAAGGAGTCAGTGGTAGGCCAAAATTTTGGAACATCATGAGGAAGACTATGAGCATGGCCACCATTTGCTGCAGACAACTTTGAAAAATGTATGTGCAGCCATTTATGAGGTTCATACAGCAATGGGAAAAAATGTGGGGAACTGAAGAGTGATTATATTGAGAAAATGATTTGCCAGGTATCTTACAGCATATATACAAGGTGCATAATATAATTAACTCCTGAACTTACTCTACCCTCTGTCTCCTCTGGTGGGCCAGTGCCAGCAGACGCTGAATGATATCTCTGCCCGGCATGCCGTGAGGCTATATTGGGTCCCTGGTCATGCCAGAGTGAGAGGGAATTAAATCACTGACAGGCTCACAAGGGGCGGTTCTGGTCAGCAGTTTATTGGGCTTGAGCCCTTTTTGGGGGTCTCTAGGCAGAATATAAGGAGGAAAATGAAATGCTGGATGAAGAACCAGCGTCTGGCATTGTGGCTGAGGTTCATGTAGTACACAGAGGCAGGCTCTAGAGTTAATCTCTGACCCCGATCTGGCTACAGGGGCCCAATTACTGTCCTTTAATAGGACACAAACCAGGGCTGTTATTGGTCTGCTCACTGAACACATCATGAGAAGACATCTACATGTGATGGGGTTCAGCAATAACCCCACCTGTAGGAAGTGTGGCACCGAGGAGGAAACCTCAGCGCACATTTTGTACAAGTGTGAGGCTGTAGCCTAACTCAGGCATACATATCTGGGTTCTTTCTTTTTGAACCCAAAGGACATTAAGGTGCTGGGGGTGGGGGCCATCTGGAACTTTGTTAAATGAACAGGGCTCCTATAACCTGGTACAGAACAGGGGGCACAGAGGGCCTGTTTTAAGGCCTAGGTGCATTGGGCCCGGAGAGGGTCCATACCCCAACTACTGTTCTACTCTATTCTACACTCCTCGTATAAAAGCATTCATGTGCACAGATAAAAGGCAAAAAGAGGCCACAAATCCTTTCATATTACAATTCAGTAATGAAAATAAATACAAGCGTAACAGTCATTAATCTGAACTCTCCATTCTTCCAGGATATTGAGGCGTCACTGGATAATTAGTGCCAATTACCCAGCGATGTGGTGCACATTCCCCCACTCCCCAAAAAATACAACACCCTAACTGCACTATTGTGAAAGCTTAAAAACTCGCACTATTAATTTGATTTTTTTATGTTTTAAATGTTAATAATCTTCTTTTTAATTTGCAGATAAACTGACTTCATATCGTGATTATGTATATAACCTGGATCACTTGACAGTGTATGTAGCAAACAGATCCAGACTGGAGGCTTTCAAGTTGGAGGACACAAATAATGGTTCAGAGACTACTGCCAATGTAGCTAAATGTGGAACAGTCACACGTGCCAACAATGCTCTTTTTCAACCACGGATAAATTTTGAATGCCCAGGGAAATTAACTGGACGTTATGTGTATATCAAAGCAGTAAGTGTTGAAAACAGATGGAGCTGGCTATACTCAATGGTTCTATGTGAGGTGCTAGTGTACTAAAAATTTGTACAGAATGAAACGTAGTGCCACCAAGATATTAAATATTTGATGATATCATGAATGTATTTCTTCATTTAACCTGGTGTTATATATCATGTAATAATGTTGCCTCAATCATGTTACATAATGTAAAATAAAAGATGGCAGCACATCCCTGAGTGAAAAATCAACAGAAATAAGGAAAATGCCAAGACATATTTTTGTGAGGACATATATAATACTTAAATTAGAAGGCTGCCGCTACTGGGAGTAGTTTTCTTACAAAACGGGATGTCAAAAAAATACACTCAGGATGAAACAACTACAAGGCATAAAATGCACAATGGTTTCCGATGAAGACAAATTTAAATTGGTAACTGACAATGGAATAATGATATCCCACAGATTCCCTTTCCCAATTGTCTAATCCCCAAACCAAGGCACAGGGTTATGATCCATTACCCATTCAAACTGCAAGACAAATGACTGGCAGCCATGTTACCGAATGATGTGATTGAAACCTCAAATTCAGTGTTGTAAACAAGATGGTACTTTCCCTAGTCCATCCTTCATAGGAAGGAGTGGGGAAGGCAAAGAAAAGTCTAATTTGCACCTATGTGTGTGCTTAGATGACCCGGAATATCCCAACAGTGCTGTAAAAAGAAAATAGAAGACAAAAAAAAATACTCCACTAAAATCTACAAAAATTTGATTTCTAAATAGTTTTCAGAAGCTGTAAATACTTCACCAATACTTCAATTAAATGCAGATCAGGAGAAGAACTCCTGGGTGCTATAAATCCTCTTGGCAACAAATCAATAACATTTCCAAGATTCTTAAGGGATTACAATTGCAAAATCAGTGTCAGGACTGAATCTACATCTGCACCTTATTTTAGTAAGGAAGGGAATGCTACATTTGCATTACCATAACTGTAAACTTGGAATTCTAAAATTTCGGTTGAAAGATCATTAAAATTTACAAAATATGTATCTTAGATGACACTGTCCTGTTGTGTATTTCTTATCATTAAAGTGATATAGGTCTATTAATCGATAAATACAACCACACAGATCTAATATAGTTGTTTTTATTCAGCGCTACTACATGCCTCGGCTGTCTGTATCAGCCATCGTTTCAAAAAAAGAGGAAAAAGGGGACAGGCCTATCCTAACAAAGTTGTGTAAAATTGTTATTATTACAAAACAGTGATAAATAATTATTATTAAAAAAAGTGGAATAATAACATTAGAGACTGTAACCTTTTGGGTAATATCCTATGTATCCAATACACCAGATTATGCCCAACCTGAACCCAAAGGTGTTTCAGAAATGCAAGAAATTAAAATCTACTGATTCTTGGCTATGAAGCAATGAGTATGGTTAAAGTTAAAAATTCACAACCCTCTACAAATTCTTTATTGCTCTTTTATAACTGTATACACACACTTATATATATATATATATATATACACACACACACACACACACACACACACACACACATACATACATACATACATACATACATACATACATACATACATACAGGGTGTCCCAGGAGGAATGTGCCAGACTTCAGGAGGGTGTTCCTTATGTTAAAGTATACCGATATAACCCAAAACACCCATGTCCAAAGTTGAACGGTTACGGAGATAATGGCCAGAGAAGTTTGAAACTT
>JGI20166J26741_11350004_pt1 | contig 13923 bp, 9 predicted proteins | sample TergutCu122P5_FD_26741 | JGI IMG/M metagenome (IMG submission 26741)
ATGCGCCGCAGCTTTTGCGCGAAACGCGGCAGTCCGCGTGGAAATTTCCGGCGGTTGACGGTGTAGTCGCCCAAACCGGCGCGGTCGCTGTCCCGGCCCTGAAACCAGCCGTCATCCAGAACAAAAGTTTCAACCCCCAGCGCCTTTGCGAGCCGCGCCAATTTGAGCAGTTTGCGCTGGGTGAACTGAAAAAAACAGGGTTCCCACGAGTTATAGAGCACCGGGCGCTCTCTGCCGCGCCAGGCCTCCGGGACGATGTGGCCGTTCACAAACGCGTGAAAATTGCGGCTCAGGCCGCCCCATCCATCGCCGCTGAAGGTCATCACGGCCTCGGGGGTCTCGAAGGATTCGTCCTGCCGCAGCGTCCACTCAAAACAGTGGGGGCTGATTCCCAGCCCGACCCGAACCAGATCCTGGCTGCTCAGTTCCGCGAAACCGAAATGATTGCCGCTGTAAATGAAGTTGAAGCCGTAGACCCTGCCGTGCTCCTCCCCCGCGCCCTCCTCAGACAGCAAAAAGCCGGGATTGTGCTTATTGGAACTGGCTCCGGTGCGGCTCCCGCTCGAGAAGACGCCGTATTGGAGTTTCCGGTCATGCCGGTTCGCCTCCTTGGCCCAGTCGCCGTCGAAGGTGGTCAGGCGGAAACCCGTATTTGGCATGTCCAGACTCATGCTCAGCAATCGGCGGATGACCAGCGGCGCTGCCTCCCGGTTGCTCAGAACCACCCGCCGCGCAATGACGTTTTCGGCTTCGTAGACCGTATAGATCAGTTTGAGCCCCACATCCAAAGCCTTGTCGCGCAGCTCCACGGTCAGCGACGGGGGATCTTCGCTGACGCTGTGGCTCTCATACACGAAGTCGGTGACGAACCCCCCGTCCGGCATTTTGACTTCGGCGGGGGAGAGCCGAAAATCCCCCTTGCCGATCCCTGACCACTCCAGGCACATCGTGTCGAGGCAGTACAGCGGATCATCCCGGTCGTAGGCGATCGTCCCGCCGATCTGCGCCGTGCGCTTGACCGCCAGCGCGCCGATGTTTGGGGCGAGGAGTTTTGGGCCATAATAGACGTGTTCCAGATGGCCCTGTTTCGTCAGCCGGAACAGATAGCCGGTATCCGCCGTCTCCAGGCGGAAGACGCCGTTTTCTGCGATTATCATCAATAAAAACCTCCATCTGTCATTCTGAGCGCAGCGAAGAATCTAAAAGGCCCCTCGCTGCGCAGGGTGACAAGGATAAACTCATCGATGGTACTCCTGCGGCGCGACGTATTCCGCAAACATCCCGTCGGTCACGCCCTGATGCGCGATCATGGCGGCGTAAAACTCCCCGCTGCGCTTGACTGTCCGCCGTTGCGTCTCGTAGTCCACCCGCACAATGCCAAAGCGCGCGCTCTCGCCCTCGCACCACTCAAAGTTGTCGGTGAAGCACCAGTGGCAATAGCGCGCAACAGGCAGGCCCGACTCGGCCAAAGCCTTCAGATGCTCATAAATGTACCGGCAGCGGAAGCTGTCCTCGTTGTCGCAGGTGCCGTTCTCGGTGATATAGATCGGGCGCGGAAGGAGCGCATAGAGCTCTTTCGCGCACTGCGCGATGCCGGCGGGATAGATCTCCCAGCCCAGGTCATTTTTCGGCGCGTTGTCAAACACGCCGTCTCCAAAGCCGGACACCGCGGAGCGGGCGTAATAGTTGAGTCCCAAAAAGTCGGCATATTCTCCGGGTTTTGTGCCGCCGTAGCGCCTGAGCGGGAAACCGAACTTTCCCAGCAGAAAAGCCCTGGCCACCGCGCCCTGAAACATCCGCGCCACCAGGGGGGTATAGAGGCGGTGCCAGAGATTTTTCGGAGACTTCGGCGCAAAGACCCTCCCGTGGTGGGCAAAGCCGACTTTGGTGCCGTCAAAACCCGCCTCCCGCCGCAGTTTGTGGATGAGCGCATAGGCCTTGATGTGACAGGCGGCCATGACCGACATCACCCGAAGGGCCCTGGGGATCGCGTGTTCCCCCGGCGGGAAGCTGCCGTCCATATAGCCCGAGACGGCGAAGACGTTGGGTTCGTTGATGGTGATATACTCGCTCACCAGGTCACCGAAGCGCTTGACGGCAAATTCCACAAATGTCAAAAAGACCGGAATATTTGCCGGCTCGGCAAAACCGCCCAGAGCCTCGAACCACAGGGGATTCGTAAAATGGTGTATGGTCAGCAGAGGCGCGATGCCCTTGCTCCGCATATAAATCAGTAATTCCCGGTACCGCGCGGCCGCTGTCTCGTCGTAGTTCCCCTGTAGAGGTTCCAGCCGCGCCCACTCCACGCTCAGCCGGTAGACGCGGATGCCGAGCTCGGCCATCAGGTCGATGTCTTCCCGGAAGCGCTTCCAGTGGTCGTCTGCCCGCGCGGGGCTTGCCCCGTCTTTGATGTGCCCTTTTTGCGCCCAGTCGCTCCAAGTGTGCGCGACATTGCCGCCCTCGATCTGGGTGGCGGCGGATGCCACGCCGAGCTGGATATCGAGTTTTAGCAATTCCATCCCCCCTTATTGGCTCATTTTAACACAAAATACGGCGTTGCGCAAGAAAAATATAGATAGAATGACAATAATAAAGCTAATCAAAAAAATATTGGAAAAATTTTAAAAAAACACTTGCAATTGTAAAATAATGGTGTATAATGTCAAATATAACCAGGAAATAGAAACCTATTAAGGAATATATTTCCAGTTACTTTCTTCTTTTATTCGAGTATCTCATGGGGACCGGCTCTGTACGACCAGGCTTGCCCTGGAATCCAACCGTCACCCGGCCCCGCATGTTCGTACTATTTTTACTCTCCTTATTTGCCCCGCGGACACAACCTGTTCGCGGGGACTTTTTATTTGCGACCAAAATTTTGGAAAGAATATGCCCAGAGTGGGCTTGCTTATCCCGCCGCAGTTTGTTACAATATGCGGGAGCCCCGAGAAGGGCCCGCGCGCCAAAATAATTCTTTAACGCAAGGGAGAAAGGATATGTCTTTTATTATCGCCGTCTATGTCGGAGAGGGCATGGTGCTCGCCAGCGACAGCCGGACAACCTATAGCAACACGCAGACTGTCAACGGTCAGACAATTCAGACAATCGGCATCCACACGACGAACACCACGGATAAGAGCTTTCTGTGCCACAACGGCTGCGGTCTTGCCACCTGCGGGGAGGCCACCCTCGGCGGCCTGCCGATTACGGGCAAGATACAGTCGTTTATCCGGGAGAAGATCCGCCCCGAGACGGGCGTCATGGAGATGCCGGCGATCCTGCTGGACTACTTTCAGCAGTTTCCCAATCTCCCGAACGCGAGCTTTATCATCGCCGGCTACCACAAAGAGGGGGAGAAGTCCCTCCAGAAAATTTTCAAGGTGGGGTTAAAGGACAAGTCGGTGGAGCAGATCGACACCCAGTACCAGGGCGCGACCTGGAACGGGGAGACGATCACGCTGACAAAACTGCTGCAGCCCGTCGCCGTCAAGCGGCCGGACGGGACATATCAGGATCTGCCGATCTATAATATCCTGTGGAACTATTTCACCCTGCAGGACGCCATCGACTTTGCCAAATTCGCGGTGGAGACGACCATCCACACCATGCGCTTCCAAAACGTCGTCGAGACCGTGGGCGAGCCGATCGATGTGATGGTGATCCAGCCGGAAAAGACCTATTGGGTGAGCAAAAAAGAGATTTCGTAGGGCGCGGCCGGGGATGGAACCCCGGCCCTACACCCCGTTCCCTGTCCCTCTTAACAAAATCTTAATGCCCGGGGTAAAATTGATACACCGGCTTTATATCGCATCTGCTATCATATCCCCCTGAGGAGTTGAGGTTCATTTGGGTATTCTATTGGCTGTGGTCGGCGCAATCGGGCTAGCCCTTCTCGTCTATCTCTTTTATATTTTGTTCCGAGGTGACAGGCAATGACGATGACTGTTCTGCAGGATCTCTTTTTTATCGCGGTGCTGGTCGCCCTGTCGATCCCCCTCGGTCTGTACATTTATCAGGTGATGGACGGGCAAAAAGTGTTTTTGTCCCGGATTTTCGCGCCTGTGGAGCGGGGCGTCTACAAAGTCTGCGGCATCAAAGCGGACGAGGAGATGCGCCCCAAAAAATACGCGCTGTCGGTACTGGCCTTTAGCTTGGCCGGCTTTGTGTTTTTATTTTTACTCCAACTGCTGCAGGGTGTATTGCCCGGGAACCCGGCGGGTCTCCCGGGCCTCTCCTGGCATCTGGCCTTCAACACGGCGGCGAGCTTTGTGTCCAACACCAACTGGCAGGCCTACGCCGGTGAGAGTACCATGAGCTATTTGACCCAGGCTCTGGGGCTGACGGTGCAGAACTTCGTCTCCGCCGCCACGGGGATCGCGGTGCTGTTTGTCCTGATCCGGGGCTTTGTCGCAAAGCAAAAGGAGACCCTCGGCAACTTCTGGGTGGACTTGACCCGTGTAACGCTGTATGTCCTGATCCCCATGGCCGTGATCGTGGCGGTGATTTTAATCTCGCAGGGCGTGGTGCAGACGCTTTCGCACTCCTCGTCCATCCCCCTAGGCCCGGCGGCGAGCCAGGTCGCCATCAAGCAGCTCGGCACCAACGGCGGCGGCTTTTTCGGCGCGAATTCGGCCTTCCCGCTGGAGAACCCCACGTCTTTCTCCAACTTCATCGAGACCCTGAGCCTGCTCATCATCCCGGCGGCCCTCTGCGTGACTTTCGGCAAGGCGGTCAAGGACAACAAGCAGGGCCGCTCCATTTTCACGGTGATGCTCATTCTCTTTGTGATCTCCCTCGTGGTGATCACGATCAGCGAGCAGGGCAATATGGAGGGCAAGGAGGCCGTGAACGGCGTCGGGGCCTCCGCCCTTTGGGGCGCGTCCACTACCGCCGCCTCCAACGGGGCGGTCAACGCCACGCCGGACAGCTTTACCGCTTTCGGCGGCATGGTGATGATGTTCCTCATGCAGCTGGGCGAAATCGTCTTTGGCGGTGTGGGCAGCGGCCTGTACGGTATGCTCGCCTTCGTGATGCTGACGGTATTCATCGCGGGGCTGATGGTGGGGCGGACGCCGGAATATCTGGGCAAAAAGATCGAGCCCTACGACATGAAGATGGTCTGTCTCCTGATTTTGGCGCCGCCGCTCCTGACCCTGCTCGGCGCCGCCGCGGCTGTGCTCATGCCGGGGGCGCGGGGCTGGCTCAATAACAGCGGCGCCCACGGCTTTTCCGAGATTCTCTACGCCTTCACCTCCATGGCCAACAACAACGGCAGCGCCTTCGCGGGGTTTGAGGCCAATACCGTGTTTACAAACGTGGTCGGCGGCGTCATCATGCTGCTGGTGCGCTTTATCCCGATTTTGGCCACGATCTTCCTCGCCGGCAATCTCTCGAAGAAAAAAAATGTCGCCGCCGGGGAGGGTACCCTCTCAACCAGCAACGCCACTTTTGTGGGCCTGCTCATCGGCGTCATTCTGATTATCGGCGCGCTGAGTTTTCTGCCGGCGCTGGCGCTTGGCCCCATCGCCGATTTCTTCACCACGCATTGAGGCAACAGCCATGAAAAACGCAAAAAATAATTTGTTCAAAGATGCGCTCAAACAGTCCTTCACCAAACTCAATCCCAAAACCCAGGTCAAGAATCCGGTCATGCTGGTGGTCTACATCGGCGCGATTCTCACGACGGCGCTGTACTTTTTCTCTCTGGGCGCGATCAGGGATGAAAACCCGGGCTATATCCTGGCCATCGCGCTGATCCTGTGGTTTACGGTGCTCTTTGCCAACTTCGCGGAGGCCATCGCCGAGAGCCGGGGCCGCGCTCAGGCGGACAGCCTGCGCAGCGCCCGGCGCGACGTCAAGGCCAAAAAGCTGAAATCGGCGCAAGACCATGAAAGCTACACCGAAGTCCTCTCCAGCGCCCTCAAAAAGGGAGACATTGTCTTTGTCAGCGCCGGGGAGCAGATCCCCATGGACGGCGAGGTGATCGACGGCGCGGCCTCGGTGGATGAGAGCGCCATCACCGGCGAGTCCGCTCCGGTCATCCGGGAGAGCGGCGGCGACCGCAGCGCGGTCACCGGCGGCACATCGCTGGTCTCCGACTGGCTGGTCATCCGAGTTACGGCGGAGGCCGGAGAGAGTTTTCTCGACAAGATGATCGCCATGGTGGAGGGGGCCTCCCGAAAAAAAACCCCCAACGAGATCGCCCTGCAGATGCTGCTGGTCACGCTGACGATCATTTTCCTGGTGGTCACGGCCACACTGCTGCCTTATACCGGCTTTGTGAGTAAACTGGTCGGCAGCGGCGCGGCGATTTCCGTCACCAATATCGTGGCCCTGCTGGTCTGCCTCGCGCCCACCACGATCGGCGCGCTGCTCTCCTCCATCGGCATCGCGGGCATGAGCCGCTTAAACCAGGCCAATGTCCTGGCCATGAGCGGGCGCGCCATCGAGGCCGCCGGCGATGTGGACGTCCTGCTGCTGGACAAGACGGGCACCATCACCTTGGGCAACCGCCAGGCCAGCGAGTTTCTCCCCGTAACGGGGGTGAGCGAGGAGGATCTGGCCGATGCGGCGCAGCTCTCCTCCATCGCGGATGAGACCGCGGAGGGGCGCAGCATCGCCGTTTTGGCCAAACAGCGTTTTGGGATCCGCGGCCGGGACATGGGAAAATTGAACCCGAGTTTCATTGAGTTTTCGGCCAAAACGCGGATGAGCGGCATCGACTACACGAACGTTGTCAATGGCAAGCCGCGCGTGGAAGAGATCCGCAAGGGCGCGGCGGACGCGGTGAAGGCCTATGTGCTGCAAAAGAGAGGCGACTACCCGGAGGAGTGCGACGCCATTGTGCGGCGCATCGCGGGCCTGGGCGGCACCCCCCTGGTTGTGGCGCAGAACAGCCGGGTTCTGGGCGTCATCTATCTCAAAGACATCGTCAAAAACGGCGTGAAAGAGCGCTTTGAAGATTTGCGTAAGATGGGCATCAAGACCGTCATGATCACGGGCGACAACCCCATGACCGCCGCGGCCATCGCCGCCGAGGCCGGCGTCGATGATTTCCTGGCTGAGGCCACGCCCGAGGGCAAACTGACCCTCATCCGGGACTATCAGGCCAAGGGGCATCTGGTCGCTATGACCGGTGACGGCACCAACGACGCTCCCGCCCTGGCCCAGGCCGACGTGGCCGTGGCCATGAACTCCGGCACCCAGGCGGCCAAAGAGGCCGGAAACATGGTGGATCTGGACTCCAGTCCCACGAAGCTCATCGACATCGTGCGTATCGGAAAGCAGCTGCTCATGACCCGGGGCGCGCTCACGACCTTCAGCGTGGCCAACGACGTGGCAAAGTATTTTGCCATCATCCCCGTGCTGTTTTTCGGCATTTTCCCGCAATTGGCGGTGCTCAACTTCATGCGCCTGACTTCCGCCACCACGGCGATTCTCTCCGCTATCATATATAACGCGCTCATCATCATCGCGCTGATTCCCCTGGCGCTCAAAGGGGTCAAATACCGGGAACTGCCGGCGGGGAAGATGCTCTCGAGAAATCTGCTCAATTTTGGCCTCGGCGGGATCGTCTCGCCCTTTATCGCGATAAAATTGATCGACATGCTTCTCACAGTCTGCGGGGTGAGGTAAGATGAAAACTTTTCTCAGACAGCTCCGTCCGGCCCTTCTCATTCTGCTCGCAATGATCCTGCTCTGCGGCGTGATCTATACGGGCGTCATGACCGGCGTCGCCCAGCTTGTTTTCCCGAATCAGGCCAACGGCAGCGTCATCACCGTCACGCTGGCGGACGGGACGAAGAAGGAATACGGCTCCGCTCTGATCGCCCAGGAGTTCATAGACCCGAAGTATCTCATCGGGCGGCCGATGGCGGTATCCAACCTCGGCCCCAACTCCGCAGAGCAGGCAAAGCTGGTACAGCAGCGGATCGACTGGTGGCGCAGCTTTGACCCGGCGAACACCGCCGACATCCCCGCCGAGCTCGTGACCGCCTCCGGCAGCGGCGTGGATCCCAACATCTCTCCGGCGGCGGCTTCCTTCCAGGCGGCCCGCATCGCAAACGCCAGGGGCATGACCGTGGAGGCGGTTCAGGCTATCATCGACAGATATACGACGGGCCGCTTTCTGGGCTTTATCGGCGAGCCGGTGGTCAATGTGCTGAAAGTGAATCTCGCGTTGGACGGGGTGATTTTAGATGGATGAACAGCGGCCCGACCCCGAGGGGCTTCTTGACGAGCTGGCCGAGAGTGAAAAACAGAGCGGCAAACTCAAAATCTTCTTTGGCTATGCGGCGGGTGTGGGAAAGACCTATGCCATGCTGGACGAGGCCCAGGAGCTCTATAAAAATGGAGTGGACGTCCTCGCGGGTTATATCGAGCCCCATACCCGCCCCGAGACGCTGCGTCTGCTGGCGGGCCTGCCCGCGCTGCCGCCCAAAATCGTCAATTACAAAAACATAGAGCTCAGGGAGTTCGACCTGGACGCGGCTCTGCAGCGGAGGCCGGCGCTCATTCTGGTCGATGAACTCGCGCATACAAATGCCCCCGGCTCCCGCAACAAAAAGCGCTATCAGGATGTGGAGGAACTCCTGAACGCCGGCATTGACGTCTATACGACAGTCAACGTGCAGCATATCGAGAGCCTGAACAACATCGTCAGCGACTTCACCGGGGTCAACGTGAGCGAGACCGTGCCGGACACCGTCTTTGACCGCGCCGATCAGGTGAGGATCGTGGACGTCGTGCCCGATGAACTCCTCCGCCGCTTTGAGGAGGGCAAGGTCTACCGCCCGGAGCGCGCCGCGACGGCTATGGACAACTTTTTTTCAAAAGAGAACCTCCGGCTGCTCCGGGAGGCCGCCGTCCGCAAGGCCACCGACCGGATCACCCACGACAACCAAACTGTCCGGCAGCAGTCCGAAAAGGGGACAAATTCCAAACTGATGGTCTGTGTGGGCCCCACGCCGAGCTCCGCAAGGTGTATCCGCTGGGCCGCCCGCATGGCGGAGGCGTTTTTTATCCCCTGGGTTGCGGTCTATGTGGAGACCATCGACCAGGACGACCTGAGCGAGGAACAAAAGAAATACAAACAGGAGAACATCGCCCTGGCCGAGCGGCTGGGCGCCGAAATTCTGACCCTCTCCGGCGTGGATGTGGTCACGGTGATCGCCGAGTACGCCAAGCTTTCCGGCATTACCAATATTGTAATCGGCAAATCCAGAAAAAAGCGCTGGCTGAAGCCGTACTTTGAGGATCGCCTGCTGGCGCAGCTGCCAAACATCGAGATCCACATCATGCCGGACAGCGCGGGCGAGAATGAAAACGCCCCGCGGAGCGCCAGAAGCAGAAAAATCAATTTTTCCTGGGAGGACACGCTGAAATCTTTGGCGCTGCTGGTTCTGGCCACGGGGCTGTCATTCGTGCTGCGGGCGTTGGGTGTTGGCGACCAGAACGTCATCATGGTCTACATCCTCTCCGTGCTCATCATCTCCCGTGTCACCAGGGGGAACGTCTATGGCATTCTGTCCGCCGTCCTCAGTGTGCTGGCCTTCAACTACTTTTTCACAGATCCGGTCTTTTCTTTTAACGCCTACACGCCCGGCTATCCGATCACCTTTCTCATCATGCTGCTGGCGGCCCTCATCACCAGCACCATGACCACGCGGGTGAAAACCCAGGCGAAACTGGCCGTCCGGCGGGAACAGCGCACGGAAAAGCTCTATGAGATCAACCGCAAGCTCCTGGCCACCCGGGGCACGCAGAATATCGTAAATCTGATCAACGACTACATCGTCAAAATCTTTAGGCGCTCCGTGATTTTCTACACCGACCCCGCAAATCAGGAGAACGGGACCCTCTTAAATATGGAGGGGGAGAGTTCGGAATTTCTCCACAGCGACAGCGAGAAGGCAGTCGCGGAGTGGAGCTACGCCAATCAAAAAAATGCCGGCGCCGGGACTGACACGCTCATGGGCGCGGGCGCGTTCTACATGCCGGTGGTGTCCCAGGGAAAGTCGTTGGGCGTCATCGGCCTCTCCTGCGAGCACGGAAAACCCAGCACCAACAGCAAGTTTCTCCTGCAGCTCATCGTCTCCCAGGCCGCTATGGCGCTGGAGCGGCAGAGCCTCTCCGACGCCCAGCGCAGGGCTACCGTATCCACCGAGCGGGAGAAGATGCGCGCGAATCTCTTGCGCGCCATCTCCCACGACCTGCGCACTCCCCTCACGGGGATTCTGGGCGCGAGCTCGGCCATCCTCGAAAATGAGAACCTCCCCGAGGCGGAAAAGGAAAAACTGCTCCTGAGCATCAAGGACGACTCCGGCTGGCTGATTCGCATGGTGGAGAACCTGCTGTCCGTGACCCGCATCAGCGACGGCGGCGCCAATCTGGTGAAGTCTTCCGAGGCGGTGGAGGAGATCATCTCCGAGTCCGTGAGCCGCATCCGCCAGAGATTCCCGGACGCGAATATCGCGGTTCACGTGCCGGAGGAAGTGCTGCTCGTGCCCATGGACGGCATGCTGATCGAACAGGTTTTGCTGAACCTGATTGAAAACGCCATCAAGCACAATAAGCGGGGCGCCGCCATCAATCTGCGCGTAAAGAGGCGGGAGGATCGGGTCTTATTTGAGGTCGAGGACTTCGGTGACGGCATTCCGCCCGAGGATCTGCCGCACCTGTTCGACGGCTTTGCCGGTCAAAAGCCCCGTCCGGACTCCTCCCGGGGTCTCGGCATCGGGCTGTCCATCTGTAAATCCATCATCGACGCCCACGGCGGAAAGATTTTCGCGGCGAACAACAAGGAGGGCGGGGCGACCTTCAGCTTCTATTTGCCGCTCCCGGGAGGGCGCGGGGATGCATAAACCGCTGATTTTGATTGTGGAGGACGAGGGCAGCATCAGCAATTTTATCGCCTCCATGTTAGCCTCCAATGGCTACCGCTTTGTCAAGGCCGAGACGGGACAGGAGGCGGCTGCGATGGCGGCCTCCCACATGCCCGACCTGGCCCTCCTCGATCTGGGCCTGCCCGACGTCGATGGGATTGAGGTTCTAAAACAGCTGCGGGCCTGGTCTGACGTGCCGGTCATTGTCGTCTCCGCCCGGGGCCACGAACGGGAGAAGGTGGAAGCCCTTGACCTTGGCGCGGACGACTACATTACGAAGCCATTCGGCACCCATGAGCTGCTGGCCAGGATCCGCACGGCCCTCCGCCACAGCCAGCGGCGCGGCGGAGCGGAACCGCTCAGCGCGTTCGTAGTCGGAGATCTGAAGGTGGACTATGATAAACGCCTTCTGTGGCTCGCAGGCAAGGAAGTCCACTTCACCCCCATCGAGTATAAAATTCTGGTGCTGCTCTCCCAGCACGCCGGCAAGGTTCTGACCCACGACTTTATCATCAAAGAGGTGTGGGGCCCCTACGCCAACGAGCACCAGGCGCTGCGCGTCAACATGGCCAACATCCGCCGGAAACTGGAGCAAAACCCCGCCGCGCCGCGGTATATTTTGACCGAAGTCGGCGTGGGCTACCGGATCGCGGAGGAATAGGGGGCAGTTCTTTTACGGAAAAAGGAAGGTATCCAGCATGAACGCCGCGCCGAGCCGGAAGCCCTCGACGAAATGCTCCAGTTCGCTGAGGCACGACAGACTGCTCTCGGCCTCTATAAGCTCTGTGAGCAGCCGTTGCTGCTCCTCGTCCAAGAGGGAGAGCAGCTTTTCCTCGCGGTCTGAAATAGCCTCTACGCATTTCGTGAATTCCGGGACGCGTTCAAAGTGCTTTTCAAAGGGAATAATGTTGCCGTAATACAGGGCTTCCAGGATATTGCCGTGGCGCATGGTGATGACTTCCTTTCATTAAATTTTGTACAGCTTTATTATATAATAAACACGTACCCATATCAAGCTCAATTGTGCCCAATCTTTGCAAATGGGTACGTACCTATTTTATGCAATTTGCTGTTGCTGAACTTATATGACCGTGTTATACTTGATCTATTAGTGTTAAAAATGGGTGATTCTATGGCAACAACTGAAGCGCAAAAAAAAGCAACAGCAAAGTACAAGAAGAAAGCCTATGACCGTTTAGAAATTATTGTCCCCAAGGGCAAAAAGGCAGATTTACAGATCCACGCCGGGAGCAAAGGCGAGAGCCTGAACGGGTTTGTCAACCGGGCCATCGACGAGGCGGTCGCGCGGGATAACGGGGATGCGCCATCCGCGTAGCTTGTAAAAAATCAACTCGGAGGTTGGTAAAAAGCAGAGCCGTCACCCCGACCGGTAACGGCTCTCATTTTTTGAGTCCCTAAACCCAAACGGGCTAACCGTCACGAAAGGAGGTTACTGCCCTTGTGTCTTCACTATACCACAGCCGCGCGCAAAAATCAACCCGGAGGGTTGATTTTCAGGGCAACAGCATGTACATATTTATACAAAATAATCTATAAAAATTGAATAAATATGCAATGTTTTGTAGGGGGCGATGCCTACATCGCCCCGTGCTTCAAGTAAATTGCATGTATGCCCGGGCCGATGTGGGCATCGGCCCCTACATTTTTCAATCGCAAAAAAGTAAATGCTGTTGCCCTTGCCCTGGTTGATTTTTTCTCGTAAATTTACGGTAAATTCTCAAAGTAAATTCCACAGTAGGTTTTTTTCTTTTCCCTTGACAACCGCACCCATTCATACTAAACTATAACCGCGCCAAAAAAGAATATGGCGCCGGTTGAGGGATGCTGGAGACGCCGCTGGAAGCGGGGCCGAAGATGTAAGTCCGCGCTTTGTCGGGCGCGGTCGATACTTTCAGGTAAAAGGACAGCATCTTGACGGCACTCTGAAATTTTCTATGACAGAGGGCAGACAGGGTTAAAAAACCCCATCTGCCCTTTTTCGCTTTCTAAAGGGGGATTTTCATGCTAAAACGCACACCGCTCTATGAGGTACATCAAGCCCTCGGCGCGAAGATGGTCGATTTCGGGGGCTGGGAGATGCCGCTTTTCTATACTTCGATCCTGGAGGAGCACCGGGCGACCCGGGAAAAAGCCGGGCTGTTTGACGTCTCTCATATGGGGGAGATTGCGGTCAAAGGCGCCGGCGCGCGGGCGGCGCTGGACAAACTTGTCACCTGCGACCTCGGCGCCCTGAGCCCGAAAAAAATCGCCTACACCTTTCTCATGAACGAAAACGGCGGCGTCGTGGATGACCTGCTGGTCTATGCGCTCGGCGACAATGAATTTCTCCTCGCGGTGAACGCCTCGAACACCGATAAGGACTATGTCTGGCTGCGGGGAAAGCTCGCGGGGTCTCCCGCTGTTGCGCTGCAAAACCGCTCCGCCGGCTATGGCCAGCTCGCGGTTCAGGGGCCGTCCGCCCAAGAAATCCTCCAGACGCTGACGAATTTTGACCTCGGCCAAATCGGGTTCTTCGCCTTTGATTTCGTCCCCCTCTGCGGAGACGATGTCCTCGTATCGCGAACCGGCTATACCGGCGAGGACGGTTTTGAGATTTACTGCGACAGCCCGCGGACGGAGGAGCTTTGGGACGCGCTTCTGCGGTCGGGCGGGAGCCTGTTAAGACCCGTGGGCCTCGGCGCGCGGGACACCCTCCGTCTTGAGAGCGGCCTGCCGCTCTACGGCCACGAGCTCGGGGAGGGCATCACGCCCATTGAGGCGGGGCTCAAATTTTTTGTCAAGCTGAATAAGGATTTCCTGGGGAAGGAGATTCTGGAGAGACAGATCAGCGAGGGCGCGGCGCGAAAGCTCGTCGGCGTCGAGCTCATCGGCCGGGGCATCCCCCGGGACGGCTGCCGGATCGAGCGGGACGGCGCGGATGTGGGCTATGTCACCAGCGGAACCTATTCCCCCTCATTTCAGAGAGGTCTGGCCATGGCCCTACTCGATGCGGGGGCCGCCGAGCCCGGCGCGGAAGTCG
>JGI20166J26741_11351115_pt1 | contig 13922 bp, 7 predicted proteins | sample TergutCu122P5_FD_26741 | JGI IMG/M metagenome (IMG submission 26741)
AACGCTTTCTTATTCACTGTGCACGCCATTTTTCGTCACGACTACCCCCTAGCGGTGGAACCTGCAAGTACGCCAAGGCCCCTAGTACAAAAAACTTTGATTCTCTACCTTTTGATATGCTCCTTTCTGCCGTGTATGTCTTGGTTGTTGCGCAGTCGAGTTCGGAAGTTCCGGAGGGACTTATGAATAACCCTGTATTAAGAGTGTATGTAACCAAGCAAATCCAGTGTTTACAAAGACATATGCACTTCTAATAACATGATGTCAGACTGAAACTGAGATTTAATATTATCATCCCAATTGATCCACGATTGGACCCATTCACTTACTGAGAATGATGTCTGTGGTGGAACAGTACTGCCAGCTCTCAGCTGGGAGGGATATGCATTGCCAACACCTGTGTAGAATGGGGTGGCACTAATAATGGGGACATGGGGTGCCAGTACATAAGGCCCCGCATTTTCAGTTGACTGACTGTTGTTCCAGCTTGCAAATGCAGAATAGCCAGGCGCTGTGCTGCCACTGCCAATGGAGCCATGTTGATTCAATGGTGCACACACTGAGTTCTCCTGTACCACAGTGTTGCCTACAAAACATACACAAAGTATGATACAAGACTATGACCATATAACATTTCACACAACATAAACAAATGTACTAATGTTAAAATTGTAGTTTACATGCAATTTGTCATAACTGAGACATGTTTCAATTTATCTTGATCATCTTCAGGGAGTTACTGATCAAGCTAGATTGCAAACATGTCGGAGCTATGACAAATTGTGTGTAAAATATAATTTTAACATCATTCCAGTTGTTGATTTTATTGTGTGAATAGTTTATTAAAGAACGAACATGAATAACTTTAACATATAATGTCTGTTTAGATGAAAATGCATTTCAATATTAAGCTTTCAAAAGATTTTCAACAGTGAAACTCAAACACTGTGATAATGTGACTGTAAAGTAACAGTTCATGTTTCACTTCCATATACAAGAATATATGACAATACAATCCATTTTTCATTTGAAGAAACACTACTCAGGGAAAGCCAAACAGCTAACATGAATGACATATGACTGCAGTGTGATTAATGTAACAGCAGAATGAATCTGGGAAATGCCCGCTACTATTCAGTTCAAAACCTTCTTATCTTCATATCTGCAGTCTGAATCCATAGAGATTCAGACTGCAGGCTGAAAACTCTGAGGTGTGAATCCCAGCATAGAAAAAAGATTTATCTGTTCCACAGAATGTCCAGACTGGCTCTGGGACCCATCCAGCCTCCTGTTCAATAGGTACCAGGCAGTTTTCCCTGGGCAGAAAGTGGCTTGGGACTGATAACCACTCACCTACATTTAGAACCAAGGTTAAGAATGAGTGGAACTATATCTTCTCTCCCCTTTTGCCTTCATGCCATATACAGGGATGATGTTAACTTTTTTTTTTACACACAAAATTACAAATTCTTTTGGTCAGGAATTTTAACTATCATATTAGGGTAAGAATGCAGAGGATGGATGAGAACAGGGTGTTGAGGCAAATATTTGTATTTAGGAAGGACGATGAACCAGGAGGCTAGAGGAAACTGCATACTGGGGAAATTGTACTCTGTGCTAAATATTATTAGGATGATGAAACCTAGGGGGTGATGAGCTGGGTATGTGATGTGCATGGAAGAAAACAGAAACACATATAACATTTTGGTGATTAAACCTAAAGGACAGAAATCATTTCAAATACCTAGACACAGATGGAAGAGAAATATTCAAATGGACCTTAAAGGAGTAGGATGGGAGGGTCTATAAGGATTCACTGACTACTGCTGTATTACCCTCCACCACTTTCTGGACTGTCAGCCGAGCCAAATCACTTGTTGCTAGCAATGTGTGTCACTACAAACTTTCAAACAAACACACTGACCAGACATTGTTAAGGAGAATGTACAGGAAGCACAACACACTGAAGGAGATGTGAAGGGGGTCTACACATGGGACTTCTGACCATTGCTTCAGTATAGGCTATGTTATATGACATGAAATTCAAACGGCACCATGGGCCCTTAGCCTGGGGAAAAAACAGCAGAGGTATGAAGTTGACTACCACACTCTGCCTAATACTGAGGTTAAAAATGGGTGGGGATATATCTCAACTTCTCCATGTACCTTCATGGTGTGCAAGGGAACAACTGTACCTTATATACCATGCTAAGTTATGTTGCTTATTTTGTTATATTACGACATGTTATGTCAAGCAATCATGGATACTGGGAGCAACAAGAATTGAAAAGGAAAGAGACCTGTGGACAACAAAGAACTAGATGTTTTAGCCTAGTAAAAGGTAAAGTTCACCCTAGAAGAGGCCATGAAGGCCCACAAGGGAAGCAAAGATAGAGCCCACTCCTTTAACCATGGCACCATAAGGGGGTGTGTGGTCAGTGCCACACCCTGGCCACTTTATCCTCGGGGAAGAGATCCGTTATCCTCTGTACAGGAGCCTGAGTGGGCTCCAGCGCCGGTCTGGACAGGTGAAGAAAATCTCACCCCCCACCAGGATTCAACTCCCTAAATGTCCAGTCCATAGTCAGTTACTATACTGACCATGCTGTTCCAGTTTAGCCCAGTACTCTGAGATAATCAGAAAAGAAGAAAAACCTGCAAGAAGTTAAAAAAAAAAAACAGATTCATTCGTGGATTATTTAGTGATACTGTCAGTATGTGGACTACATAGCATCAATGACAGATAAATGAATATACATCCCGAGAATCACTGGCACAGGAGAATTGAAGAACTTGAAAAATAATGTCACAATCCTTCATCCACCACAAATCCCACACAGACTGCACTTGGAATGAACACAACCCTTCACATGAGAAGCTGGCAACAAACCAACTGTAGTGTAGCATGGGTAAGAACAAACTGAGGGAAAACAGAAAAGACGGGAGACTTATCATCCACTGACCCACACATAATTACTACAATTGGTGCCATACTATGCTATGCTAAGCAATGACTTACCGGATGGCTGAACAACAGCGGTGGGCTTGCTAACAGTCTTCAACCGTTCTACGCGTTGGCCATGAGACAGATTCAATATGGCAGGTCTGGACAGTCGATAACCACGATTGTCTGAGCAATTGAGAGGAAGACCACCTGGGAATGGTTTGTCAAATACCACATCATACATAAGGTCAGCTTCACTGTCCGCACGGTGAATACCTGAACAGACACAAAAGAACAATGCCTACAGTGGTGACAAAGTCAGAGAATGGTAGAAAACTAATATAAAAGGTAAATAACATTTTGCAAAGCAACTACACTGAATTTGCAACAGACTTGACTAGGAATACAGAAAATAAGCCCTGAGTGCACAGGCCCATAAGCATGAACATAACAAAGAGGTTTCACTACGCTGTGTCACAGTGTGTTTAATGCTTGGTTTCCACAACAAATTCTACCCTGAAGATACAGAAAGCAAGTTCCCCTGAAACAATAGCAAATCTTTACCAAACTACAGTGTCACATCCATAAGACTGCAATCTGAAAAAGCAAAAAAATCCATCACAGCTGTGTTTCTTGCATATTAGCCCTAGAGAGACTGTGGAAACAGAGAAATAAACTCCAGTCACACCCAGGATTTCATACAAACTCCACTCACTTCTTGCTGTTTCAAGTGCACATCTTACCTATTACAGTGCCTTTGAGTCCCAGTGGTACTGTGTATGCGTCTCTAACATTCACAATGCGGTCAAACAGTCGATGATTTGCCGATGGATCTGGGGGAAGGCTTCCCACCTGCAGCTCAGGCTAGCAACATGAGAAGCTGAAGATTACTGATACAGAACTACACACAATAACTGAAAACAATGACTAATTAAGGGATGAATGGCTGGGTTGGGACAAAGTAACCACATCCATACCAACTTCAGTCTCCCATTCTCCTAACTACTGAATACATAGAGCACTTTCACCGAGAAGAAAACAGATGTGCAGCCTGCAAATGATTCTCATCCCCCTCCTACTGTTGAGGTTAAGGATGTACAGAACTTCATCTTCACGCTCCCATTATGCCACTAGTAGCTCTTTCCAGGTCCATGAGATTTTCTGCCACTCCTTTCATTTTTCTAAGAGTTATAAATACGATCCAAGCCCTACTCTGGCCCACAATGTGCCTATTAATACTAGAGTAAATCCATGTTAATTTGAAGTGTTTGTGGACCAAAAAATTAAGCTTCAAGTTATGTGATTTCAAATTATATGTGGTTATATGTGGTTGGTTGAATTCCAGATGTTATGTCGTAAGTGGAGATTTTTAATTAACTGAGCAAGTAGAAGACTTCCTTCTGGTATTTATTTTTGAATGTCTACTAAATAATGTAACACAATTTACATAAAAATGTAAACCAACAATAATTCATGTCTGTAACTTTCATCTTGGTGCAATATTGTAGAACAGTGCAGTCACCTTTCTCTCATACCAGTGCTGGTAGCTCGGTTGGTTAACTCCACTGTAGACAATGCATGATGGAGAAAAATGCTAACTACATGCACACAGAATACACAATGGGGCCTTCAGATCACAGAAATGATATGCATTGGTGTCATTTAAGGTTCAATTCACCTCCCTTACATTACGTACTAATGACAAAGAAAATGCCAACCACGTATATAGTTCTCACAGTGATTCTGTCATATTACAAAAACGTAATCAACAGCTGGGAATGTGATTGGTCAGCACTGAGAAACATGTCATGGGTTCTAGGACAATTCTTGTGACTTTGCAATTCCTCCACTCTTGTTTCACAGCAGTACATAGCACATGCAATGGAAGGTAGCTTGTCCTCTGTACAGTCCACGAAAGGAAACCACAGACTCTACACTTCAGCATGACCATCGCAGAGATATCCCAAATTCGGCTAGTTATACATTCAGTAGACATGCATGCATAGGCAGCTGAATTTTTGGTGTCTCTGCTGAAGTGACAGTGGAGTGTGGAGTAACCTGGCTGAGCTCCCGACACTGGTACAAGCCTCAACATCATGTTGTAGAAAGAGTGGCTTCACTATTCTACAGTAGTACACAAAATGTTTGAACAAATTGTTCAGAATATAACATTTAAAATTATTCAACTTCTAGTAATGAAAGGGCTATAACATAGCTTCAAATTACAAATAAACCACACTTTGAATCAATCACATTAAAAAGTAAAAAATCCCATAAATAGTCTTGGAATTATATGGCAATTTGAATTAACCAATTTCAAATTAACAAGGATAGACTGTACAGCCTTTTTGTGTGTGACTTACTCATCTACCCTGGTGATGGAGACTGTAGGTTACTCTGAGATATAAGGGCACTTCTGCCGGACAGATGACGTCACATGCCAGAAAACAAGTAGGACATGTTGCACACATTGGAAATAGAAAATACAAATAAGGTTTCAGTCACATAACCTCAGGAGAGGAGACCTCATGCAAGACAAAGGCACAGCCAGGAGGAAAATATTAAGATACACAGTAAAAACCCATTTATTCAAAACCAGTTCATTCAAAAGCCCAAATAATTTGAAACACAGGACTTTGAGTACCTTTTAATACAGTTAACTCAAAATATGGTTAATCTGTAAAGTGAAGTGATAAAACAGACAAAGGACTACTAACCCTGAGTGATCTGAAAGAGTAAAACTGGAAAAGCCCAGAGTCCAATGACTCATATGTCAAACATTTATGTCCATCTGACTCTAATGATGGTTGAAAAGGTGAGACAGTGCTAGTACTAGTGAAGTGTGAAAAGAAGGCATGTAACAGTGCCAATGATGAAGAAATTAGAGTTTTAAAAGATACTACTAATAGTTTGGAATACCATAAATTTGCTGTACTACATTAATATTTGGAAAATCATCTCTTAAATACTGGGCACATGTTTGATGAATATGATTTCTTGTTTGCTGGCTTGCATTTTGATGTGAACTGTAATAAATTATGTAGCAGGCATTTAAAAAATGAATGGAAAAAAAAACTGATAATTATTGTAAGTAAAAAATCACAGCTTGTAACATAATATCAGGGTTTCAACCAACCACATAACAATGTGTGCATTGACAAAATATGTGTAATTCTGAATCACATAATTTGAAGCCAAATTTTCCAGTTCTGAGCAATTTGAATTAACAAACTTTTACTGTAATATGTGAAAGGCTGGAATGAATTAGCTAACTCATGGCAGGAGCCGAATGTAGCTTTTGTCAACATGGTAATAAAACTTCACATCAGGGAACATACCTAGTACCATGGAGTTTTTTTTTAAAGTTGTGGGGACGGAAAGAAACTGGGTTCCTTGGGCATACTGTACCAGCCACTTAAGGCAGATGAGTAAAGATCACTGATGAAATTACAATGGGAAACCAAAGTGATTAGAAAAAATTCTGCACCAATGCTTCTCTGTTCACCATAAATCCCAACATGGACTATCCTAGGACTGAATCAGTGTTCAAAAGGAGAAACCGCTAACTAACTTTCTACACTTAGTTATACACTACATGAAAATACAAAACTTTTAAGCAAATACATACCTTGTACAGGAGGTGCGGTTTCACCTGCATGAGAACTGTCTTGCCACGACACCCATTCTGCTGGAACTCATCAACCTCCCTTTCAATTGCCTGCACAAACTCGGCCTCTAGAATTTCTGACCCGCAAACATGTCGTTCCACCTTTGTGTATGGCTGCTCCTTGAGCCAGTTCGTTATGGCCGTTACATAACTCACTCTGCACAACCAACAAAGCATGCTGACTGTTATGTCCCCTTTGGTAAGGGGATTTGTGTACTGTCAAATCCATACCAATAACAAACTTCATAAAATGTTAACCCTTTTGGTGCCAGAATAAAATGCTTGGGGTAATGTGCAGGATACTGGAACTTAAACGAGAGGTGCATAAGGAAGCCCACAAAATGGCCGTTTTCTGTACTTGACATTCCATGTTTTGAGCACTACACCACATGATGGGTGTACCTGGCATTAGGCACCAAAAGGTTAAGCACCTTCTGGTATCTGACACTGATCAGCTGGTAAACATCTAACATATTATGTGGTATCACATCACTGCAGATTCAGATCTTAACCCTTCTTGCATCACAAACATTTACCAAAATGCCCAAATTCTATTTCTTTTCTTTACAGCCAAAACTTCAAACACTGTTGTGAATTTTTCATGCATATCAGCACAGCACAATAAAACAGCCATTTAAAATGCAGCACCTAAAGGGCAAACACATCTGAGAATGTGGAAAATGTGATATTAAAGATAATGATGGGAACAGACAATGTGATATACTGACATATATTTCAACACACACATTTAAGCCACAATGGCAAGATGTACCCAGTGCATCTACATTTCCCATGTGTTCTCTGGAATTTTAAATGCCTCAATCTCTTTGGACTTTCTTTATTTTTTATGCAAATCTGTAGCATAACAAATTTTTTTGATTGTATACTGTCACCATATTAAACTATATAGTGTCAATACCATGATAATTAAATTTGATATTTGGCCTCCTGGTCTGTTATCTGCACTAACACACAGGTACCTGTAAACTGTCAAGCACAACCTTTATTAGCAAACAAATCTTGTTCACCTTCCCAATCACAAAGGCATGGTGACATGGAATAATCCATCCTACAAAGAAAATCTATTTAATGTGATATTAATATCTCCAAATACAACATGAAATTGTATTGATTATTAAAATAACATCATCTATGATTATTAAAATAACATCATCTATGCAACTGCATATTCATAATTAAACAGAACACTTTATCGTGACACTCAAAATCAACCAAGGAGAAATAACACATTTTTAAAAAGCATCACATTATACCCATTTACAAATGTTTTGAAAGTTTTAAAGGGATAAACTCTATGCAACTCAATACAGACAAAAAGATTTATACAGCTAATACAAAGGATAAAATAACATCAATATCATAAACAGTAAGTTAAGAAATTTGAAACTCATTCCCAATAAAGTGACACATGATGTTTCATATTTACATAATTTTACATCTTTAGGCATGTTTGCACAAATGTGAAAAGCGACTATTAGCTTCGTCATGGCTGGTCTGTGCGTACGTCCACATGGAACAACTCAGCTCCTACTAGACAGATTTTCATGAAATTTTATCAAGTATTTTTTGAAAATCTATCAAGGAAATTCAAGTTCCATTCCAACCTGACAAGAATAATGGGTACTTTTGATGAAGACCTATGCATATTTATGATAGCATCTCACTGAATTCTTCTTAGAATGATAAATGCTTCAGACAAAGGTAGAACAGAAAATCAAAACACACATTTCATGTTCAGTAACTTTTTACTCAAAAATTGTGCCACTTATGAGACAAACTGGAAAAATTTGGTGCAGCCAGCCAAGCCACAGGTAGCAATATAATATGGCACATGCACTTTGCATGCTGGATAACTAAGTCTAGAGACACACAATCAGAATATGTAACACTTATTGCTTTTCCATGGCAGCCACAGTTACATGAACATGCCTCACTGTTACATTATACATACACTGCCTGTCTTGTTACGTTTTAATAATTAGCTTGATGATCACTGAATAAGTCACAACATATGTAATTAGAGTTAATATGAACAGGATCTGTTTCATAACAAAGGTTGTGTTAAACAGTACACAAGTACTAATGGTAGGATGACTGGTGGATGACGAACTTGAAGTATTTGTACGGATGCGATAATGGCCTAACAGTGGATTTTCCTGGAATATGCCCACTGGGAATGAGAATAACTATGAAAACATGCCACAAAAGGTGGTGTACCAAAAAAAGATTTGAACTAGGGACTACCTAAATCAACGTCTAGACTGCTACCACTATATCAAACTGTTCAGACACAGGGTATTTACAATAATATACACCTTCTTCACATCATTTGATTACTATACACTGTCAGAGTCTCAGATCTTGTATAGACTTTATATTTAGGTGACCTCAACTAAAATCTGACTCCCATGACAACTTTGTGTGTAACACACCTCACAAATTGTACTCCAATGAAACCAGCAGTTTCACTGATTAAACATACTGATGAATGGACAGTTTCTCAGTTATGAGTTCACTTTATAGTGTATGTAAAAACATATAAAAATGGTACAAAGCACACTACTCACCCCATATAATTTGCAGTTGAGAAAACATCTGATTCATAAAATACGTCATTTCCTGTGTGCTTGGCCAGGTGCTCAAAGAGGTCAGGAAATTCCTGCATATAGTTTTGAACAAGACTGACTGCTTTGTTTGAATAATACCACGCTGTGCCCTCCTTTCGAGTGTATCCCGGTATCTGATAGACAAGAAACAAAGTAACCATTAAACGAAAACATTTTAAATCAAGACACATTGACCATTTAACTCCTATGTTTTTTCTATAACAAGACAGCCAACAATTCTTACTCATATCAATGTTTCATGCTCTTTGTAAGGTAGCTAGCACAGCAGATTTGTGATTCTTAAAGATTCTTCAGTTCTTTCACAAGCAGAAATACACAATACTTTAAGTCAGTACCAGCCATACTTCTAAGCTAAATCAACAAGGAAGCTAAAATTGGCAAATGCAGAAAATAGAAACCAAGCCCTAATACCACAAGCATGCTGATCTGTATGTCTGCTGTGATCCCTATACTGGTGCTAACTGTCCAAAGATTTTAATTCCTCCTAAGACTGCAATGATGTTAGTCATAGATGTAAAATATGTGCATGTATATCATCCATTTCTACTGCAAATATGTAACATCAAGGTTACTATCATAGGGCTTAGCACTGCAAGAGTTAAATGAGGAATCAATTTTAACAGCCATAAGAAGAGTTGACAAACCCATGAACAAATACTCACCTCTTCATTGCGTTTGTTAAACTTGAGGTTAAGTCCCACATTGACCTTGTTACATGACTCCATAGTGGCATTCTTGTCACCCTGAACAATGTAGATGGTGCCTGTGATCCGTGATACTAAGTGTGATGACACTCCCAGACGCTGGGCTGCCACACTTCCTGCAGCAAAACCACAATGCAATAAGATGCTCTCAGTAGTAAAATTCACAGCCACACCTCTCTTGTACATAGAATATACAGGGAACAAATAAACATATTAAATATTAAATGATCAAATTTTCATATTTCCCCCATCACTCCTAGTAAATTCAATGCTCACAACATCTAACAATATACGTGTGTAGAGAGCCGAGCTTATACACTGCCCAAGGTTTTCAGGCTGTGCAAAGGCTCAGATTGTCAGTTGCCAGCCTTCCGACAGAGGTGGTCAAGGTTTCAAAACAGGTTAAGTCAGTGTAAGATTTGTTGTGGTAATGGTAGAACTTTGATTTCTCCTGTTATCATCATTGCACCCGTGCGCCATATTCATATTTCATTCATCTATTAGTAACACTATGTTACCTTAGCAACTGACAGCATTACTAAATGAAACACTTGTCTCTATCAGCATTCATCCTCATGCTGTGTGGCACACCAGTCCTTTCCAGGAACTCCTGTATTAGCTCACAGACCTTTCTACTTCTTGCCCGTAAGGCATAACTGTATAAAAAAAAAATATCGTTTAACTTTTAATGTCTCACCTTGTATACTGTTCACACATTTCTGCAAACCACAATGTGCAAAGCTACCATGATGCTATCTTCAAGGCCACCTAGGCCAAAGAAAGATGTGCCATGGAGTGGCAGAAATGATGATACTCAAGAACACAAACTAGAAAGGCAATTGCCACAGAAAAGAGAACAATGGAGCATGATGTCATATGACACTCTATCATGAAGTAAAAAATGGACGATGATAATGATGATGGTACTGATGAGGAGGAGGAGGAAGATTGCATGGACTCATAACTTGAAACTATTCACATCAACTTACCAGGCATGTAATGTATGTTACGGTCTTGATACTTCTTCCGCACACTGTCCAGATTTGGCTCTGGTGTCACCAACATGCACAACTTTACTCGTCCTCTCTTAACTGCTTCACCGCCATCCACAACCTGCCATCACAATATAGATAACAACAATGAAAACATGGCACAAAGATTCATCATCACATAAATGCAATCAAATTTAACATGTAAAGTTTTTCTTGATCAACTTTTGCTTTTTGTACTCTCAGAATTGCTGCTGAGTACTGCCAGTAGATTAAGCAGTGAAATGTCATGAGCATCAGTGAATTTTGGGTTCATACAGCTTTCCAGATCATCTAGTGACAAAACATTCAGCTTTTACTGTGCCCTTCTATCTGCATAATTTTTTTTAACAGACTTCATGTTTCCCCACCCCCCATGCCCATGTGTGCAACATGTCTGCAAGGTTAAAGAAATTAAAGATTTTTTTAGTATGGCAAAAACTCCTCTTCAATCCATATTTATCATTTTTGTTTCCATTCCTCATTTACCTTTATCTTTATTTGCTGCAGATGCAAATCCAAAAGAAATTTTAATTACAGTACCTTGAAAGAAGAATTAATAATTAAAATAATGACAGCATGGGCATGTTTTAAGAATGAGCAGACAGAATTCAAAAGTAGGGTTTGAACATGAAAGTAATAGGAAAACACGTAACACGAAGAAACACAGAAGGAAGAAAAGGATGAAAAGCTGTGGCATGACAAAGATAGATAGATGGACAGGCATGCTTGCTTGATGACCCACATAAAGTGGGAACATCTGAAGAAGAGGAATAGCAAGTGCATGAGCAGAGGAAGGAGAGAAACTATTTTTTTCCTAGTTAATTAAATACTAAATTACAAGACTTTAAAAAAAATCTATTGTTTCATGATGAGCCATTTTAGAAAATTCAATAAAATGTGATTTTAACCTCATGTATAGCCATATTTACATCAGCTTGACACGAACCAAAAATAAATTCTTCTAACAAATTTCAGTGGAAATGAAATTCAGTCAGAATCAATATGGCAGTCTGAGAGATTAAACAAAATAACAGACCAACAGAAACAACTTGCCTCTCCCATAGCACCATAATGAGGATGTCCTAGCATAAAGCACACCGATTTGAGTGGGAACACTTCCTGTAGGGTACGGAACTGTACAAAAGTTTTGTCATGAACTGCAATGTCTTTCACTGTAGTCTGTAGAGCATAAGCTGTCAGCGCATCACTCCACTAGAAACATACAAGAAGAAACTGTTACCAGAGACAGGCCACCATAACAACTTATGCAACCACTACATAAAACTGTGTCACTTCTAGGAGCGCAAAATTACTGGCTTCATTTAAATAACAATTTCTGTGTCTCACCTAAGTCAGAAACCTCACAAATTTTATTCAAATTCTTTCTTTCTGTTTTATTAACTATTCAAGATACTGACAAATTCTACAGGTCAAAGTTTTACAGCTCAACAAGATTTGCATTATGTACCATGCACCACATATCAATTTTATGAAAAAAAGATACATATAATGACTGAAGTGAGATTCCTGTAAAGTAAGAACAAATACAAAAATAGTTACATTTACACAACAAATTTTAGTGTATATAATGTTTGGGGTTCCCCTGGCAGTGAAGTTTCATACTGCAGTACTCTGGGTTATAACTCAAGGTACTGCTGTAACCGTTATTTCTATCTTCAGTGTACCCTCTGAATGGAAAGAGCAGGCCTCTTTTACCAAACAACACAGTGAAGATTTGAGTCTTCTGGGATACGATGTCATGTCAATTGCTATACGGAAACCAATGTTTCAAAGAAGCTTGCTGCCTCCATCTTCAGGAGAACTACCTCAAAGATGGAGCCAGCAAGCTCCTCCAAGATAAATAAATATCCTTGAAGCGGGTAAATGCTCCTCCAAAAATCTGTATCTACGTACCAGTCTACATGATGTCTGACTGAGGTTTTTCCGTGCTTTTTCCTCAGTTGTAAGGCAAATGCCAGGATATAACTAGCCAAGATGGGGCACAGCCTGCACTTTCCCAAACTGCTGTGTTGTTCTATGTATTGTTTGTTTTGTGTTGTTCTGTGTATTGTTTGTGTGTAAATGTGTAATGTACTGCTGCCACCGCGTGACAACCCAATTGCTGTTAATAAATGTATCATATCATACCATAATCAAAGACTGAACACTGCATCAGCACTGCTATGACAACCTCAAAGATCACAAAGAAAAGTGTCATAACACTGAGGACAGCAATACACAACTTTATGTGTATATCTCTGTAATATCAAACTTCAGTGAAATAAGTTCAGAAGTTTTGGAGATTAAACATGCAGATGGGCACACAAACACAGCACACTGTGAGTTCATTTCATGCCCTCTGTGCAAACAACATGTAAATACTCCATAGCTAAAAAAAACTTATCAAGGTTACAGTCCTTGGGGATGTGACACCAGGTAATATGGTACACATGTACCAGCATTTTGAGGGAACATGCTGCTCCTGAAGATGGTGGCAGCAGCTTCCTACAAAACATTTGATACTTATGTATTCAAATTACAAGCTGTAATGTCACAAACAAATGTAATGTCAGTACAACAACAATGAGAACCTTCATTCCCAAATTACTGAGCTAATGAAGTTAAAACTGTGGCAAAAGTTTAGATTATATGACTCACAGAACTACTTGGCTTGAACCAAATGTCAATTACCTGCTTCTCCATTGTTATCTTTCCCGTCAAGCCAAAAATGTACTTCCTGCCAATCATGGCTGCCGCATGAACCAAGATGTTTGTCTCACCTATATCCACGCCCATGCGGTTGAGATAACTGTTAAATACAATTCAAAGTAATCTTAACCCTTAGGCTACCGGATTAAATTTCACTTGCCATTTAATAATATTAACCCTTAGGCTACTAATTTCGTATATATATGGAGCTCCTAGTAA
>JGI20166J26741_11352226_pt1 | contig 13921 bp, 7 predicted proteins | sample TergutCu122P5_FD_26741 | JGI IMG/M metagenome (IMG submission 26741)
GGTGGAGGTTGTGGCTTCACTCTCTCAAGGTCGCACAGCTGCTGCGCAGTGCGGCTTGTTTACACACAAATCAGTCCCGGTCATATTTGAACCACTTGTATATTTCGTCTGTATACAATGCTTCTTTCCGTGTGAATGTTAGATCAGATATCCGAAATGTCTTATCTTTTTCTGTGGTAGTTTTATTTATTTATTTTCTGTTAGTGACCTGTATTTCCGCGTTGGAGTACGAATATTGTTTTTGATGTGCAACAAATGACTTTCTAACCACAGAGACAGGGTGGACAACATTTTACCAAATAAATTCAGACTACTGTATTGAGTTTCACTGTTTCTAAACGAGGTATCTCTTTCGTGGAACTGAAATAATTAACAACAATGTGAAAAAATATATAAAGAAATTTCACACAACTCACTCATTTAGACTTCTACCCTGCGTTCTTCGTGGATGCAGTGTGCAGAATATTTGCACTTATTTCTGCTAACATGACTTACTTTCTGATAAAGTCGAATGCTTATGTTGAAGTTTGTAGAATATATCATATCTTTCACATATTTCCCCACAGAAATAACAAACAGCGAATTTTCAACTGATCATATTGTTTTAAGTGTAGGAAATATGAAAATTAAATTCTATAACAAGGTACCTAATCAAAGAAAAATTGGACTAGAAGAAGTATCTTAAGGGAATATAAATCCTTTCTGTTACAACATATTTTGCATGCAGTGGGGGAATTTATATCATGTTTAATGTGTTTGATACAAGCGTATGAGTGGAAGAAGATCTGACGAGATGTCAACATACTAGTTCAAGGCAAAGTGAGACAATACCGATCGCTGCCGTTTCTCTGAAACTTGATTTGTGCAGGCCCGTAGCAGCAAAGTCATAAAGACTTACATAGAAGTAACACGACGCACTGGCAACATCTGAAGTAGTTTGTTAATGTTTCCTCTTTCTTACCATTGTCTGCTAAGAAATCATGGCCAATAATCTTATGGTAAGTAGTACTTTTTATCTCTGGGTTATACGGGTATTTAGTAGAGGTAAATCTGTTACACATAATGAACATAATGTACCAGTTTCAAACATAAAACATCAAAGATAAGGACTCGCTTAGTTATTGATATGGCGCTTTTTGGTTAATTTCGATCACAAGTGGTCGAAACAGCTCTAATCGAAATTCCCTCTAATTCATTCATGTGTACTGAGCTCAGAACCTTTTCTGTCCAGATGCTCTGGCCATGAAGAGGTACGACACAAAAAGTGAGGTAAGATGCCACGTCAGTGGCTGCATCATTTGGGCGGTGAAGAATGGCTACAAAATAACTCGACAAGCTGCGCAACAGTATGGAATTCCATGCACCATGCTAAATGATCGTTTGGAGTCAGGTAGCAGTAAAAAACAGAACTTCTGCCAGGTACGCAAAACGTGGATGGCATGTCATATTACTTCTACTACCATGAGTAAAAGTAATCGTGAGGAGCTCGGTGGACTACTCATCACTGCGTCCATGAAAGTTAAAGAAACTGAAAAAGCTAAAAAGGGAGTTAAAAATACGGGGATTTGTTCGCTAAACCTACGTGTTTTCACAGAAAAATATATTTTTCATATTGATCTTTAAGTGGTAAGTGTTTAGCACCCTATGCTGGAAAATGGACCTATACGGATCCTATCGCCTTCTACAGACGTGACGACAAATGACCTTCCATCCCTGAATGTCACGTAACGCAGAACCGACATCTGAGCTGCCCTAATGCTGATTCTCTATGCTCCTTCCTGTATATAGTCCCGTTAGCAAAAATTTGAAAGACATTTGACCCTATACTCAACACAAAAGAGAAATGCACTCAGAGGTTCTCACGTCCACCACCCCCCCACCCCACCAAAAAAAACTGTGCCGGAAGAAATTAGTACAAAGCGACCGATAGCTCAGGAGCAGGAAAGGAGCTGCCGAAACGGAAGGGGCAGGACAGCGATTCGTGTTCCAAAAGAGAAATAAAACTTGCCAAAGAAAAATTCTTTCCGAAAGCTCTGCAGCAGATGAAGTTGCATAGTTGAATTTTAATGATGGCCAAAGTGGTGGTGATGTTGCTGATGATGATTTAGAAATCGCTGAGCCAGCAATTTTGTACAGCGACGTTTGCATTCTGTGTTCTGACCAAGGACGAGACAAAAATATTTGATTCAGTGGCACAAGATGATCTGGTTGGGCCAGTGCTACATGCAGATGACACACTCAGCTAAAAATTGTTTTCGTGAGTACCGTTATTAATCAAGCAAGCTGAACCTCTCGTAGCACCTTATAAGTTCACCTGTAGTTGTGTCAAATCCAGTGATTACGTATTACTTCTGTTAATAGCTGATCGGAATTATCCCCATTCAGGAGAATTCTGACCAAACGCAGAAAACATTTGAAGCGCCGTTTTTTATGTCTACAACTCAGTAATTTTGTGATTATCACTGGACTTTGCAGCCAATTATTTTCGAACTGACTTTTCCGCAGTTTCCCGACATCAACCTGTGGAATCATTCCGGCGCAAGTGTTAAGCATTCACCACTGCGTCTTGTACATTTGTGTTAGTTATGCATAAACTGTGTTCGATTGAAATGGCCTGTCCTACGTCAGATGTTGTGTAACTGACGAACAATAAACTAAATGCCCCTCGAGTAACTTTCAACACGTCCATCTCGCTGCCTCCTAGCGCTTCGCTCATTGCGGGCCTGCTTCATGCGTAGGTGTAATGTCAGTGATAACTCAGGGCTGCGAGTGGAAGGAAATGTTAAATACAGCATTAATTGCACAAAAGTAAGAAAAGAGGTTGTAATTTAATCGGAAGGCGTAAACAACACTTACAATCCCTTACACGGTAGCCCCGTTTCTGGGCTGCAGATTGTTATCGAAATTGTGATCTGTTAACATTCATGAGTAACAGTAAGATGCAATATAGAATGGAGTGGACGTCGTGAATAAAGTGTTTCAGTGGTTTTTCTATTATTACTTGCCATAAGTAACTTAAATTACGGTCTTCACGGCTGTTTTTTATCACCGGTCTTCCCATTGTGTGCACGCGGTAATCAACGAGTAGATGTCAACAGTTTCTGTAAACGTCGAAGCTAGGTTAGGTTTCGTTGACGCAATGTGCAGCTGATATGAGATTCCTGTACTTATAGTTTTAGATGATAAGCCTGTTGTTTCAGAGTTACCCTGAACCTCAGATTTCGAGGATTCCTTCATTGGTTGTCATCACTAACGCCAATTTGGCGTTGACCCCCCCCCAAAATCTAGCGTCGAAGTTAAAGAAAGAGTATAGCTAGACCTCTGGGCCTTCGTGGCCTGTTCTAGGCTGAACTTTACTTACTAACGCTGGTTGTTCATTGAGTATGTTTCCATGCATGTGAATCCTTTGAACCATTGCCTGTGGATAACCATTTCTTCTCCAAATTTTCTAGTACAATTGCACCATATTCCAAATTGTTGCTTGAAAGTAATGTTCATGTTGTACTATGGTCTGATTCAACCATTACGCACTGCACTACTTGTGAAACACAGTCCCAGAAATGTGTGTAGGCCTACAAAGGCAATGCAGGAAAAACCACGAAACTGTGGCGTATGTCCAAGAATGACACTCCTGTGACAAGGTAAACAGTTGTGAGCTGCCCATCATAAATATTTCATTGACCTGTGATTCATCTGTTTTAAATATCATACTGTATAGTTATTGTGACATGTATGTTAGAAAGGTTAATATGGGAACATACAAGTAATATGTTCTCTTAGACATGTATACAGAATTCCTCTTTTAATACAAAGTATACAGTCAAAAACAAATACAAGTGTGTGTTAAACATACAGATTTATTTCTTAAAGTGACACAATAGAAATAATTTGCCTTCTTAATTATAGTTTCACACATCAATATTGTAGGTGTCGCTTTGTTGCTAAGGTGTTTACTAGTTCCTTATCTGCAAGGCAGTTCCTTCCAAGGTCACAAATAAATTACTGTTGCAGCACTTCACACTCCTGTACAGTATTACAATATGTTGAGCTATTTAAAGAAATGTGACAAAAATACTTCCTGTACTCAAGACAGTTTCAGTATTTGCTATCCATATCCATAATTGAGGTTATGTTACACCCTTTAATATATATATATGCATATAGATACTCGTATATACATGAGAAATATTACGCATTCCCTATGAATTAAAAAGAAAAATGTGTATCTACAAAGTCCTTTTCTCATACTTTAACAGATTGTGATACATACAGAAATTTATGGATATTTTATCATGTTACTTATAGGGAGTGGATATGACCTCTGAACTTTAATAATTTCATGTACCTGCAACCCATAAAAACTTGCATTTAGCCATGGTTATTAAAAATTAAACTTTTGCAGTCATTATAAATGCTGAAGATAAGAGTACTGTAACACATTTAAATTGCTTTAAAGTATACAAGTATTGCAAAGGTTTTTCCACAGTGTCAGATACCTTGACAGTGACAGCAGTGAATTATCAAGGAAGTCTGTTGCCTGCAGCAAAGCTGGACACATTTGTGCACCAACACACTCTACATATGCTGGGGCCAATTTATTCTGTTCTGCCATCCAGTACATACAGATTATTATTGCCCATTGTTGACATCTAACAGAAGTGTCAGTGAGACAGAAATACAAAGAATGTTTAGAGCTGCAACTCTGAACTGGAGTTATGTGTGTGCTCAGGAGATATGTGAAGTCTTACAAGGGGGCACGTGAGATACTGTATATTTCATACACTGTAAAACACATAACACAAGGACATGAAAATGTCTTTCATACTTTTTCAGGGCACAGAAAAAACACAAATTTACTTAAAACAGAACAGCTTCTGTATGTGGGCATGTTAATAATTCTGGATGGTACATGGTTTGAGTTAAAAACTGAATCACCACTGACAATGAGTATGTGAAATCTTACTTTGAAAAAGGTTCATAAATGCTGATCTACAGAATAGGAAGATGTTTGAAAAAATTATTAAATTTAAAACAGAAGTGGCTAGATTTTATTGATTCAATGTATAGTTGTGAAATTACCCCCATATGTGACCTGCAGCTGTTTGCAGAATTACATCTACAAGAAATAAGCAAATTTTACAGCCTGAATCAGATCACTGAGATGGGTATACTGCTTTCTTTGTTTTCACTGCAGTTCATATCCTGTGACATGTAACCAGCTCCAAATGGTGGACCAGGAGTATCACAGTGAAAATAACCATCAGTAACTGAAATAAACTAAACTAAATTAAACCAAACTAAAGTGGCTTTTGAAAGTATCATTATTTAATGTCTCGTTATTCAGTGTGTATTTTCAATGTTCACCTGTAACCAGTTGACATAAGGAAACAAGGGTGTGTTAAAAATCTTATTTATCCTTCAGTATGGCTCACCTACACTTTATTCTGCAGAATAAATACTACTCCTTTACAGGGCCCATTTCAAGTGCACAAAATGTTTTATACATATATATATATATATATATATATATATATATAAAATCAAGGCCAAGTTACATGAAGCAATGTGGTGCAGTTGTTCCAGTGAAACTTTTGTTTGTTTATAATAAAACAGATCTCTCAAAAGGTCATATTTTATTTCAATCCTAAATTCTTTCATATCCCATTCATGGTAACTCACTAATACCCTGCAAACCTGTGCACATTGTGACAGCACAAAAATGGCCTCTGAAAATACATGTGCCAAGGCCACAGACCACCTGAATTCAACAGTAGGTGTAATGCAAAGTTTCATCTTGTTTTTTGAAAGGAATGTTTATATGGTTCTGCTGATCTTAATATCCTTGTATTTAAAAAAAATATCATGACATAAAATGGGGACACATATATTACATTTCACCTTGCTCATAATTTTTTGAGGACACTTTTTAAAAATAGCAATTTTTTTGGAACATGACACTGTGTACTAATATATTTTTGATGTACAATATCAACAATGACATTATTTTATGACACATTAAAAAGTCCTCAGATATAATTTACAGTATATTAAATAATTTCAGGTGTTTTATCTATACCTTGTTTGCTAATTCCAGGATGGACATGTTACTGCTGCTTAGGAAAGATCACATTCTTCATGTAACTCATATTACAGGATGCATCGAGCCTCAGAAAATAGTTTATATGACAAGTGGTTATTGAGCGAGGAGGAATAACACAATACAGTATGGTGAGTATGGTATTCTGAGGTGTGACACCATGATATACTTGTTGCTAGGTACCAGCGTTTTGACCGAAGCTCCTACCTCCTCCAACTTCAGAGTAGAACATTGCTTCCACCACAACAGTGGGGGTAGCAGATTCCTTCAGAATGTTGCTATCTACCTATAAAACTACAGTACTTCACATTCCACTACACCATCATCTTGATATTCACCACAGTGAGAATACTGAATCTCAAGATAATATTAAATGTAGAAGTGATGCACTATTATGAAACAATTACTTGTCTGTAGCATGTCACAAATAATTAAAAATGTGTCTGCAGGCAACATTGCTTGAAACATTAAATTCCACAGAGAATGTTTAAAGACTTAAGACACGAAAAGCTGTTACCACTTCTTTGCCATAGTTGAGAGAAAAATTTATTTAGCTACACAATATTTTTAGCAGTCCAATAACTAAGGGCTCTCTATTTCTCACAGCAGTATTAATAATAATGTCACCTAATCTTACTTAGGACTATGTTTTAACTCTGTGTAGGCAGAGGCAGAATTATCTCTTGCAGAAAAGAATGCAATTTATTCTGCCCCCCCCCCCCAATAAGAAATGGATCAGGCTGAATAACTCCAACATTTTTTCTGGTTATTATACTTGTAATTTTAATGCAGGTTTCAATCCTGATCACATTTGCAGGGAATCAAATTATGAAACTTAGTTTTGTATATCTAGTAAATGTGGGTGAAATACTGAAATTGTGTTCTTTTAAGGAGGTATAACTTTTAGTCTTCATGAAGAGTTCACAAATTTCAAAACACAAACACCCTAAGAGACCTTGTCTGTTGTTGCACCCATAAAAATGAGCCCAGCTTTGAATGTGACAGAAAGTGTAAGACAAGCTTGTGATAAAAGTGTAGGAAGCAACATAAAAAGAAGAGAATGTAACACACAAGCAGAAAGCAGAGTCTGGAAACATCCATAAACAGTAAATAGATTGGCTGATTTATATTAGGAGAAAGTGCAAAGTCAGTTTGGTTGGGATCAAACACTGGTTAACACCCTTGCAACTAGTTTGGAACTCTTCAAGCCAGTGAAGCTGTGCCGGAGACCAGATTACTGCAGTTGAGTGAACTTTAGCTAGGAACTCTCGACATACAAGAAGCATGTCTTTTGAGTATGGATGAGCTTCACAGTTACCAACAAACATACATGCATGCACACACACACACATACACATATATCTGTTCACTGGATGAGCATGGTATTGAGTGAGCTATCCCTGTTATCATGAGCATGCTTCAGATTTTCTCGACCACCAAAATTCCTAATTGCATCCATTAGTTGATCCCGGGGGTTGAGCTGAGGAGCTGGTAAACTCTTTGGACGAGGTTGGGTCGTTGATTTCCGGAGAAATGCTGCTTGGGGAGGGGGCGGAGGTGGTTTTGATTCCGCATTTGTTGTAACGTTCATAATGACAGTTTCTGGTCTTGATTCATTTGTGTTTTTCTGCACGTAAGTATTAACTTTACCAAAACCTGTAGAAGATGGGTGGTCTGTAGCATCCACTGTCCTCCAGCTTCTGATGGCTGATGTTGATTCTGATCGCTGAACCCTGGGGTGATGAGCACTTGTATTTGAGATTTTGGTCGGTGATGGGGGAGATGTATCCCTATTGGCTGCTGCAGAGGCAAACTGGAAGCCTTTTACAACTGGCATTAATTGCTTGGGAGCAGTGAAACCATTCACTCTAACCACAGAAGATCCAGGCACCCTTGACAGCACCTTGTTTGATTCTGATGCTGGTTCGTGGAAACTTGATGACAGACTGTGATCTGAATCACTGTTAATTCCAACAACAGATGTGTACCTCCGAGGGCCTCTTCCATCTCCATTCTTAAGCTGAGTGTCTTGGTATTTATTTACATTTGATGCATTCAGATTAGTTGAGCTTACACTCTTGTAGGAGAGAGTGCTATTGTAAGGTAAACTACTTGTGCTTTCATTTCCTTTGTTGTCCATAGGATCAACCTCTCCATAGAATGACAATGGTTGTGATGTGGAGAAACCTGGAGAAACATTTGATGATGGAACAACACTTGAAAATCTCTTAGCCAAAATATTAACTCCTACAAATGTCTGTCGAGCAAGATCTTCATCACTTCCTTCATTGTGATGTGAAGTACTCTTTCTCTGGTCCACCATATTGGCACCACGGTGACCACCATCTTCTTCACCATTCAACTTCGTGGATGATCTGTGCAAGGCATGAGAATTACTGTGCATGTTTTGTTGCTGGATGAAAGACTTCTTGAGCTCAACAGCTCTGACAATTGGCACTCGTGAAGGATCACTCTGTTGAAAGGTACTGCCAACCCGCAGGCCAGCTGTTGAGGATCCTGTTGCTTCTTTGGCTTCAGATGTGGACATCATCTGTGCTTCTTCAGCAATATAACTAGATGTACCAACCTTCTGGCTGGCTGCTGCCACAGGCTTCCGGTAACCAGTTGCTGTTGTATGAGAAATCAGTCTCATGGTCAGTGAGGCAGGCTCTGTTTTTGTTACCTGTTGTGAACTGTTCATTTTATTATTTACTTTGTTTTGAGCATCTACTTCATCATTTCTAGACTGCTGCAATGTTTCTATATCACTGTTTCTTTCTACCACCAAAGTCTTACCCTTGGACTTGGAATTTCCTGTTTGAGCAAGAGTTTCGTTACGTTCATCCACGCGGCCAGCTTGTCCAATACTTGTCCTGTAGTCACGATCCTTCTTAATGGTAACCTGACTCTTTGGTCGTTCATTCCATGTGGCAAAGTTAATTGCTGGAGGACCCCGATATGTATACCGTTTCCCTTCACTAGTGTTCTTATCGTTAGGTGTATTTTCATTAGTGTTGTGCTTCTCTGAAGTTGCAGAGGTTGCATCCTTGACAGAATTATGATTTGACAATTCTTCTGCATTTTTGGAAGTCAGTTTTGTAGGAGAAGTTTTGGATCTGTAATAAAATTAAAGAGACAGTTAAGACACATACAGTTTTGAAAAAAATACTTGTGAAGGAGTAAATATGGGATAGTAATCAGTTTTCCGACTTTCTTCAACATCCGTGTCTGTGAAGGAATGTGACATGCTGCAATATGTGCATAATCTCCACAAACCATAAAAATTATTATTGAAAACTTCAAGAATTCTACAGATTTGGCAGAAGTATATACATCTGTCTATGTCTTGCTGCCTTTGCAGCAGAATTCCAACAAGGTTCATGCACTATTTGCACAAGGTTCATGAAGCAAATGTATATTAGGAGTGTCTTGTCTGACCATACATCTTTCTGCCCAGATGTTTCATTGGAAAAGTGCTCTACTGGCTTTCATTAAAATTTAGTACTGGAAGCCTATGCTACACACTGTGTTGCCAGTTTTCTTTTAAATCATAACACTGTAGTACAGATTTATGAAAAATGGCACATGGTAAAAAAAATGCCAGCTCAAGTAAAACCTAGATCTGATTAGGTCTACAGACTTTGATTAATTTTTTACATAACAAATATTTAATGCTGTATGACATTTGGGAATATTCATACTCAAGAGTGGAGCATACCTACCCATTCTTGTCTTAAGTTCTATTGTGATATCATGGAAGCAAGCTTGACTGCCAAAATTATTGAAAATCATTTTTAGAAATCTTGGGTTTATGATTCCATTCCATTCCATCAATGGTGCTACAGCCCCTTCTGGGCCATGGCACCCCTCAGAAGATGCCTCCCTTCTTCTCTGTCTCTGCTTATCTCCTCCAACCTCTTATCCCTAGGATCTGTGATATGTCCCTCCAGGCGATGAACTCCCATTTTGTTCTTGCTTTTCCCACTGGTCTTGTATTATGAAACTTCCATTAAGAACCTTTTTTGGGATCCTTTCATCTTCCACTGTTAGAATGTGACCTGCCCATCTTAGTCTTCTAATTTTAATATCGTCCATGATATTTAGACTTTTGTTGGATTTATCATATTTACCTGAATATGAGACAACATCCATTGAGAATCTTCAGTTTTCAGGAAGATAGCAGCACAGGTTGTGGTTACCTTTATGTATACTCCCAATTTCTCAGATGATATAGTATGAAAAACTTCTCATCTGATACTTGTGTAAATACTATGTACATGAGAGGGTTGAAGTAGAAGTTAAGGATCAATTTATTCTTAATTTAAATTTGACTCCTTTTCTTTATGAACCCTTTGATTGCAATTTGTAGAAGACTGAAAAAGGCTGATATGATGTTTCGAATTTTGAGCTTCACACTGTGCATTCGTTCAGCACCAAAGGGTGAATTTAACAGTACTGTCAAAAGCCAGAATCATACAGCATCAAGTGATAAAATGATTAGTGAATAATAAATTGGAAAGGAAGTGGTATTGGCTTAATATAAAGTTACAGCCTGGAATTTACTGGAGGGATGACAAAACCACATAAAATCTGTCAGTGTAGCCTGCTTCCAGTGTCTGACTGAAGATGGGACTTAACAAAGTGTAAACAAGTGCAAACTACATAACTGCAACAGTTAGACACAGGCACTGAATGGCACTATCCTGTTCCTGTATTTTCACTCATGAATATTTTTTCTCATAATTTAATTTTTTTTTATTTTTTTATTTTTTATTTTATTTTATTCCCCCCCCCAGACAAGTATGAAGAAGAACACACTGTATATTATCACGTGAAACATACAAATTTGCCAACATTACCTAAGGAAAGCCACGCTGTCTGATTTCTGCTGCTGAATGACTGCCTGGTTATCACGAAACACATTTGATTGATTCAGTTGTGGCAGTATGCTTCTAAGAACCTGGGTAGAAACACAGACATGTTAGAATCTTCTATTTTACTACTTTCCTTAACTTTTAAGAAAAACCGATATTATTGTACTACCATGCTCATGGATCTGTGATCTCAATTTTACTTTCTTTTAACCAATACAACAATTTTCATTAAAGTTGTTATGATCATAATGTCGCTAGAGGTCACCCTACCTTTTGAATTTTCTACAGTCAATAATAATTGTAGTGGGATCTGAAAATCTGAGCTCTGTTTGCACAGAGTTAGGGTACAAAGTAGCCCATATGTCTTGTATGTCCTTCCTTAAGAATGACAAGTTTTTAAACATGCCTATACACGATGAACCGATTCCGCACCTGTAGTGACTGTAGAGGTGCATCAGTAGTAGAGGTCTGAGGTTGTGACAGCTGCTGAAGGAACTGCTCCTGTTGTGCCAGCAGCTGTACTTGCTCTTCTTCCATTACTACAGCCTGCTGCTGTGAGCTTCGCCATTCCTCTTGTCCAGCATGTGTGTTCTTCTGCTCCACCACTCTGGACTGTGACACAGTTCCATCATGAAGATGTTCTTGCAGATCTTGTGCCACATTATCTTCACTTGTTGTCTTCCTGAGGCCCCAGGTTTCATATGTTCTCTTGTTACCTGTATCCAGTTGTGCCTCAGCTGTCAGATTGCCAACAGATGTTGTTCTGCTTGTGTACAGAATGTTGGCATGGCTAGACTGGAGATCATTTCCATGTTGAGACAGAGGATTAGTCAAAAGTGAGATATATGATGTAGATCGTTTGACAGATGTTGTTGAAACTGGACCATGAGGCTTGAAAGTGATGTCACTATTGCTGAAGGAATTTGTTCTTGACAGACCGGCAGTGCCGCTGTTTAGAGAATTGGTAGAACTGTACTTGTGTTGCAGCACTCCTGATGTTATTTTACTTGACCCTGTGGACGAATGTTGAACAAAATGTGCCCTCTCCTTTTCACCATCTTTATTGAAAAATTTATCAGTGGCTTGAGGTCTTTGGTACGTGGTAATGGTAAAATTTACTGGTTCACGATTCCCAGGAACACCAGTCCTTGTGGACGTTTCCTTTCTTTGGTCTTTCCAGAAATCTGAGTTCAGCAACTCTTGCTGTGTTATATCTTGCTTCTGAGACTGTCTCTCTTCATGGTACATGTGCTTTGTGTTATTCTTGAACGTTTCCATGATATCATCAGATAAGGCAGAAGACTTCCTTTTATCTTCAAAGTAGTGTGATTGAAATAGAGGATTGATCCGAGTGACATTATTGCTGTGAATTTGATTGGTGAGGTTTAAATTGAGAGACTCTTGAAGCTTCATGGTGGGGGAAATTGTCTTACGGATATTTGGTTGAGGTTCTGCTGATAAGAACGGTTCTTGGAACACCTGAAAAAATGTTTACTTTGTTTCAAGAGCTGCAATGTCTATAGTACACTAAAAATAATTTCTTTCAAAGTGGTCAGTACTGAAACATGGGCTTTGAATTAACAAATTTTCTTAGCTCACACAGAGGTATGTGTGCTTGGTTGAAGTCCAGATGTCATGTTGCAAGCTGTCATATCGCCTTGTATTTGTTTTTAAGTGTTTGCAACTCAAATGAATACAGTGTACATCAAAATGCAAGTCAGCCAGCCAGTTAGCAAACAATAATTCATGTTTGTAAAATAATGATCTTAGAGAACTACTGTAGAATGGTGCAATCACTCTTCATGCAACATGGTGGTTAGGCTTGGACTAGACCAATGTTTTGTTGCCTTTACAGAACATATGAACAGTGCACAAAAAGGCCCACTACAGATAGTTCACAAAAAGGTTTCTTTGTATCACAGAAAGGTCGTCAGTGACTGGGACTGATTGGTCAACACTGAGAAACTTGTTGAGGCTACTAGGACAATCCATGTGACAATGAAGTTCCTCCCATCCAATGTTGTGCAGTAGCAGGGATGCCAAAATGGGATTCGGGCCCCATGAAAAAAAATTTTAAGCTCCCAGCAAGGGCCATCAGCTAAAAATCTTTACATTAAATTGGAAAGACTGACTGTCAGTTGCAGAGTGACCTGGGCAAGGTCTGAGAGGGTTAATTTGTACAATCAACAAATAATGATACTATTGAGAAAGACAAAAACATGTGTATCCTAGATGGGCCCTGGACCCTGGTAATTTGTACCGGCCTCCTCCCCACAGTCTCATCAGCACTGCACAGTAGTACACAAGAGATCCAATGGCTGGTAGCCTGTCCTGTTTACAGACAATGATGGGAAAAAATAAGTCCTCACATTCCAGCATGACCATCACAGAGATAACTGCAATTCAGCTGGGTATACATTCAGCACACTTGCATACACCACTGTATTTTGGTTGCCTCTGTGAAGGTCACACTGGAATGTAGATTGGTCTGGCTGAGCTGCAACACTGGTCCATGTCTGACTGCCATGATGTAAGTTTGGTAACAGTTTAAACGCAAATTTCGCCCTGTAACCTGCCATGAAGGCATAGAGATAGAGTAGAGGGATAGCTGTACTCCTTTAACCTCACCACTAGATGGGGGTGGGTGGCTGATGCCACGGCCCGGCTGCTTTACCCCTGGCAATGATCCAGTACCCATTGTGCAGGAGGCTGGGTGGGCCCTAGGTCTGGTCTGGACAGGTGGAAAATTTTGCCCCTACAGGATTCAGTCCCTGGATCACCCAGTCCGTAGCAAGTCACTATACTGACTATGCTATCCCGGCCCACATTCCACAGTTGTGAACACATATGCATAACAACATTCTAACAGATCAATACAATGGCTTTGTAACTCTCAAGGATTTCGAACTCCCTGATGATGGCTTCGACTGAGGGGCCAAAACATGTTGGA
>JGI20166J26741_11353337_pt1 | contig 13917 bp, 7 predicted proteins | sample TergutCu122P5_FD_26741 | JGI IMG/M metagenome (IMG submission 26741)
AGCCATCATCAGGGAGTTCGAAATCCTTGAGAGTTACAAAACCATTGTATTGATCTGTTAGAATGTTGTTATGTATATGTGTTCGCGTCGTGATGTGATAACTGTAATAAATTAATCCAGAATTAATTTGTGCATTTTGTTGGTTTATTTTTGTCTTCATTATTGAAAATGCATGGTCCAAAAAACAAAATAATAAAGGCAGATGTTTACAGTTTAAAACACTATTTTAATTTCTTATGGAACTTTATGTCTTTTGAAATAAGAGTAGACTGCCTTGCTTAATCAGAATTTGATTAGTCTTCCGCCTGAGAGTTACATATCCTCATACGATTTTCCATGAACATTTTCTGAACCACACGCATGCATTTATTTATGAAATCCAGTGACACTACATCCAAACAGGAACCATTCAATATAATTCACACTTCTATGTTTCAGACTTTGATTTAAGCATGAGCTTTAGAAGAACATGCTTCGAAGTGCCAAGACTGAAAATACCTGATATGTAAACAAAAATGGTACCAACAATTGCACACAAGTATATTGAAATTAGTGTATATTCACAATGAACTCCTAGATAGTTGGTCTAAACATGTAGAATTTAATTGTGTATATAAACTAATTTCAGTATACTTGTGTGCATTTGTTGGTACCATTATTTTATATATTCGTATTTAAATAGTGCACCGATCTATTCTTATAATAAAACCAATGAGATGCACTAATTTCTCAACTTTATTTTTGGAATAAAACTCGACATGTTTCAGACAGGTTTTCTGTCCATTATCAGGAGTCAAGTACTGTATGACATATGCCTTTTGCTGTGTATATAGTACTTGACTCCTGATGATGGACAGAACATATGTCTGAAACATGTAGAGTTCTATTCCAAAAATAAATTTGAGAAATTAGTGCATCTCGTTGGTTTTATTATAAGAATATGTCATGATGGACGGTCCTCTAAATGTCAAAGTGCACAGATCATGGATCATAAAGATCACTTAAACCTGATATACTCTTTGGAAAATAAATGCATTCAAAGAATTGTAATTTTAAAAAATCCATTCAAAGCCTTATATTTGGCGGTTACCTCAGATTAATACCAGGATTTTTTAATTCCAGCCTTCATCAGAGATATTAACAAAGGTGGCATGCAGATGTGTCAGGTGGAAACAATATTAACATAGCTATCCATAGTATTCTGTCATGTTGTCTTATGATAAATGTTTAAACATATTTTAACTTCCATCTAAAATAAAAAACACAAAGGCCTTAAAAGGGGGGGGGGGGGGGGGGAGGCTTTCTTTTGCTTATCCATTTTATGACAGCAGCTGACAGTCTCTACTGCAATTCAGAACTTAAAATTATATGATTTGTAATGGGACATGCACCAGGAAAAGTGTGGTGGGCTAACCCTGGGGTGACCTTATGTTGATATGTCTGATATTAAAAACCATTTTGTAAAAACTGTGTCATAAATATAACCATAACATAACACTGTTTGCAACTGCATTCATGTGTATGTACTTGTATGTATGTATGTATGTACGTATGTGTATATATGTAGGTATGTATATGTATGTATGTGTATATATGTAGGTATGTATATGTATGTATGTATGTATGTATGTGTGTGTGTGTATATATATATATATACACACATAAATAAAACTACAGGGTCTAGGGTCTATAACTCACCTAATTTAAATCACAAGGTCAAATCTTGCTTTTTTTTTCCTAAGCTTTTCAGTGTTTTTTACTTTATTTTAAAAGGGTAAATCATGTAAAACGTTTGGTATCACTATGTCCACAAAATCAGAATTTTTTCAATTGTGTTTTAATTTCGTTTTTTGTTGGAGGGGTGAGGGGCTTCAGTGCCACAGAGCCCCTTTGGCTGCATGCCTGTGTGCAGTGCACATTTGACTGCTCTTACCAGCATAAACTAACACGGTTGGCCTCACCAGACACTTGGTCCACCAGATGCTGATAGTGCCTGCCACAGTGTTCCTCTCTTGTCAGCGTTGACTTTATGCATGATGCATGCTTCAGATATTCTGCATCACAAAAGCAACACATAAATCTCGCCTCAGTGATGGCGATGCACTATATTGTTTCACAGCATGCAACTTAAGAAACAATGCTAAGTGTCATTTACAAATGTACTTGCTGAAATGCACTTATGGCATGGATGAAAATATAGGAGCTTGACGTCTTGGTTCTGTGTTTTCTGTGCCAACATAGAATGTAATTACATTTCTAAAAGATCTCTTTCTAAATTGTAACTTAAAAGAAGACAAAATGTTTATTTCAATGTCATTATTTTTATCTTTTTTACATATTTCACATTTGCCATATACATAGGAAAATAAGGAAAAGTAGATTCTGTAAAGTGATAGTCCTCATGAGCTGGAATTACTCACATATATAAAATTCAATCACATATATACACACATAAATACATGCATATTATGACATGTTTTGTCTAGTATCCAGAATTTAGTCAAAGTGACAATATGACATACAATAATTCCTCAGCTGCAGAAGTAGCTCAGTTAGCACAAAGACAAGACTATGAACTGGGCAACAGGGAAATTGAGGTTAGATTCCTGTAAGAGACAGATATTTTTATTTTGTTTCAAATATATAGGGCTGATCTGGAGTCCACCCACCCTTCTATCCAGTGTTGTGGGGCAACCTTTTGCTGAGATAAATTGGCCAGCATGTGAACCACACAATTTACCCTATCTAGTACCAGAATGATGAATGTCAGCAACTGTACTTCTACTGTCCCATACAATTTCATGGGGCGGTGCTTAATCATGCACAGGGAAAATTATCCTTTGACCTTTCTTTTCATAAATTACTGTGTCAAAACTAATATTTAATCTTGGTCACTGATTTGGTGTGCTGAATATGCTAATCACAACCTCCACACAGATAGATCTATATTTGAACAGCACACAGAGAATGCAAAATGCCAAGGCTTGGTTCTATATTTCGAATCATAAATGTTTTGTGGAGTGTACATAATATGATTCAGTTAGTTTGGATAAAAGAAAAGCAAGAAACACTGATGTGCTATACACGTAATACTCCATACCAATTGATATAAGGGGTTAAACTGGTGTGATATAAGGCTGGAACTTAGCTAAATTGCTAATATGAGACAGACATGATGCATAATACATCACTGTTAAAGAGAGATTATTAATTATTTTCCCTAGGGAGATAGTGACTATACAGGCAGCCATTAGAAATCTTAGGTCTTTGGTTAGGTAACTGTTTCAAATGTCAGCCAGTACGTAGTGAAAGAATAAATAAACACTTTTGTAAACAGTACTTCTGTACTGTTTTCAAGATGTTATGCTTCTATAAATACCAAGCACCAAGCCTAACTACTTCACATGTAATTTAGAAAGCAGTAATATAACAAAAGGGAAAACTTTTGGAAAGCAATAATCATATACTAGAGTAACAAAATATTTTCAAGAAGTTAATATTCTGCCAACTCAAATCCAGGATTCAATTACAAGGCACTATGAACTTGGGGGAGTTGATGAAGATCCAAGCCTTCTGAGATATGATACCATGTTGATTGGTAAATAGTTTCCAATGTTTTGCCTCCAAATTCAGGGTCCATAATATTCCAACAAAATGAATAATTTAGTTTGCTATTCTCACCTGTTTGGTAGGTTGTGACAGTGCACATTTGATGAACAGAATCCACGGGACTCTCAACAGCTTTGTTGAATTCCTGCCTCCGAGCCTCAGTAAAACAGCGATCTGTGTATCTCTTCACACAGTCGACAAATTGACTCCACCGTCTGGCAAACATGGGGATAACCACTTCTAAAAAGCTGTACTGTACCTACTCTATTGCCATAACACATAAACCAACTGAATAACAGGACCAGTCACATTAATAGTAATAGAGCAATGATAAATTAAATTTCTGTATAAAGTCACATACAGTATTTTAATGTTACACAGACTTTAATACACCTGATGATAACACGGTGAACTATATATCAACAGACTAAGAAGAGTGTGTTTATCTTCTTAATGCCAATTTAATTTTAGCCTCTTCATTAATCACATTTGTGAACCTACATGGTAAACTGTTGAATATTTTAATGCAAACACGATTATGTACTTTTCTGATAATATGCAAGGTTGGTGACTGCTCTATGAAGATTGTATTTATTACTTTTATTAATATTCATTACTCCTGAATTTATTTGAAATTGCCCAAGCTTTAGTAATAAAATTGTCATCTCGCTTTCCACAAATTCATTGAACAAACATATCCCAAACATAAATACATTCTCCATTTACTAGGGTATTTATTTTCCATTTAGGTCATATTTTTTACAGAGTTTGGAAATGTATTTAATTTTATGTTTATGAGTTTAGTGGCTTCAGTTATCAGATATTACCTTAGTATTGTCATGATGCAGAGAGTATATTACAAGAAACAAAGCTGAAACACATTCCACTTTCTTGATAATTCAGTGACTTTGTAATTGCCACCATATTTGATTGGTAAAGAAAATTTTTATCAGTAATAAGTGTTTTCATACTAAGTTTGGTGAGATATACCGGGAATGCTGCTTATGTGCTATTTGTTATTCATATTTAACTGTGTATGAGAAGAACTTTGGTCTGGAAAGTTCTACATTATACACTAATCTGTCTGTGCATGTACTGTATTCATCATATAAGATGTTTTTCTGTAAATAAGTATGTCAAATTTTGGAAGGAACCAAAGTATCAAATTAATTTATTAATAATCTGTGGCCAACAGAAAAGAGTGTATTGGCAAACTGAAGAGAGAATTTGACGGGTTTATAATATATGCCATTTAAATTGCCCATATAACATTGATTTATCACACAATTTTAAAAAATGTTTTATCTAATTAAAATACATTCAAATGTAATCTCTCGCAGAGCCCAGGTAAGTAAGTTTCCTGATGCAAAGCCTTTTCATAAGGTCCTGAATCAATGAACTGCCTGTTTACAGCTACTTTTCGACTTTCTCCTAACATGTGCCTTTATTAAGGTCTTAAAGTCAGAAGAAGCTTGAATTTAAAGGGAAACATCTGATTCTGATCTATCTACACATGCAAGGGATTATGAGAGAAAAGCTTACATTTACAGTCTGAAATGCTGAAGCTAAGAGATATGTGGTAGACCTGTGTGTAGATAGGAAGTTAATATTAAAATATATTTGAAAGAAATAACTAAATAAATTTGAGGGCATGAACTTAATTCACCTGGCTCTTGTAAACTGATTATGAACCAGTAGGTTACTAAAAAGAGATGAAATTTCTTAACTAAGTGAGTAACTGTTAGTTTCCCAAAGAGGAATGTACTTCACAGAGTTATGCATACAAATACAAATCAAATGCATTTAGATGTTAGTACTTTTCAAATGGCTGTTAAATAAATAGAGTAAAATCATTCATTTTTATGTACTTACAATACTGTAAATTGATGGAGAGAACTTTTAAATTTTTCAGCACTACAAGCCTCATTAGTGGAGGGCTGGCTCGATATTCAAATTAGTTTCTTCCTTGATTAACTGCAAAATTTGTATGAAACTCTTGTTTTTTCTTTTGCTTTTTGTGACATCTTAGTGTGTATACTGAAAATCATATGCACCATAGTGCTGTGCTAGTATAAACAGTGAACAGAAACACAAATAATGAAAATAAAAATGAGTGAGATACATTTTTCATTATGTGCTATTTTTGGAAAAAGCACCCACAAATATTTACCTGCAAACAATATCAATGTCAGCCCTGTTATCTGGAAAAATAAGGTGTGGATCTTTCAATAATGGATCAGCCATTTTTACACAAACATCATAATCGTGTCTGGAGCATTGGGAGTTGTCCACCTGTGAATATGCAGTCCCTAAAATAAAAAATAAATGTGTGTAACATTGAAGGTTTATTTAGAGAAAATCCATGCCTTTGAATGTCAGGGTATAACTGTCAGCTATAACAGAGAATCATGGTCTTTCCCAGTCCCTCCACACAGAACAACACAATGTATGCCTTGATTTTTGTTTGACCGTGCATCATCAATTAGGTAAAGTAATACAGATGAACCAACTAGATGCAACAATAGATCAATAAATCATTGTTGCATCTAGTTGGTTCATCTGTATTACTTTACCTAATTATGTCTTCTCTGACATATTTCCAACAGACAATTTGTCACTCTCTAGTATCTCTCATTTGTTACAACATATTTCCTGTAGAAAAACACTTATTACTAAAAAACATGGAAAGTAAACAAAAGAATGAAATGACCAATAAGATGTTGCAAAACAAAAGCAGAAGCCTGGGTTAGACTATTTATTTATAATGAAGAGTCTTAACTTTTCTGAAAAACTGTGTTATTTTATTCTAACAGCCTAAGCTCTTTGCTTAAACAAAACAGCAAATTCAAAAAATTCCAGACAAATTTAATTTCAAATGACAATTATTTACATTTTAAGAACCAAATAGAAATGAAGGACATCAAGTAATTCTGAGCATGGAGTAAAAATAGCATCCGTAACATGGGTACATAACACTGATATCAGAATTGTCTAATATTTCAATTCTATACAGTTCTGACAATTGTGTATTTCATTTATAAATACTCAGCTTCTGGGTTTTGCCCATAGCGTATTTTTTAAAAAATACACAAAAATAATTCCTAGGGACGGCTCTTTTATAAAGGCTGCAACCAGAAATTTTGAGCAAAATTAAACATCTGAATACAAGTTTTCATTAGGAGATATGGACATTATTTAAAACATTATGGATGAAATCATTTTTAATTCAAATTTTCGCGACGGATTCTAAAAGTTGTGGCAAGTGAGTGGGCTGTGTTGGATGAGGGCAACTAGGCCGATTGTTGAGAAGAAGGCGGCAGCTAGTTTGTGGACCGGCAAGGGTTTGAGGAAGAATTCATAAAACAGAGAACAAAGTTGATATTAGTCGAAACAGCTTCACCTTCCGAAACGTTTATCATTTTCCGTAGTGTTTTCAGGCGCTTTCGCAAAATTGCGAAGAGCGACTATTAGATTTTTCATGCCTTTCTCTCCGCCCTTCTGTCTGTCCGTCCGTCCGCATGGAACATCTCAGCTCCCCCTGGGCGGATTTTCATGACGTTTGATATTTGAGTATTTTTTCAAAATACTTCGAGAAAAATTCAAGTTTTATTAAAATCAGGCAATATCTCGCTGAATTCTTCTTAGAATGAAAATGTTTTTGACAAACCCTGTAGAGAGAATCAAAACACGCATTTTATGTTCAGTATTTTTTTTAAATCGTGCCTTTTATGAGATAATATGGAAAAAAGTATGGCAACGCCATACAGGCAACAGACATTACAATACGGCGCATGCGCTTAGCATGCTGGAAAACTAAGGCTGTAGACACACACTCATATCTTGTAATACATATCGCTTTTTTATGGGAAAAATGGTTACGCAAACGCACCTTAATATTACGTTATACGTACATTGCCTGCATTTGTATTTCTGTGAAAAAGAATTGCCGATAATCCTTCCTTGGTAGCTGGTACACATGGAAATGTGCCATGTCTTCTCAGTAAAAAAAATTAAAAATTATCTTTCCACCAATGTGACACTGTGAATAAAGATCCCGGTAAGAATTTTCATTGCGTACCGTTTTTTGTATTTCTGTATTTATGAAACTCTAGAATATCGAAAAATCCCGAGAGACATGTTCTAAATTTATGACATTTTATTTCTTACATTTCACCGTTCTGTTCAATCCGAAGATTTTTATTCTACACAAACAAGTTGTTCCATTTAAGGTAGGCCTACTATTTCAGCATTTGTCTGTAGGAACCAAAGAATTCTATGAAAGACCCCAGTAAGAATGCCTGGTTAGAAAGTTCAGACCCAATACTGGATTTACAAATGCTAACCCTAATTGCTGACCACTATGACACCCGTGCCCAGTGAAGCTTATTATGTTGTGGTAGTGCAAATCTTGAACAAAGTGTTTCCATTTCAAGCAAAACGTGATTGTAGTATCGTGTGTAAATTTGCTTGTAAAGCCGGCACAGCCTATGCAGAAACATTGGATGAATAATAATTGGAATAAGACACGACACACCTTGGTTGGCGTGCGTGGTCGGCGTTGCTTTGCAACGGCCGACCTCATGGTGCATTATGTTAATCTTAAGATGCTATCTCATGGTACCAAGTAAGAAGCCAGAGCTGTGTTAAAGATTCTCTTTAGGTTCGGTGGTTTTAAAGGTGCACTAAAAATATTTCCCTTGCAAGACAAGCTAAGCCAATTGAGTCTCAGGGCAATTAATTAGATTTTAAATCTCTGTTCAATTCAATTCAATTTACACAATCCACTTTGTCACATGTGTGACAATGGACATGTCAAAATCAGTTTACAATCAATATCAAGACTCTAAAAAACTCAGTTTGCAATCCATATCTAGGCTCTAAAAATACAATACATCAACGCCTACAACAAAATACATTATAATACACTGCCCTAATATCAACAATAATGAAAATGGATAAGGATGGCCAATGATAAAACTCTCAAACTTTCACAATCCATATACGCCAAAAACGACATAAATCTTTCCTCTGATTACAAAGCATGAAGTAACAGAAAGGATTTTATTTCTCTATTAAAAGTTTTGAAGTTGTCTTTTTTTTAGATGATCTGGCACTTTGTTGTACAGTCTGATTTCCATATTTAACACGCTTCTCCTGAAGAAGACTGTATTGCAAAACTGTACGTGTAAATCCAGTTTCCTTCGCGTGTTGTAAGTATGTACACTTTGCTCCAGTGAGTTTTGTGCGTTTTAAATTTCCGTTCTTCAAGAAGAAAAATCTGCCATTTTAGCGGCGTTGCAAGGAGACCAAGCACACTGTTTACGGCATTTATAAATACAGTACGTGATGATAGATACACAGCACGTTCACTACAAATTTATCCTTTCGACATAAATCTGCCACATTATACATGAAGCGAATGCGATGTATGTCGGTAAAGTAATTTACATATAGCTCTCGACGTCGTCCTTCACTAAAGTGAGGGTTTTGGTCACACATTTTTAAATCATAAGCTAATACTATTTGTAGGATGTTTAATGATTAACTTTATATTTTTATATAACTTTGGACGAAGGGTGGCAATGACTCGGAATAATGAGATCCGACAGAAATTTGTAAGACATCGGCTACAAAGCGTAGAGTGTAGATTACAGGAACCTCAACTAAGTTAACCTATCCGGGGAGATACTCGTAAGGGAAAGGCTAAAACCAAGTCAGTCTTTAACTGCTGGGCTTCACCACTCTGTCTGGAATCGTAGGTCTTCTTCGAATTCACAGGTTTTTAGTTTTAAAAAGCTTCCTACGTTCTTCCGGATAGTAAGAGCAAGTTGCGAGTATTCCACGCTACTGCTCCACATTGTACTAACTCTTCCTAAGTTAAATAACAACAGGTGTTAAAAGTGACGTGTCTGTGTTTGCAGGCAAGCTTCGAATCTCTTTAACGTATTGCCAAACACAAGAAGAAGCAATTCCTGGGAAGAATTGCAAATGACAAGTCAAATATTTTCTTTTCCTCCCACTGCTCTGTGCCGACTGTTGACATAAATTCTCACTTTCAGCATTTTCCTTCCGTCAATATGCACGTCTCGTAACATTTCTTTGCGTTCGACAGTGGTGCCGTAAATCGAAAATTGTGTACTATTCTCTCATTATCATCGAAATTGATGATTACATTGAAATTTTCGGCCAATCCTGGTGGCCACGCAGTCTCAGGCGTGGGTCTGCCGCCGCTCGCTTGCTGGAATTGCGGGTTCAAATTCCGGTGGGGGGCATTGATGTCTGCCTTTTGTGTGTGTTGTGTGTTGTCACTTACAGGTCTCTGCGACGGGCCGATCCACCGCCCATTCCTACGGAATGTGTGTGTGTATGTGTGTGTCACTGCGTGTGAAGAGGTGCAACAATAATTCTCTACACTTTCAATGAGTAGGTAGAAAGAGGTCAGAATAAGAAAAGAAAATTTCGGTGGAATTTAGGGAGCCATCTATTCTGGGATAACTTTTAATGTACGATTAGATTAAGAATACATTTTATTCGTTAGTATATATCACACCCTCAGCCTCTGCCCACTACGAGGAAAAGTTTACTGATTTGTGCTACCTCGTGTGTGTGAGTTACCGAAACATAAGGCAATATTCGTGTGTGCCGTAACAGCTTTGCTGGATCGCCTTTTAAATGGACTCCGCAATGTTCAAATTGAAACTCCTGCACGTACTATACAGCTAAGCCTTACTTGACTTACTAAAAGGTCGTTCAGTCAAATCACAACAATGTATTCAATAATGTAAAGTTTGCTACATGTTTCGGTTATAAGAAACCATCATCAGGCAGACATTTCAGTACATGGGCATAACATGTTCAGTGCTAGAGTATGGAATCCCATATTGTTTACATTTGCTGTGTAGAATTTCAGACATTTAGATAATAAACTGCTCAGTATTTTAATATCTTGACTAATGTATTTTCTGAAATTATATATGAACGTATCAACGTAGGTCTACCAGATAAAATTAAAAAATCTTAAAAACTGCAACACGCGGGATGTATGCGTCTTGAAAGATTAAGGCACTTATCAATTAGGTGTATAGTTATGTATAATATATATATATGAAAAATTAAAACACTTTTAACACTCTGGTTATGTCCTTCTGTTCCTTAAAATTGGATGCTGTCATATGCACATCATTATGCTGTCTTTTTTTTTTTGCAAGGGGGGGGGTGGGGGCTTATTTTATAGTAAGTGTCACACGCAGCATAGTTGTTCTATTCCTCGTACGTATTAGAGCTGTTTTATTATTGCGCAACGCTTCGTTTCGCACGTTTGTATGTTTTCGTCGAACTCTGTGCTGTTATTCGGAATGATTATATCTGTTGTCGGTTGTAAACAGTCTAGTTGCTCTTACATTGTGGAATCACTCTTATAATAACGACTATTTTTAGTGGATTGCAATGTTATGAATTATAATCGGAAAATTCTAAGTGTGCGTGGGTACCTACAGTTTTGCAAAGTAAAGACGAACTTGTACCAGCGACTTTTAGTTAGTACTTCAACACAACGGGATGGGTCCTGTCAAACTTACTTGACTTTCTTATTGCGTTTATGAACAATTTGGTTGGTGTAATAAACTCTCTGCCAATCCCGATGACCGTATGGTCTAAGGAGTACGTCTGCAGTCGTTAGATAGCTGGGATTGCGAGTACGAATCCCACTGAGAGCGTGGGTGTTCGTCTTTTTTGTTTGTTGTGTGTGTTGTAGGTAGCGGCCTCTGCGACGGGCTGATCACTCATTCAGAGGAGTCCTGCCGGCTGTGTGTGTGTGTGTGTGTGTATGTATGTATATATACAGTATATATATATATATGTATATATAATTGTGTGTGTGATCTAGAAACCTCAACAACGAGACGACCTTGGCCTGATTTTGGAGGGAGCGTCACTGCAAACAGGTAATAAATAAATAAATAAATACTTCTGAAATTGAATGTGTTATTTTATTACCGGAAAAAAGCAAGTTTTCATTTATGTTCGGCAAGGTGATTTCACTAAGACGAAACAATTTTGGATAATAAAGTACAAAATGTGGACGGATGTAGGAGACTAGTCCATATGGAGAAATGAGAAATGCACAGAGAAATGCGGTTGGGGATTTCGAGGTTTTATTGGAAATATAACAGTTAAAATATATCTATTATAAATATGGCGTGAAGGTCAGATTTTTAATTAGCTGAAAATGAGGGCCAGGGGCATTCTTGTACGCAGACGGTGGCGAAGTTTATGGTTGCGTAAAAGAAAAGAATGACTGTTTTTAACACGTGTATCTTGTAGTTACACGAATATGCGTGTACATATGTAAACTAAAGACACACCGCACAAATATTAATTAATTTTCCAATCCAGAATTTTTTTGTGACAGTGCTATGTAAACTCCGTAACAGGGCGATAGATGTGTCAAAAATTGCGTCATTATACTTTTTACATTCTCTGACCAAACTTGCGATAACTCGGTCTGGTATCTAGAATTTTGAGCTCGTTTAGTAGTTTCAGGGCTCATTTCGTTCTGACCTAAAGACGTCACTGGTTGCGTGTCGAGTAGGGGTTTCATTCGTATGCGTGCGCGGGCGGCGGGATAAGATATAAACGAACGGACAGAAGTAGGCCAGTAGATGCACAGTCCCTTCAGGTAAAATTGTCCACAACAACGAAGTATCAGCGCTCACTGTTAAGGTCACAGAGGCTATAAGTTACCGTTTTGTTTTGAAATAACTCACTTAGTTAAAATCTTGTTCTCAATCATTCTGTGTTTCAGCAGAGGAGTACCTTATTACGACTTGTTTCAGACATACTAAGGCAGTGGTTCTCGGCAGGTGTCCCGCGAGATTGAACATTCGTTGACCACGAAATTTCTTTCATTCAGACTTCAAATATCAAAATTTAAAAAATCTCTCCATTAAGTTTTATGAAAACCGAATATTCTACCTCAACTGCACTTCTCCGGAGTCCGAAATGTCAGATGGTTCCGGTTACAAGAATATTGAAACTAATGCCGCCATGCTGCCCTTGTGACGTTCTTGTTTGCGTGTAGGATGTTCTTATTTCCAGCTTACTGAAAGACCAAATCCATCAGTGGATTCATTTCTATCCCGCAGAATCCGGTATTGCATTTTCAAAATGATAAGCAATTTTTTTTTGCTTGTTTCGCTCCCAAAAAATTTTGAAACGTCCAAAATATGTTGGTAGAGACCCATTAAAGAAGCCATTATTGGACCATGTCCAGAAGGTAACACTTGTAGCGCTGGCTGTCCGTTATTATTCCTAGTATCCGTGACTTACGGCGCAGTATAAACCCTATCACTAAGGAATTTTTTACCTCTCTGTCTGTGCCTCGTCGTATTTCTCATATTTCTTCCTTAATAGGCGAGATTTGGATTTTCCTGTAATTGTCTCGTGAGAGGTAAGATATGTGTATCCTGTGCTTATCTCGTAGACATAGTTCTTACCTTATAGAAAACACACTCCGTCTCCGTTACAACGATGAATCGCATAAATGTACATAACTCTTCATGCAAAGTTCCTGCCATGTTTGTCCGATTTTTATCAAACTCGGATTATGTAGTCAAATTTTAGTAAAAATTACAAATATAAAATTTCAGGAAAATAAGTCTGTGGTAGCCGAGTAGTTCCGTGAGGACAGACAAACGTATGGAGAGACGTGATGAAACCAGTAGTCACTTTTCACATCCAGGTTAACGAACTCGCTTAAGAAGGGCATGATTAAGTACGACATGTACACTGAATCCGAAATCCCTAAGAATTTTTTTTAAATTAATTAAAACGCGTTTCTGCTAGGCTGCTAGTGAAGTTGATGTACGCAATAATTTGTCCGATTAATTTCGAATTTACGGAGGACTAGAGCAAGATGGCAATTTGTAAACTTTGCTTTGAATTTTTATTTAGAATATGTTGTTTGGAAATTTCAATAAAACAGAAGACTGAAAAATTAAATGGCCTGATGATCCTGGTGTTCTCAGACATTTGTGTGAAAATACGAGGGTTGGAACTTTAATAGTGGTAACTATTTATTTACAACTGATGCAAAATAGATACATGTTTCGAAGTTTTAGTGTCCTTCATTGTAGTCACCAGCATTGTGTACAACCCGTTGCCAGCGATATGGAAGTCGTAGGATACCTTTAGCAGCGCCAGTTGTGTTCGTAGTTCGAATGGAGCGGTCTACCGCCTGAAGAATCTCTGGAACAGTTCTGAAGCGAATGCCACGAAGTGGTTCCTTCATCTTAGGAATCAAGTGGAAGT
>JGI20166J26741_11354448_pt1 | contig 13917 bp, 9 predicted proteins | sample TergutCu122P5_FD_26741 | JGI IMG/M metagenome (IMG submission 26741)
TATTCCACCCACAATAAAGGATAAAATGCCAACACGAAAATGTCGAGTGTATGTGCGAAATAATATCAGGAAAGAAACCAGACTTCTCTGTGCTCAGTGTCGTGTTCCTCTATATCTAGAAGGCTACTACACACGATATCACACGCTGAAACATTACTGAAGGTATGTTCTGAATTTCAAGTCTTTCTCTCATATAGTTTCCGTGTAATTAATTTTTTAATGAAATCTTGACAGAAGGGGCTGTGAACCCTTCAAATGGCTGGCATTTTAGCGATGGTGGGTATTTAAATAGCCGGCAGCGAAAGTGTTAAACTGCATATAGTTATGAAACTGCAGTGAGCTTACTAAGCAAATTCCACCCTGCCGATAACACCCCAATTGGTAACCTCTTGCATCATGGTATGCAGCTAAGAGAATAATAATTACTGGTGGCAGTGAATGTACTACTCCCTGCTCCAAATACCATGCCAAGCTAACCAAAAACTAGTGGTCAGACTCCACTGTACTCTGGCATGAAACAACAAATACATCAAGTGAGTTCTGACAGTCCAGTGATATGACCATTTATAAAGCCAGGATAATAGAAACAAACTTTAACATATTAGAAGACATTATATGCAGGTAACAGTTACAGCTTCAATAAATTCTTTGGCCGACAGCTACATGAGGTCCTTATATCCGAACCCTGATGATAGTGACAGCATTGTTATTTGAAGTGTTGGTTTACTTGAACCACTTGATGCAGCTTTCTGCCCAAGAAGATTTTATTGAATTTAGTCACCATGAAAGCTTATATATATATATATCTCATTTGCTTGTGTGTTTACCATGCAGAATATTTTGTCCTCCAGTTTACTGTCCCAAAATATAAATATCATATACATAAATTTAATTTTGTCTGTTGTTTTGTATGGGTGTGAATCTTGGTCTGTCACATTGCAGGAGAAAAGTAGGTTGAAGGTGTTCAAAAATAGGGTGCTGAGGAGGATATTTGGGCATAAGAGGGATGGGGTATCAGGGAAGTGGAGGATACTACATAATGACCGAGCTATAGCTTTTATATATATATTTATTTATTAAAAAAACAATATTTTTATTGTGGCATTTCAATATTAATGCTCCCCTTAACACAGAGTAGCAGGGCATTTAAATACCCTCAGTTTTCTTCAATTTAGACCAGTGGTTACCGAAGTGTGCTCCGCAGATCCTAAGGGATCAGTGACCAACTCCTAGGGAATAAGTGGGTACATTTCTGTAATTGCTACTTTGAGGTGTACTTATTTTTTCAATTAAAGGAATAATGCATTATGAGGAATAAAATCAGCAAGTGCATGTATAAATAAGTAAATTTGTTGTATTGAATCATATAAAATTAATTAAAGGAATAATGTTTTGTTAAAAGTGGTCATGGAACTTCCTTAATTGGCGATATGCTTCTCTTGTATGAAAGTTTGAGTATATAATTAAGAAATTTCCTGTATCCACAATTAAAGAGGCAGTCATTTTAATGAAGGTCACATCACGCAATGCAGTGTTACGTATGCTATTGGTATGTATACGTAGCTATATAAAATGAGTTGAGATAAAAATTTTAATTTCAGATATCTACCATCTGAACATTGTATGTAGGTGAGCAAGGATGTGAGGATCCACGGTTATTTTTTGAAGTCAGAAGGGGTCTGCGAGCAAAAAAGTTTGGGAAACACTGGTTTAGACCATTACAAAAATTGCTATTAACAGTAAGACTTTCCTGTATTACTTCAACAACGAGACACTGCAAATGAATACATCATCATCATCATGCATCACAAGTTAGGCCATAATAGACCTGTTTTGGTCTCATCTAATAATCTCTTCAAAGGTCTTCCACGTTGTCTTCATCCATTTGGTCTATAATTCAGAGTTATTTTTGGCATCCTGTTGTTGTTCATTCTTGTTACATGTTGTAGCCAATTTGATTTGTATCTTCTGAATTTTGTATCAACTGGTTCTTCTTTTCACTCTTTCACAATTTCTGTTTCATTTTCAAAGGAAATTTCACAAACGAGATATTTAAAACTCTTTACTTGATGTAAACATTTGTTATCCACTGTGATTTTACATCTTACTGCATCTTGTCCTAAAAACGCTATTGTCTCATATATTTCTGGTGATATTTCCATTACAAAATCTTTTGCTGTGTTTTGCAGTTGTAAATATTTCTCTCTGAAAATTATCCTCTGAATCACCTAATACTTGATCATATGCAAAAAGAAGTGTGTTTATTTTTTGTAGTGGTTGGTAAACCACATTCCATTTTAGAATAATTTCATTTGTGTATGTTAAATATTGTTGGTGTTGGATGTGTACTGATTTTTCTTCCTGTAGGTTCCATTCAGACTTGTTGTTTGTGGGTTGGTTGGAGGCATACAGACTTGTGCCTTGTGTGGACCAACCCCATCTCTAACTGAAGTAGAACATGTCTCTGTTCAGTGTTGGAAAGGAGCTATTGATACATTACGAGCTGCAGAACAGTGCTTCCCTAGGAATTTCTCTCCTAGCATTCAACTTGACACTGGTGTGATGGGGTGAGATTAATATCTGTGAGAATTCTTTAAGTTACTTCATAGCAAATAAATATGACACACACATACTCTTTTCTCTAGTTTTTAATTTAAGAAATTACCTCACCATCACTTGATTCATTGGTCTTAAATGAATCAGCTCCCCCCACCAGTTAAATTTAATATTAGTGATCTATACTAAAACTGTTGTATAAATTTAATTTGGTTCCTACTGGTCCAATAGACTGCATGCATGCAATATCTTCAGTTCCATCAGTATTACCACCATTACATCAATCCAACTCTGTTAGACACTTAAAATGGGTATTTTATGAATTAGCATTAAAATTTTGCCTGTAATATGTTACAGACTGTTACTGGTTGATCGCCAGACAGGCAAATTCTTGCTATCCCAAAACCAGCGCACAGATGCTGGAAAGAAAGAATCTCGGTCACTTAGTGGGGCCCACAGGGTGGATATTCTTCGAACTTTCTATCACCAAGTAGCAGCCACTTTCATGAATTATTCATCAGGTATAACAGTACTGGTTATAATATAGCATAATTTGTGTTATGACCATAGAATTACTTGCTCTTATACTAAAAGCCTTTCTTTCCTAGTCCATAGTATGATAAAAACTGCAAGTATTTCTTCATAGGCTGGCTGGTTGTACTGTTAATGTCCCATATGTTCACCTGATTGGCCTATGAAAACATGAATGTCTAGTGGTGGCAGGAAAGGTGGTTTTAGTAAATTTTTAGGTATTACACTAGTATTCAAAAGGTGGAACTCTGGAAAGTCAAGGCAGATCATTTACCACTAATGGAGAGGTATCATTCAAAATGGACATCTCCCAGGTACAAAGACATGTAATAACCACTGTCTTATTTTTTGTTGTTTTGGACTGTGAATGGATGGGAACAGTTTTAGGACTGAATAAAAACAAGAATTTCTGGAGTTTATTTCATTATGAACATCACTGTTTGTTACTGGTGCTCTCAGATACTTAACAATTAACTTTTCCCCCCCTATATTTAGTTATAATGGCATTGCCATGGAACAGTAAATGCAAAGGATAGAAAGTGTGATATTGATCCTGCACCTAAATGCCACATTTACATGCAGCCACAGGATTAAAGATTAGTTTCACTTGTCATTCCATAACTTTTCCCTGTGGAAATAATCTTTAGTATAGCTAGATTTGGGTTGGGTCTGTCTCCATTCTGGCTATGATAGTGAAAAGAAAAATCCAAAATCTCCCCCTACCAGTTGAAAGTTTGGCTGTCAAATCACAGCCATTCATTTATGGACATCTACATGGACAATGCGTCATATAGTGTTATGAACCAAAACTGTGTTTGCAACACAGTGGAGCAGCCATTATTATTCGTGCCATGGAAAAACTCATTAGCCAATATTTCTTCAGAACCACATTCAGTAATCCCTCAAATACTATTTTTAATAATATGATTTTTTAATGGCCAAAATATGTGATACATGTTTCTGCAGCACAGAGCACTGGTCTAACTTGAAAATTCATATAGACATGAAATAATATAAATTCCATAAATGGCAGATTTAATTTTACTCTGAACTCTCTAGAATGTAGGTAGTGGCTTTTTCCTTGAGCCGAGCGTTAAGTTTGCATACTGCACAGAGTTCAGTGTGGACAGGGAGACAGGAATATCCTGATATTTTTGCTACTTTGGAGGACTGTCCATCCTCTTGTGACAGATTTTGTTACAGCAGTTCAATGTTTTCTTCTTCTGTTAAAAAATTACACTGGGGTTTGAGGTTTTCTCAGCAGTGAATATTCATATTGGGATCTTCCGAGTTATGACACTGTGCAGTCTAGTTCAGGGGTACCAACATTTCCCCAGAGATGGAGACAGTGTGTTACTCTGGAATCTTGGTACCCCTGTACTATACTGTATCATTCCATAACTACCATAACACTGATCTGTTTCTCAGACAACTCAGAAGGTGCAACAGTTTACAAGCAATCTTCAACATCTGAAGCGCTCGAGACATATTGGTGCTCTGAATACCACAAGTGTCATGCACTGCGCCATGGTGCAACACTGTTGTGTGTCCTGTATGCATCAGCTGTGCCAGTTCACACAATGAGGTAATGTATTACAACAACACGGGCAACCAAAAGAGTGACTTTTTTCATAGTCTACAGTGAAAGTAGGCTTATCATCACGTGTATTCCCATATGCTATCAGTAATACTAATACATTAGCAGTGCCAACTTCTGAAGCAGGAGAAACTACTTGACACTGTATGATTCATATATTCTGTACGGTGGTAACAACTTTGTAAATATGGAGGAGGAAACTAAAAATAATGAAAGGACTTACAAATCACTGTGGTTAAACACACATTTGTGTATGATGACAGACTATAAATACCATATATCTACAAATGCTGGGTGATGGTACAGTTTTTATGTTGAAATTACAAAGCAACATAGCAGGGGTAAAACTCTCTGAGGTTATATTTGCAGACTTCCAGTTGAAGTGAACAAGTAAAAATGCCACGTAGATAAAAGTCATTGTTATATAGGTTGAAAATTAATGAACTTGGCTAGCTTCTTTTTTAGATAGAAACAATTAAAAGGAATATGTACCTCAAAATCTTCCTGGAACAGTCGGTATGTTAGACTGATACTTGTCTTCACACTAAATATTTGAAAACATAACATTAAGGACAATATAGTGTAACTTTGATGCAACAAGAATTTATGCAATTTGTAAAAATTCTCTTCTTCACAAAATACATATACTATTTGATCATCAGTCTTTCTCATAATTCTGTGACATTTATTCATGCATGCAGCTTTAATATACTGAGAGTGCTGATAATTTTTCTTGAATAATGAAGTCCTCTCTGTATAGCAGTCACAATCTATATGGACATAAGGGAGACATATTGAATGGACTATGAAGGAACATGAATTGTACAGCCCCCTTAGTAATGTTATGGTTTTAGGACAGTCTGGATATGTAGTTTATATAGATGAAACAAAATGTACATTTAATAGTGGTGGGGACACCCTTGGAAGGGGGCTGTGTGACAGGCAAAGAAATATGTGGCAGAAAAATATGAAAACTGATTTCAAAAATGTAAGTTGTGAAGATGTGAGCTGGGTGGAAATGGAACATAATAGGGTGTGATGGTGGTGATGAATCTTTTAAGTTCCACGTCTTTCACAGAAAGCCTACTGGAATTTTTGTTGAAATGATCCAAATAATGACATCAAACACGTTATTGAACTAGGAAATAAAGACAGAGAATGTAAAATTCCAGGTTTTCACAGCGGTGTCAGAGATTCAAGTCTTCTGGGATATGACACTGTCAAATAGTAAAGTTAATAATGTTTCAGAAGAGTCTGCTGCCTCCTGAGGGTCCAACAAAGCACTCTTGGATTTTGTGGACCCTCAGGATGGAGGCAGAAAGCTCATCCATAATGAAACCATTTACCAACTGACTTAAATCTTCATTGTAGTCACATATAATACATGATATCTTCATCAAATTAAACTTAACAAGGTAATTTATATTCATCCCACAAACAAAAAGTTCATTATTTCAATAGCCAACAACACTCTGAATTTGAACTTATGGTAGTTTTCTTATACAGTCAATTGCAATCATAGCTTGTTGTATCAGGAAAATGTGGAATTATTTTATGTATCTGTTACAGGCTCATAACTCAACGGACACTGAAATCACTAACAGCAGACAAACAGCTGTGCTGGTAACAGTGTCCATTAGGAATTACACCTCCATGAGTTCTGCCAACTTTCCTACCGAGTAACTGACTAGGGACATTGTTCCAAATGTCAGTAGATAGAAGAATCCTGTCAAGCCTGTGAGATTCTGGGCTCTCACAGCAGTGACTGTCTTTTGGAATGTCATGCTGTGTATTTTTATAGAAACAGACCAGCATTATTGAGGAACACAACCAGAGTATGGGGTTTGAATTATGGCAGGAGCAAAAATAAATTTTTTTTTTACCAAAAAAAAAAGTCCAGACCAGCTCTGATGCCCTCCCTCCCACCCACCTCCTCAGAGGGTACCAGGGTTCTTTTCCCAGGATAAAGTAGCCACAGCATGATGTTAACAATGTACCTCCGTCTGGTGCGGAGGTTAAGAATGAGTGAGGCTGTATCTCTGCTTTCACCTATAGGCCTTCATGGTGTGGACAGGGACAATTTTACCTTTACTTAGCCTTACATGAATGAACATGTGTAATTGTCAGTTGTAAGAGGTTCTGATAGTACACTTAGATTAGGTGTATTTGGTTTCTGTCTAGTATTCTAAAAAGAATATGTCTTGTCTCATTGACAAAGCCTGGTCCTGTGTGCATTTATAAAGAAAGCCAACACTTTTACAGAATCTGTAACATCCCAGATGTATTTAAGTGCATTGTAATAAGGAACACATATCCCAAATCTTAATTGAGACCTTTCCATGGTGGTTCTTGTATAAATACAAAGTTCTAAGTTTAATTTTTCTTTCTTATAAAACAAATGGGAGTAAACTCCCATTTGTAGTAAAAAAAAGTCTAAAATGAGTATCCACATCTTCTTTTGCTTGAGAACATTTCACAGTACAAGTTTCTTAAGTCTTCTAAAAATCTGCATTTTTAGTTGTAGTATTTTAAGAGTAGGAGAACCAGTGCTGGATGATGAATGTGGAATGGTGACATTACAGCTTCAGTCACTGTGGACATAAAATCATGTATTTATGAATATAAATAAATATACATACACATACATAAATTGTCTTACCTTTTTTTCTCAAGTGTTACCTGTGGGTTATTTGGCTCTTTTTTACTCATTTCTCTAAATCCTTATAACAGTGGCTTGATACAGCTGTGTGATACCACTCTGTTGCTTTCAGAATAAGTTCACGTAAAATTTATTTTGTGCTTCATCACAATACTTTAGTACATTTATAACAATCTCTCTTCCTTGCTATCATTTAGTGTCTCAGATCTGTTTGACAGGCCATTCGTTGAAGTGTTTAAAAGAAACTCAACAGTGCTGCAGTTTATACAAGTGTCTTGGAAATGGTCAGAACATGCATCCATAATGTATACCTTCTTTATCACCTTGCCTGCTCAGACATGTGCCAACAATTAATAAGGAACTTTGCACTAGAGTCTTATCTTCACAAAAGGGTTCAGACCAGCTCTGGGGCCCAACCAGACTCCAATTCAATGGGTACCAGAGACAAAAATGTACTTCCGTTTACCACATTTTTAGTAGTTAATGGCTTCTAGCTGCTGCAATCCTGAGCCCTTAATGATACCCACAATTATATGCCTCTGAAGTTTGTTATGTTAAGGAACTGTACACACAATAAGTCTGACCATGTTCACAGTTTATTAATATATGAAACTTCTCAGCAAAACACTTCACATTTCACAGACATTTCCTTGCTTATGTTCTGTCATATGCCTGTCAAATTCTACGTAACTCTGAAATGATAAGTAACAAATATTGCACACAAACGGAAAATCTATGCCAGCTGGAGATTTACTACCCTCGTCAGTAAACCCTTCAAGTGATTCTTCTTTCAAATCAATCTCTTCATGCTCGATAACTTCACCAAGGCCTTCTTTATCTTCATTAGTAAGGTGATTAACATTTTTACTGATACTTTCCTTAGACCTGGGATTTCTATAATTTTTCTCTCGTTTGGTATAACAGTCATGATCACTATGTTGAACAATTGTGGGCCCTGCTACTGCAGTTCTCACAAAATGACATGTTCTTCGATGTCGCAATAAGGAAGAATTACTTGAAAATACAGCTTGACATAAAGGACAAGTATACAGTCCAACATCACTATGCCTCTTTCGTTGGTGTTTGATGAGGTTTGACTTATCTGAATATGCACAATCACAATTTGGACAACGAAATGGTTTGACATAACTGTGAGTGAACATGTGCCGCTTCAGGGAGAATTTTACTGAAAACCCCTTTGAACATACAGAACATTTGAATTTCTTGTTTAAACCATCGGTAATGTGCATAGTAACACGGCGTTTAGATTCAGTGCATGTACGTACTACATTGCTAACAGTACATTTAGCAACTCGTGTGGCTTGGGTCTTACGAGCTTCACGCTGTTTCTGGATTACATCTTCTACATCAATAAACTTACACTGCAACATCCTTTTGTACGTTATTTTACTCTTATTATCTGCTGCAGCATCTTGACTAGCATTTTCAGTCACTGCTCTTAGGCTTGACAGTTCAGAAGAATCAATCCAAGAGACCTTTTCAATGACTTCAGCATTCAAAAGTGAAGATGGTGCTGCACCTGCACATGAGTCCAATTCTCCCTTTTGCTGGAAATTATTTTCAGTGTCTGATAATGCCAGTGGATCTGCAAGGTCATCCACAGCTTCACAATTATTTTTTTTAACCACAATAACTGGTGGTTCATCTTCATATTCCTCACAGTCAGAAGATACTGATGGATTCTTCTCTCGTTTCAGTTTTACTTCTCTGTCCTGGAACAAAATCCAGGTATATGGCTTATGTGAAATTTTTTTAAAGTTTATTTTTCAGCCATACTGATTCATAAAAAAAAGCCTACTCTACACAATGCCTAAAATAAACGTTCAACATGTAAACCATTAACCTTCCACTTCTGTAGATGAAATTTGATATGGAAGCCCTTACTAATTTTCACTTTCTTGTTCCCATTTTACCCAGTATGCTTCAAGAATGCAAGTGGTCATTTTGTTTACTATACTATGGAGTATGGCCTTTCCAATAATGTTAATAGTAATAATGTTTTATTTATAAAGAGTTAAATTAAATTCAACTCAGGTCTTCACTCTCCTGGGATATAGCACCAATCACCCATCAACTTCACTGTGATAACCTATCTCACAGATTCAGTTCAATATGAATTTTATTACATTTCCTGATAAGAAATAAATTGGTACATACCTTATGAGCATATTTAGATCACATTAGGATCTGTAATTTAAACAGAATCATTCTTCAATATACTTTATAGTTAAACTTTTAATGACTGAAGACTGACCCACACTGAAGATTCAGTTCATACTGCACAGTAAACACATGCCATTTCGGTGCCACAAACCAAGTTAATGCTGTTCCGGTAAATCACCATATTTTCTGTACTCCATCCACAGCACACAAATTCAGTGCAAAGGCAGAACAGAAAACTTGTCAATGTTAAACCTGATGGTTCATTACATAGCAACCAAGGCTTTAAAGGGTCAATGAATTAAAAGAATTCCATGAAGCAGAGTCTTTACCAAAAGATCAGAGGAATGTGGCTGCTTATGAAATTCCCTGCCTCTTATGGAATACACAGGCACATCATCATATTCAAAACACCCATCAGTGGACCTCATTCTGACTTGCCTAAACTTTGTCCACAGCTTTACATTATACTGAAGATCAATTTTAACCCTCTGAAGACTGAACTTCATCTGAATAGTATTTAAAAATGAGCTTCCACCTCACAGAGAACACATTCTTCATTATAAAGACCAATCAGCGAATGCTGTTTCAGTAAATTACTGTGTGAATCATTCAAAACACACTGTTACTACATTATGTGCATAAAATGAAAAGTTATGGTACATACAGATACCATTGGCTTTAAATGATTAATATTCCTTCCATCTATGTCTGTGACCACCAGTCTCTTCCTACCAAATTTTCCCATCAGAACTGTGTACAGTAGAGTTCCTTTAATCAGGCACTCTGATAGTTGGCTCCTGAGGTTGATTCTTTGACCTGTGACCTCTTGTTATGTGGTCTTTACTCAGCCCATCAAGCTATTATATTGGCTTCAGAAGGATCCAAAGATGAGTGAGTAAACAAGGTACTGCTGGCAAGAAGAAACACATAATTTTTAACAATTCCTCAGAAACTTGAAATAACACAGGGACTTGGAAGTTGCAAAAGCCAAAAAGAAGTTATGGCTTTATTGGATCGTCAACTGTTTATGATATGAAGACATTTAAGGACCAATTACAATTGTTTATGGTATCAAGTGAATGTGTGAAGGGCCTTTTCAAGTGACAGACATTGCAACAGCTGAAATTAGCACAACTGGACAAAGTATTGGATAAGTGGTGTACAACAGTGTGTTCTGAAGGAAAACTTGTGACCAGGTCTATCATAATTGAAAAAGCCAATTCTTTTTATAATGAAATGAAAATAACAAGTTGACTACTGCACCCTCTCTGAGGGCAATAACAAAAAATTACTTGACCTTAGATCAGTTGATGGGTCTGATAATCCAGAATATTCGATAGTCTGGCACTTACCTGGTCCTATGAGTGCCGAACTAAAGCAATTCTACTATATACCTTCATTATCTCCCCAGTGCACTTTACACATGCTGCTGACCTTACCACCCTAACAATTGTTATAAAAAACACAAATTATTACACTCCTTCATATGTTATCGTCTCCAGTCACCTGCTAATTCAAACATTCTCTTAGAACACCTGTTCTTTCACATCTTCAACCTACATACAATTCCATAAGGGCAAAAGACTCCCATAATTTATTCTGCTGTTAGTTTGTTTATAAATGTAATTTTCATCTGTTACTGTCATTCCAAAACACTTTAGCTTACGTACTTCCTAATGATTTATTCACTTAAGATTCAAGTCTTCTGCATGTATCAAGCTTCTCAAAAACTCTGGTAACTACCAATTGACATATTAGTATATTCCAGAACACCTGGACCTGTGAGAATGCTAAATCTAATTTATTAACTCCATCAGGACTGTCCTGTATTGTGAGGATGAGGCACACATATACACTAAGAACTTTGTCTGCTTTATTTCTAAACCAACTGCCTAGTGTCTACCATTGTTTCTGTAATTTTCTGTAAGGTATACATTTTTATGCAATAAAGTTACATCTGATTGGAGACCAGAAATTGACATGTTTCATCCATTCCCAATACCTCCTGATTTTCTTACCCCTTCGTGATGTATACAAAAGTAAAACTGGGAAACAATGATCATAAAAGACCTCCTTGTCTCAGAAAATTCTGAATGATATAGCATCAAACAAATGCTTATCTTTGTTTATATCTACTTTAAAATAGGTTCATTTTAAAAACATTTTTATGAGCCTAATTACATTTTGTAGGTGTACCAAATCCATTCTGCAGGCTGTACAATATTTTTCTCCCATTTCATAGGCATTCTTGCAGTTTGTATATACCTGATATACTGTCCCATTATACTCTCATTTCATCTGCAATATCTGGCAAATGCAGAACACCTAATTAGTGTTTGGTCTTATACCAAAATCCATAAGGATGATTACAGGACTTTCATCACATATGGAGTTAACAATGAGGGAAGAACGTTGGATCAAAATGGAATAGATTAGTCAGTATAACAAAACTTGGAAGATTATACATTATATTATCCCTTCGAGTGAGCAGCTCATTCAACATCATAAATAAATCTGAATAATACAGATATGCATATATTTTTGTGCTGGAATTCACTTTTTTACTTTGCTGTCATGCATGTCATGTAAATGGAACAGTATCCAGTCACACAGACACACAAGGCTGCATAAACTGTGACTTAATATTTCTGTTAGCTGATACATGGAATTAAATATCATGCATATTCTAAAGCATTTGACCTAAAATAACTGAAGGCTCTATCAAATCCCTACAGCAGAGATGACAGACCTTTCTGCTGCTTGATGCCACAATCAGATCAGTTACTTGCCAGTAAGTGGCATTAGCCATTCACACTGCTCCACTACCACATGGTGAGCTTAATTAGATGTCTGCTACTGAACATTTTTGGAACATTATAATAGTGGCACAAACTTTATTCATTTCAATTCTCAGACAGCTTCCTACATTTGACTTTATGGTGATCATGGTTTTAGAACAAATGCAAAAATATAACATTGTGCTTTCTTGTAGTTAAGTTTGTCTGAGTGGCCATAATTCTTAGTATTTAGGGTTGATATATATTGCCACAACAAAAATGTATCTTCCTAAAAAGAATTATGATTTAGTGCAGTACTTATTATCAAGTGGCTGTGGATGTTAATGAAGAAAAAATATGTAATGAGCAGTGGCAAACAGTATCTCATTTTATTCTGAATACGGTGCTGGTGCCAAAGGTTTTCTATCGTACCTGTCAAAGAGATTTTAGAACAATGGCAACTCTATACGAGCAATATTTTAGAATTAGCTGTCTCTAGTAAATCACATCAATGTGGTTCCAATGACTAAAACACAATATTCTCAGACAGTAAAGCAAGTTGAGAATTACAAGCAATTATGTTTTTTTCTGTATATGTGCTCACGCATCAACAGAATGTAGGATAAAATTACAACATAAAGATAGTTAATGTTTTGCAAATATGGCTATTTTGGAACAACAACAGATTAAATTTTTTATTCATTAAGAAACAAAAAGTAAATTAATTCAGGGAAATGCTTGATGCTGCTTGGCTCAAAACCTTTTTATCTACCTGTTGGCCATCAAAAAACAAAGATTAATATAAGAAACTATAAGTTTTCTGTCTGTTTGATATGGATGTGAAACTTAGTACCTTTCATTACAGGAAGGACACAGGCTGAGGCTGTTCAAAAACAGGGTGCTAGGGAGGATACTTGTGCCTAAATGTTATGAACAGGAGAAGGGGGGGATTGCAAAATGACAAGTTTCATTACTAGTTTTACTTGCCAGATATTTTTCCGGCAATCATATTAAGTGGGGTGATGGATGGGGCATGACACATATCATGGACAAGGGAAATCAGAAATGGTTTTGGTACGAATATAACCCTATGTACATATTAGAAGTTGTTTTTCTTAGGACCAGGCTCACACATTCAAGTGAACCAGTAATGTATATTTTTAATTAATATGACTTGTCAAATGTTACTGTATTTAACCGGATTGATGCAAATAAAAATTGAAATTGAAATACTAAAAGGAAAGAGACCACTTAGAATACCTAGGCATTTGTGCGAGTGTAACTTTAAAATTAATCTTGAAGGAACAGATGGGATGGTGTGGACCGGATTTACCTGGCTGAGAAGACGGACAAGCAGTAGGCTCTTGCAGACATGATAATGAACTATACATTAATTACCAACTTGATGCACTGATTATTATATATTCATAAAATACTATTCTCTTCTACATGTTTCGAGCATCAAGTGCTCATCTTCAGGAGGACATGGTTGTATACATGCAGCATAAGGTACCGCCACCAGGAACTCTTATAGAGAGTGACAGTACCATATGCTGCATGTATACAACTATGTCCTCCTGAAGATGAGCACTTGATGCTCGAAACATGTAGAG